>Ga0308160_10008173_pt1 | contig 10231 bp, 13 predicted proteins | sample PhyFR1_FD_201036 | JGI IMG/M metagenome (GOLD analysis project Ga0308160, IMG submission 201036) | Phyllosphere microbial communities from UC Gill Tract Community Farm, Albany, California, United States - DLSLF.R1 | ecosystem: Host-associated > Plants > Phyllosphere > Unclassified | place: USA...
TGAACCTACCCTCTACAAGTTTTCGGAACTTCTGAGGGAAAGTAGGATCATACAAGTGGTGCACTCGGAGACCGGACCTGGAGGCTTTGGAAGAGTAAGCTGGTCCGATACCCTTTTTGGTGGTTCCGATGGATGATCCACCAAGTTCAATCTCCTTGAGTCCATCGACGATCTGGTGGAAACCAAGAACGAGGTGGGCTCGGTCAGAGATGAATAGTCGGTCGGAGCAGGTCAAACCTATCTATCAGCTGAATTCCTACACGTGGGACGGACAGCTTACCTTTACGTTCCAGAGTATCGAGCTCGTTGAACAGAGATGGAATGTGAACAACGACACCGGATCCAATGAAAGCATTGACCTTTGGGTTGATCAAACCTGTTATCAGTATGAATCCTCTGAAACGATACAAGTGACATACCACTGGGGAGCAAGTTGAAAGCATAGCTAATCTTCTCGCCCTTTGGGTTCCTGACCACAATAGTATGACCGGCGTTATTTCCTCCGGCACATCGAGCACAAATGTCTGCCTCTGCAGCTAAGATATCGACAAGTTTGCCTTTTCCCTCGTCACCCCACTGGGCACCGAGTCTGGGTAATCAGTAACGAACGTGGGCACCATCACAGATATAACATACACAACAGTGACTCCTTCTGGAGCTACTGAACATCAGTATACTGCCTCCTTACTACTGCTCAAGATGCTCACCTTTAGCCATACTCATAAACAACGAAGAAGGTCGGGGTTCCGGTTGCTCGCTTTTGACTCGTCAATAATCAGGGAAATACAAAGGGAGCTTTTCGGGGTTAGTATGACGTGGCATTATTGTATAGTGAGGAGGTCCACACGCGCCTGATTTCTTTTTACGAGTACCATTTCCGATATGTCTCGTCAGTTGATCACAAGCCACACTTGCAGTAATGTCCAGAATAGTAACCTCAATGGCGTCGACGTCAACTCTGACCAAGCTCACACACCATCTTCCATTCGATGAAATAGAACATAGACCGCCTTGAAGCGTTATACAACGACAAATCGACGCCGACACTGACCACCCAATACGGGCACCGAAACCAAGGTCTCACTTCGACCGCCGAAATAGAACAATGCCCCGACCGACTTACTCGACTACCAATTCCGCCACTACTCTCCTATCCGCTACCTCATGCATTACCGATACTACCACCTACGGCTCGACAGCACTCACGACTCCCGACCTAAATAGCCCAAGTCCCAAGAAGGGACAGCAAACTCGATCAAGATTAGAACCCATGTTGGACGTCTTTGGGGGTCGACATCAACAACCACCAACATCTATTGATACCACTATCTCGCCCACGCGATCAAGATCACCAACGAGTGTTAAGAGGGAAGATAGATATTTGGATAGTCCGGCTGGGATGGATATTAGCAGAGGGCCAAGTGTGAGGGATAGGGCCAAGGAGTTTGAGGGTATCGCCAAATCGCCCGGTCGTAGACCACTACCTTCTCCCCAGGCTTCGACGTCAACAACACCATTACGGATAAACAAAGTCGGTTCCAACGTATCCGCCGCAAAAGCAAGTAAACGCATACCAGCCCCTAAAACCCCTCAGACCGAATATTCGAGTGCGGCTTTCCAGTCTTCGCAAGACCACTCGCCTCGGACCGCTACCAGACATGGATCGACGAAGAAGATGATTCAGCAATGGGAGACCGGGCCTTCTACGCCTTTGGAAGATGTTCCCAAGCTTACATCCCCGATAGCTCGGCGAGTCATCAGCCGAGATTACCTTGACCAGAAACCACTTCCGATACCCCTCGATACCCCTCCTACCTCTTCTACTCCCCTTCAGCCAATCAGAACAAACCAGTCATACCACCAATCTCCATCTCGGAGCGCGTACGCCCCATCACCTCTCAACCAGTACCACCTACAGACACCAAATGCTGGACCATCTCGCAAACGAGGCGACATATCTCCATCCGGGTCCGCTTATTCACTATCACCCTCTGGTGAGAAAAGGAGGAAAGGCAAATCGCCCCTAAAGGAAATCCTCAATGTGTTTGGAGGTGGAATCCAGGCCATTGGAAGGAAAGCCAGGGGAAAGGGCAAATCACTATCCACGTATGGTAGTAGGGATTCTTTGGCTTCAAAGAATAGTTCACCATGGTCTGATCCCATGGATCGCCTTGGGACTAATGGTTTACCTGGAGGTATCGTGTTTTCCGACCGAATGGGAGACAAGGAGATGATGAGGAGATCATCTGATCCAGCGGTAAGCTAGGCTTCTCTAGCCGGAGCAGAGCTGATTCATCAGATTATACGCGCATCCGCGATCATGTACCTCTCCGCCACACCCTGCTCATCGGTCTCGCCATGGGGCTCATGGCTTACCTCATGGGCAGCTCTGACGCCGTGCGACCTCAAAGTCACCTACTGCCCCATCTTCGGAGAACCCAAATCAGGCAACACCACCCCGAAACGCATCCTGTCCGGCGCCGGTCTCTTTAGTGGCGCATCCAACTCTGCCGTTCCTTTTTCAAGCATACCGCCTCCTCAGCTTGGCTCGCCACCGGACGTCGAGCTCGACATGACTCAATGTGTCGAAGTCCGTAGTCTGCGTAAAGAAGAAGTCAGGGGACGAGGTATCCCATCAGTCCCCGAGGGCGTTGGGACTGAAGTTTTGGAAATGGTCTGGCAGGATGGGAGTAGGCGATATATCGGTGTGGAAGGCGTTGGTGGGAGACTGGGATGGGTCAGTGCGATCTGGGATGTCCTTCTCGCCTACAAGCCTGAGGAAGATCGTGAATTACCACCTCCCTCTCCCGTGATGGACAGACGACCATCATCACATGTCCAGACCGATTCACTCGCATCTTTTCCTTTCCCTGGTACCGTCAATGATCCGACGTCGTCCGGGTTGTCCGACTTCGAACATCGAATCAATGCCATGGAAAAGTCTAGTTCCGCACCACCCGTTCAGAAGATAGGTGATACCTGGATCGCGTCTAGTCAATTGGGTAGAACCTCGTTTTCCGATACCGAGCCTCGCCCACCCAAGGATAATCTACGCGATAGTGTCCAGAGGATGTTCGAGACCGGACCGGATGTCACACTTGCCATAGGCTCCGGACCTAGTCGAAGCGACTCGGAAGCAACTGCTAGAATCAAAGCCTGGCAACCTGCTACCGAACGGGAGTTGTCAATCTTCTCTCGCTCGGGAACTACACGTAGTCAACCCTCTGCCGATCCTACTACAGTCAGCAGACCAATGGATCTGGATAGTCGGGCATACACCAAGACTGATACTGTACTATCTTTCGACCCGAACGATCTCAATCCCTCCAGGTCGGCAAGTCAGGTCAGGCGAACATCCACCATTCTGGGCGGAGAGGGGACCGTCAAAAGTCGTGTCGCTGCATTGACGGTGGTAGATGAGCGATCAGACGATGGGATGACGGAAGCTATGCGAGCTGCAACTCAGATCAGTCACGTTACATTCCCCAAACCATCGGTATCGCTCGACCACAATCATCGATCCCATACGCCTCTACCTTCCGTATCGCACTCGTCTACCGATAGTGAAGCACCGACTACGATGGCTACTCCACATACGGCTCGGTCCACGGTCACGATCGCTTCCTCGGTCGACCAGACCGTGTTGGCACATATGGAGACCCACTCCAGCGACCACAACAAGCTTTCCAAACAGGTCGATAATGTTCAGGTAGACCTTCGCTCAGCTATCATGTCATTGTCGACACTCCTCGCTCAATCGAAAGTACTCATCGACCCTGCTCAAGCGCCAGTACCTAAGGTCCTTGATGATCGCTTAACCTCTTTGGGTCTCGATATCAAAGGTATCGAAACTGCTCTCCAGCTTTCCAACCTCGCTTCATCTAGACAGCCAACTGAAGATCCCAAATTACCGGAAATACACGATAAGCTCGATTCGATAGCAAAAGCATGCGAAGATATCCTAGCCCGGAGTCGATCTACTGGCCCAACCCCTCTTCCCATCCCCACAAAGAGAGGAAGTCTCGGTCTGACCTCTGATCCGGAGGGAGAGAAGCAAGCTGGTGAAGAGGTCGCTCAGATCATGGCTCAGCTCACTGGTGGATCTGTCAAGGGTAAAGCTTCACCTCGGTTGGCTGGGTTGCAAGTTTTACATCCTTCTGCACCGGGTAGTCCGTTGATACCCACTGCCAATGCTGTGAAAGCAGGTGGAAGTGGAACTCCGGATGAAGTCACGCAGCAGGTCGGAGAGGTATTGGGTTTAGTTAAGGAATTGAAGGAAGCTAGAGTCGTTCAAACTCAGCAAACTACCGATATGGCTAGATGTAAGTCCCCACATCTTGACAAGAGCTGATATCAGATCTTGGCGAACTAAATACTTGGCTCGAGAAATTCGTTTCCAGCTCCTCCAAGGAAATCACCGATATGTCAACCCGCCTCAAGACATTAGCAGGAGAACCAGCGACCGACGAACAACCTTCCGTACCGGGATTACCAGATTTGGTAGCGGATGTGCATTCCATGATGAGCGAGCAGAAGCGCAGGAACGACGAAGAGGGAATGATGGGTCAGAGGGTTGATAATTTGCTCAAGATGATGGCGGATGAACGGGACAGAATGGCTGGTCAGCAGTCTAGTAAGTACTCTTTCTTCTATGATGATGAGTGGGCTAATGAGTAGCGATTGAACATGTCTTATCGGTCATTGAGAATCATCGATCGGCGAATGAAAATGTCCTCAGATCGCTGGCTATCGATCTCACGAATGAGATTCGCGGAGAAAGGATTCGATTCGTGGAAGCTATGCAGCAAGCTACAACAGTCAACGTCAACTGTACGTCACAGACCCCATGTGACATCATCAGCTGACCCGCAGTCCACATTGAGGAATTCAAGAAAGTCCTAGCTACCGAAGTGAACAAAGCAATGGGCGAACTAGGCCAAGTCAGGGCAGAGAAACAAGCACTAGAACAACAGATCAGTGATTTGTTTGCGTTAAAGGCGAAACATGCTCCTGGATCGAGTCGGAAGAATGTAAGCCCTTCTCCTCAATACGGGGTGGTGGTATGCTGACGGTAGACTCGAAAGGGACCTGTGCCGCCTCAAGTACAGCAGGGGATGCCGGGGCAGATGCCGATGCAGGGCTCGCCGGGGGTGCAGAGCAGGATGCTTCCCCCACCGCCGAGATAAGTGGAATATTGGACATTTTGGGTTTACAAGGGTATCACATGTCGCCACAACAGAATACAATCAGGACACTCATAAACAAGTATAATGAGCGAGGACAATTTCAGTATGTACATGTGTGCCGGTTTACTCGACTCGGGAAGGAGTAGGAAAATCGCAATCAAAGTTGCAAGGCCTTTTCCGGGTCACAAGGGAGCCCCGTTCAATAAAGCGTCGAGGTCTTTGAATTTTCTCGTGACACAATTGTCCCACGGGCTTCGAGATAGATTCGCACGATCCTCGACCACAAAGGTAAATATGGACTTCCTTGGCTCGTTGCACCTTGGCTCGTTGCATCGAGATACCAGGTTCCCATTGACACTACCATCGTCCATTGTGCTGGCGGGAGGTGAGGCGTGTTCATCAGGAAAGTGGATCGAATACAGCCTGCATTGACCTGGAATAACAGTCATGTCCTTGGTCGCAGCTTTGGCGACAACTGTCTGAGCGATGTGTCGACTGAAGAAGGGGCTTAGCGGAGTATGACCGATCAATGATGTGTGAGAGTCCTCGTCACCGTCAGTCGGTGCTTTCAGCGCCATGTCGTATGTGGCATAGGTGGTGTGATCATCGTAATCTGGGTAATAGCGACCGTCATCCCCCTTGAAGAACGTCATACGTGAATCTTTGAGGGGGTTGTACTTTGTGTCTGCAAATTTCTTGTAGTCAGGGGCCCAGCTCATCACCTGGACTGAGCCGTCCGCGCTGGCATGAGATACGCTGGCGAACCCAGCTACTGAGATACGGGGACGCTCCATGATATTTTGTTTGATGTGGGGCAAAGTGTGGATATGTTGTGGAGGGTTGTAATTACGGTATTGAAGAGAGGGCCATCATTGTCGAAAAGATCGACCATCAAATTCCATGAAGAGAAAGGATGACCAGTCGGGACCCACTCGAAGGCTGGTGGAGTAACCCATGAAAGGACGACCTTGTTTGAGAATTTCCGTGGAGCTGATCACGGACTTTAGCACTCTGCTTCGCAAGGAGCTGCGAGGCTGACACGAAGTTAAGGCTCATTAGGATGTCTAGCTACATAGTCTGATTACAGATTGATTTAAGCATGCTCCACGAATGAGACGTTTCAAGCGATGTGATGTTGGAGAGAAACAAGCATTGTGGCAATCCCTCTAGACTCTTTGAACGCTGACGAAGTGAACATCGACAGTTCCGTCCACCGAAGATGAGGGCTTTCCGCAGCCGTGAGTCTTAACTTGATACCGGAAGAGAAACATGTACTCGCTACAAGACTAGCTACATATGTATCATCTGATTTTACTACTGCCAAGGTTACTAACGTAAACACCGCATGGGCTGATTCAAGGGTAGTGACCTGCTGATTACTAGTAATATCCTTATCACGTCAATGTCTTGCATTGATCATATGGGTTCTGGCTATGTAAGCCAAACCTCTCATAGGGCGTGTCTTCTATGAAAATAGGCTATCAGACAAACAAGTATAATCAACTAGGACAATATGCACATTTGATGCTTTACAATGAGTCACTTGTTACTTCCGGTTGCGGCTAAAGAACCCCTTGCTCTTTGCAAACAGGGACCCAGATGAAGGCGACTGTCCGTTATCGGAACGTATGTGCTCGGGGGATACGTCTTTCGGAATCTCTGGTTCGTCGATTATCTTGCATGTTATCAAAGATGGTGCACATACACCATGAGCGAACTCCTTAGCCTTTGTGAGATCGGTACATGGTTTCATGATGCCCTTCACAACACTATCAGCATAAGACGTGATGACCTCCCCTTCCGGCCATTGCTGTATTGATTGCAGTACGCATTGTTTTGGCTTGGGGAATTGCCAGGTCTTCCAAGCCTCCCGCAACACTGCTTTCCGGATCGACTTTGGGCACGAGGGATGGGCGATTGAGTACATGGAGGTAATTTGATCATCTGATGGAGGGTCGAAAGTGCTCGGAACCGTTGGATTGATTGGATGAAAGTCCCCACTTCTGCTGGTTTCGACAGGAATGTGTCGTCCGCCACCTGCTTCGGTGCAAATCAAAGTGAATGAGTCTGCTGGTTTCGGGACTCCGTCTTTGATTTCCCAAAATAAAAGCTCGGATCGAGGATCTCCTGACTGGTCTGGAGTGAGCGATACAGCGCTAGTGAAGCCTTCGACGCTGAGATGATTAGGTCGATTGGGCATTAAGGCGAGAGTCAGATTTGGCCGGTGGCAAAAAGTACGTTGTGAAGTCAGAGAGTACAGGTGGTACGTTGCTGGTTCGAGGGTACAGGGGTTTGACCAAGCCAACCTAGACCCTGACAGGATATTCTGATACATAGGAGGGACAGAAGGCTAGTGGAGCGGCAATGAAAGGTTGTTGTATGAAGGGTTGTGTCATGACCCCAATGTCTTTCAGCCCTGATTGCTGGACGCTGAGTCCAGCTTACTGTATATATAGTTTGGATTGTGCAGTACATCCTCACAAAAGTATCTCTTTCCAACTGGAGTATAAATTCTTGCTACCTATTTAGAGTCCCCAACAACCCGTCACGACAGGTTGTTTCGAGACACTACGCACCGTAGTCCACCTTGCCAGCGTCTGCTTCATAATCGTCTATGCAGGGCAACGAGATAGACTCAGATACGGCGGGTCAAATCCGAAATGATCACTCCTTTAGGCTTGATATTTGTCAACCCTCCTCATTCCTTTTTGCATGTGCTGTATATACTGCTCAAATCCTTACGTCCTGCTTAGGCTTTCAGTCTAATGTTACGCAAATGTGGAGAGTCAACAATGTTCAGACATGTTCAAACCTTGGTTGAGCACAGACTTGATCTTTGGGAGAGACCCGAGGCAAGTCTCAGAGCCCCTCCTGATCAAGATTCTCTGTGCCTAATACCTTAAAGATGAGCTCAACTTGGGCTTTGTGGCTTCCTTCCTCCGTTTCGCAGCTTCTGGCAGGTTGGGTGCCCGGATCGACCTGCACACTGTGCAAAGTCCAATCCTTGGGGTCCTGACTAGCCTCGGTGTTTCGAGCGATTGCGAGTCGAACGCGACGGGGGATAACAGTGTTGGCGGCGGTGATGCCATCATCGTCCCCGATAAGAAGAGGGCGATAGGTGAACTTGGTATGATGGGTGCCGTCATCGTGCCGATCAGTCACCGTGCCGGGTTGATATCCATGACTTCGACACCCGTCAATTGAGATTTTTGTGGGTGTGCAATCGTGAAAAGTTCGGATTTTTGCAGTGGCCTGAATCTCGAATCTTACTGCATATCCCGCAGATGGCACGGGTGACATGTTGTCGGATAGTGGAGTATATATGGTAGCAAGAGGTCAGCCCAGCCTGATTTATGTATAGAATGATCATGACGATTCGAAGACCCGCCCCGAAAAAGGAAGGTCTATCTGGTCTGATATCCCTGCAAAACGCAGATGAAAGGACGAGCCGCCACCAAGGCACGAGAGCAGAGCTAGCTGAGCAAAAACATTTGAAGGCCTCTCTTCAGCTCACCCCATGACTACGGGACCTTGGGCTAGATGCCCGAGTGGTCTCTTGAGGTTGAGTCTTTGATACAGGAGAAGAGCCCGAGAGGTCCGATGTGTTGGGTTAGAAATGAGATTTGCGCAAAAGTTGCCCGTGAAGAAGAAAAGGTCTATGCAAGGCTTGTGAGCTTATTGCAGTCTGTACCTACACGATAGGCGTCTTCGACCAAATGAAAGGACCTCTGCTTTGAAAGGATACACCCTGCTTGGGTCCCACCCCTGCCAGGGGGAGAGGCAGGGGGAATTGGATAAAACCCTCAGGAAGAGGGATACGGCATGCGCGTACCCAGAATCCATGCCCCCAATGTAAATTCGGCGTGATCAGGTCGTTGTTTGTCAAGAGGTTCTCATTCTCGACATATACGCAAGAACCGGAAGGGGCTTGCGAGTACACGATACATGAGGGGTAAAATAGTAGCGAGTACCTGAACATGTATCTCCTCCGGTATGATATTGTTGACAGTCCCGGTACTATGCCCCTGCCATTCCCTCAAAACTCCACCTGAGGCCTTGCTCCGTCTCGTCAATCGCCGGGCCCCAGAAGCGCCCCGCCAGCTTGGATCACTATACAGAACACGTGCAAGGAGTGGGTGGCCACCTGAGAAAGGTCCGCGGGTGGTACCTCAAACACAAGCTGAGCTGGCGCTTCTTCTGTCAGTACAGTCGATCCTGGACTTTGAGCTCCAAGATTGACGGCCTTCAGATGCCAGTCACTCGGATTTCTGGAGAAATTGTGTCCGTTTTGGTGAATCATAGCTCGGAGTGACCTGGGGAAGAGGTAGGTATTAGCCGCTGTGGGAAGGACGGGATCATCACCGAGCGATTGTTCATTCGTATCCTCGGCAGGGCATAAGGGCAAGTAGCTTGTCTTGTTTGTTCCATCTTGGCGAGCGTATTTCCAATGCGAGCCCGGAAGGCCAGTAGGGGCCTTCAGGCTGAAAATGGTGAAGTCTGCGCTGGGCTGTAATCGTATGAATGCAGTGTGACCATCTACAGAAACGGTGGCAAGGCGTGATGATTCCGACATTGCGATGGATTCAGGGGAGAGTGGGAGAGAGAGTTTGCAGCGAGGCGTTTTCTATATATGAATTAGCAGACCCAATCGAGAACAAAGGGGGGCTTCATCAGCCCGGAGGTCTCCGCTGTCTTACGGAGGATTAAAGGAGGTCCACAAATTCAGACTCTGCGCCCTGCATACCTCAGCGAGAGGATAGCGCATCGATGCAAGTGCCACCTCCCACTATATGGCGCTCCACCCGTGATTCAGCTTGACACAGCCTTGTATCGCAATGACATTCCTGTATCAGCCTAGCCCCTTCTCGAGCGCTAGCCGACTTGATCGTCCGCTCGTTACTCGGTTCCGTCCTACTCGGTCACTCCCTCAGTGCCTATCATCTTCCTCGTCGCGGCGAGCAACACTCTGAGGTGGAGACAGACAAACCGATGATGACGCGTGCCACAACCGCCACAAGATCGTTCCGCCTATTGATGACCGGCTA
>Ga0308160_10008176_pt1 | contig 10229 bp, 9 predicted proteins | sample PhyFR1_FD_201036 | JGI IMG/M metagenome (GOLD analysis project Ga0308160, IMG submission 201036) | Phyllosphere microbial communities from UC Gill Tract Community Farm, Albany, California, United States - DLSLF.R1 | ecosystem: Host-associated > Plants > Phyllosphere > Unclassified | place: USA...
ATCGCATCGGCCTCTTCCCGCGACACATCGCCTATCAGCGCCACCACCGCATGGTTGGCGACATAGTGGGCGGCATGGAATGCCACCAGGTCTTCACGGTTGATGGACTCGATCGACGCCACCGTTTCCTCGCGGCCGTAGGGATGCTCGCCGTAGGCGGTCCGGGAAAAGGTCCGCTGGGCAATCACTTCCGGCCGGGTCAGGCCCTCCCGGATCGACGCCGCCACGCGCGCCTTGTCACGCTCCAGCAGGTCGGCCGGATAGCTGGGCTGGGCCAGCAGGCGCCCAAGCAGTTGTACCGCTTCATCGCGTTCGGCCCTGGAAGACAGGGTGCGCAGCGAGGCGCCAGCGCGGTCGCTGCCGCCGCCGCCGCCGCGCTGGGCGGCGATGTTGGCGAAGGCTTCCGATATCTGCGCCTCCGTCAGCGCCGGCTCGACCCTGCCGTCATCGAGCTTCGCCTCGCGCAGTCCGCGCGCCAGCATCGCATTGGCCAGGCCCGACACGCCGGTCTTGGCCTGCGGGTCGCGGCGCGAGCCGGCGTCGAATTCCACGCTCATGTCCACGACCGGAATCGTGTGGCTTTCGACGAAGTAGACTTGCGCGCCATTGGCCAGCGTCCAGTGCTGGATCTTCAGGGCGGCATGCGCGGCGCCAACGGACAGGGCCAGCAGCAATGCGAGGAAAAGCTTGTGCATGAAAGAGATCTTGTTTGGCATGAAGTCATGTCCTCAATGGCGCAGGCCGGCGGGCGGCGCTGCGGGCTTCTTGTCAGCCAGGGGCAGCGGCACCAGGGTAGCCACGGTCAGCTGGTCATCGTTGAAATACTTGGCCGCCACCGCCTGCACCTGCTGCGCCGTGACCTGGCCCAGCTTCTCGATGATGCGGTCGATCTGCCGGTGGGAAATGCCGGTCATTTCCATCACGCCGATCTCCATTGCCTGGCCGAAGATGGAGTCGCGCTTGTAGATCTGGCTGGCGATCAGCTGGTTCTTCACGCGCCGCAACTCGCCCTCGGTCACGCCTTCCTGGGCAATGCGCTGCACCTCGGCGCGCAGCAGCTTTTCCAGTTGCTCGGTGCTGGTGCCGGCGGCGGGCACGCCGTCGAGCACGAACAGCACCGGGCCGCGCGCATTGGCCGAATAGCTGGCGCCGACCGAGTTGGCGACCCGCTCGGTACGCACCAGGCGCGCCGGCAGGCGCGCATTGTCGAAGCCGTCCAGCACCGCCGACAGCACGTCGAGCGCATGAACGTCGTCATCCTTTTCCACATCGCGCAGGGTCGGCACCTTGAATGCCAGCGCCACGTAGGGATTTTCCGCTGGCGCCTTGACCGTAACCCGCCGGATGCCTTCCTGCACCGGCTCTTCCTGCGGCTTGGTGACCGGGATGCGCTTGCGCGTGATCTTGCCGAAATGCTTTTCCGCCAGCGCCTTGACCTGCTGCGCATCGACATCGCCGGTGACGACCATGACGGCGTTGTTGGGCGCATACCAGCGATCGTGCCAGGCGCGGGCATCGTCCACCGTCATGTTCTGCAGGTCATTCATCCAGCCGACGATGGGATGGTGATAGGGATGGGCCTTGAAGGCGGCCGCGTTCAGGGCTTCATTGAGCTTGCCCTGGGGCTGGTCGTCGGTGCGCAGGCGCCGCTCTTCCATCACTACCCGGATTTCACGCGAGAATTCTTCCTTGTCGAACACCAGGTTGGCCATGCGGTCCGCTTCCAGCGCCATCACCGCCTCCAGCCGCGACTTCTCGATCTGCTGGTAATAGCCGGTGTAATCCTTGCTGGTAAAGGCATTTTCGCGTCCGCCCAGCGCGGCCACCCGCGCGCTGAACTCGCCGGGCTTCAGGCTCTTGGTGCCCTTGAACATCATGTGCTCAAGCGCATGGGCCACGCCGGTGGTGCCGTTCAATTCATCCATGGAGCCGATGCGGTACCAGATCATGTGGGCCGCGGTCGGGGCGCGATGATCCTCCTTGACGATGATCTTCATGCCATTGTCCAGCATGAATTCCTGCGCCGGCTCGGCTGCGGCCAGCGAGCAGATGGCCAGCATGCAGGCCGAGGCGATTGCCTTGATACGAAATTTCATAGTCTCGCTCTGCTAGAATAGGGAACCCGATTTTCCACGCCGCATGCGGCTCTGGCGTTCCGAAAAACAAGGCACTGATTGTATCCGCTTGCAGCCATCCCGGTTGCCTGGCGCCATTGACCGCAACGACTCCCGATCCGATGTTCAGTTTCTTCAAGCGCAAACCCAAAGACACGCCCACCGATACCGAGACTGCGCCGCCAGCGACCGCGCCCGCCCCGGCGCCTGCCGCGCCAGCTGCGCCTGTGGCGCCCATTGCGCCAGTCCTGGCCCCGCAAGCCATTCCCGAGCCCGCCGCCGTTGCGCAGCAGGCAGTCGTGGTGCCGGTGGAAACGCCTGCCGAAACACGGCAGTCGTGGATGAAGCGCCTGAAGGCCGGCCTGTCCAAGACCTCGACCAACCTGACCACCCTGTTCGTCGGCGCCCGCATCGACGACGAGCTGTACGAGGAGCTGGAAGCGGCGCTGCTGATGGCCGATGCCGGCGTGGAGGCGACCCAGTTCCTGCTCAATGGGCTCAAGCGCCGGGTCAAGGAACAGAAGCTGAGCGACGCATCCCAGGTCAAGACCGCGCTGCGGGCACTGATGGTGGAACTGCTCACGCCGCTGCAGAAGCCGCTGGTGCTGGGCCGCGAGCAGCCGCTGGTGATGATGATTGCCGGCGTCAACGGTGCCGGCAAGACCACCACCATCGGCAAGCTGGCCAAGCACATGCAGGCACATGGCCAGTCGGTGCTGCTGGCCGCCGGCGACACCTTCCGCGCGGCGGCGCGCGAGCAGCTCACGGTCTGGGGCGAACGCAACAACGTCACCGTCATTTCGCAGCAGTCGGGCGACCCGGCCGCGGTGGCCTTCGACGCGGTGCATTCGGCGCAGGCCAGAAAGACCGATGTGGTGATGGTCGACACCGCAGGCCGCCTGCCGACCCAGCTGCACCTGATGGACGAACTGAAGAAGATCAAGCGCGTGATCGGCAAGGGCATGGCCTCGGCCCCGCATGAAGTGCTGCTGGTCATCGATGGCAACACCGGCCAGAACGCGCTGGCCCAGGTGCAGGCGTTCGACGATGCGCTTGGCCTGACCGGCCTCGTCATCACCAAGCTCGACGGCACCGCCAAGGGCGGCGTGCTGGCAGCGATCGCCAAGGTGCGGCCGGTGCCGGTGTACTTCATCGGCGTGGGCGAGAAGATCGAGGACTTGCAGCCGTTCAATGCCGAAGACTTTGTCGACGCGCTGCTGAGCTGACGCGCATCCGGGAAGCGAATACACATGGCCATGATCGAATTTCACGACGTCTCCAAGCGGTATCCGGGCGGATCGGCTGCCCTGTCGGAGGTGTCGCTGTCCATTGCCAGCGGTGAACTGGTGTTCCTGGCCGGTCCGTCCGGCGCCGGCAAGTCCACGCTGCTGAAAATGATTGCCGCCATCGAGCGCCCCAGCGCCGGCCGGGTGCTTGTCAATGGCCAGGAAGTGAGCAGCATCAAGCAGCGCGGCTTGCCGTATCTGCGCCGCAAGCTCGGCCTGATCCTGCAGGAGCAGCGTTTGCTGATGGACCGGAATGTGCTGGCCAATGTGATGCTGCCGCTGGTGGTCGCCGGCATCGCCGGTGAGGATGCGGACAAGCGCGCCCGCGCCGCGCTGGGCAAGGTCGGGCTGCTGTCCAAGGCGGCCAGCATGCCGCTGAGCCTGTCGGGCGGCGAGCAGCAGCGGGTGGCGATCGCGCGCGCCATCGTTCACCGGCCGCAGGTCATCATTGCCGACGAGCCGACCGCCAACCTCGACCGCGACAGCGCCAACCTGGTGCTGTCGACGCTGAAGGCATTCCACGGCGCCGGCGTGACCTGCGTGATATCGACCCACGACGAATATTTTCTGGATCGCGCCGACCGCGTGATCTATCTGAGCCAGGGCCGGGTTACCGAAGCCTGGCGGCGTAATCCGGTGGAAGAGGACGTGGCATGAAGGTGTGGTTGCGGCAGCATGTGTTTGCCCTGAAGGGCGCGATTCCGCGTCCGGGACGCGGCTTTGGCAGCTTCGCCTTCAATGTGCTGGTGGTGGCGATCGCGCTGGCCCTGCCCTTCGCCGGCCTGACTGTGCTGGAAAACATGCGGCCGGTGTCGGCCCAGCTGGCGGTCGAACCGGAAATCAGCGTTTTCCTCTCGATGGACACGCCGCGTGCGCGCGCCTCGGCGCTGGCGCCCGAAATCCAGCGGGTGCTGCAGGCCAGCCAGACCGGCGGCACCATCGAATTCATCCCCCGGGAAAATGCACTGAGCGCGCTGAAGGAACGCAGCGCCATTGCCGACGCAGTGACTACGCTGGGCAACAATCCGCTGCCGGACAGTTATGTGCTCAAGCTGGCCGGCTTCGAGAATGCGCAGGATGCCCGTCGCGTGGACGACATCGCGGTACAGATCAAGGCATTGCCGGGCGTGGAATATGTGCAGGTGGATTCGGCCTGGGTGCAGCGGCTGTCGGCGTTGCTCAATGTGCTGAGAATGGCGCTGCTGTTCCTGGCAACCACGCTGGGTGTAGTGGTGGTGGCGGTGGTGTTCAATACGATACGGCTGCAGGTCATGACGCAACGCGAGGAAATCGAGGTGTCGCGGCTGGTCGGCGCCACCGACGGCTTCATCTGCCGGCCCTTCTATTACAGTGGCGCCCTGCTCGGGCTGGCTGCCGGCGCGCTTGCGCTGGGCGTGGTTGCCCTGGGCATGCGTCCGCTGAATGCCGCCATTGCGGAATTTGCCCGTCTCTATGCGTCCGAATTCCAGTTGCTGCCGCTGGGCTGGCTGCTGACCACGGCCTTGCTGCTGCTCAGTTCATTCCTGGGCCTGTGCGGCGCCATGTTGTCGGTCCGGCGTCATCTCGGGCGCGCAAGCTGAAGATTGCCGGGAACAATTGCAGAGCGCGCGGGTCATAGTAGGGCAACTTCTTCAGCAGTTTTCTTTCTTATCAGTTACCAACGTCTATCCCGTTCATCCAGTGTAAACATTTGCTATGTCGGTCAACCCAGTGCGTTGATCGATTCGTCATGTCCCCCCATACAGCGGCCGGGCGGGCAAACTTTTAGTCTGGTCTGGGTTCTAAAATTTCAGCAAGGTTGTGTATCTTTCGCGGAATGTCGATAGGGTTTTTCCTATGCCGCCGGTTGGGATAGCCGATTAGCAGTCCGGATGCGGGAGTGCTAATATAGAACCTGCAAAAGATTTCGTTTAGTCAAGACAAATTTACGTCTAGTTAGCAAGGAGAAAGCATGAAAGCATCGACCTCGTCGGATGCGATAGTAGCTGCAGGCCAAAATGCACTGGCCCTCGGTTTCTCTGGCAATCTGGGCAATATCGACGCGTATATTTCCGCGGTAAACCGCCTGCCCATGTTGACGCAGGAGGAGGAAGTTTCCCTGGCGCGTCGCTGGCGCGACACCAACGACCTCGCCGCTGCCCAGGGCCTGGTGCTGTCGCATCTGCGGCTGGTGGTATCGATCGCGCGCGGCTATCTGGGTTACGGCCTGCCGCACGCCGACCTGATCCAGGAAGGCAATATCGGTCTGATGAAGGCAGTCAAGCGTTTCGATCCGGACCAGGGTGTTCGCCTGGTGTCCTATGCAATGCACTGGATCAAGGCGGAAATGCATGAGTACATCCTGAAGAACTGGCGGCTGGTCAAGGTGGCAACCACCAAGGCGCAGCGCAAGCTGTTCTTCAATCTGCGCAGCCACAAGGAAGGCCTAGACTCGATGACGCCGGCGCAGGTCGACGCGCTGGCCAAGACGCTGAATGTGAAGCGCGAGGAAGTGATCGAGATGGAAACCCGGCTGTCCGGCCGCGACATCGCGCTGGAAGCGCCGACGGACGACGAGGACGACAAGTTCTCGCCGATCGCCTACCTGTCTTCCGACAACTCGGAACCCAGCAAGGTGCTGGAAGCGCAGGCGTTCGACCGGCTGCAATCCGAGGGCCTGGCCAGTGCGCTGGAAAAGCTCGATCCGCGCTCGCGCCGCATCGTCGAGGCGCGCTGGCTGGCCAATGACGACGGTTCAGGCGCAACCCTGCATGAGCTGGCGGATGAGTTCGGCGTGTCGGCCGAGCGCATCAGGCAGATCGAAGCGGTCGCGCTGAAGAAAATGAAGGGCAGCCTGGCCAGCTACGTCTGACGTCAGGTCTGGCTGGAAACAGCTGCATAAAAAAACGCCATGTGCCGCAAGGCCATGGCGTTTTTCTTGTCGGCTTACTTGCCCGCGAGCAGCGCCTTCAGGTCATGCACGATGGGCTCAGTCCCCTGCCCGTGCCGGACGAACAGTCTGACCCTGCCCTGCGGATCGAACACATAGCTGGCCGCAGTATGGTCCATGGTGTAGCTGTCGGCCGACTTCCCGGGCACCTTCTGGTAGAACACCTTGAACTCCTTGGCCACCTTGGCGGTGGCTTCCTGATCCCCCGTCAAGGCGATGAAGCGTGGATCGAAGGATGACACGTAGGACTTCAGCAGTTCGGGCTTGTCGCGCTCGGGATCGAGCGTGATGAATATCACCTGGACACGATCCGCATCTGGACCCAGTTCCTTCATGGCCGCCGCCATTTCGGAAAGCGTGGTCGGGCACACATCGGGGCAATGGGTATAGCCGAAGAAGACGACGACCGCACGGCCCTTGAAATCGGCCAGGGTGCGCGGCTTGCCGTCCTGGTCCGGGAGGGCAAAGTCGCGGGCGTAGCCGAGACCGGTCACGTCGCTGTTCTTGAAGGTCTTGCTGGCTGGCGTCAGGCTCATCTGGCCGCCCTCGGCGCCGGGCTTGTCGGAACAGCCGGCCAGCGCCGACAGCAGAAGCAGTGCAGGAAGTATCAGTCGCATCTCAGAACGGCAGGTAATGGTCAGCCAGCAGCGCGGCAAACAGCAGCGACAGGTAGATGATGGAATAGGCAAAGGTCTTGCGGGCGACGATGTCGCTGTAGTGGCGATAGATGCGCCACGCATGCCACAGGAAGATCGCGCCCAGCACGGCGGCGCTGGCCAGATAGAGCAGCCCGCTCATGCGCACCGCATAAGGCAGCATGGTGGTGGCGACCAGCGCGATGGTGTAGAGCCAGATATGGAACTGGGTCAGCTTCATGCCGTGCGTCACCGGCAGCATCGGCAAGCCGGATTTCGCATAATCGTCGCGCCGGTACAGGGCCAGCGCCCAGAAATGCGGCGGCGTCCAGATGAAGATGATCAGCACCAGGATCCAGGCCTGCATCGGCACGTCATTGGCGATGGCGGCCCAGCCCAGCGCCGGCGGCATCGCGCCCGATAGGCCGCCGATCACGATGTTCTGCGGCGTGGCTGGTTTCAGGATGATGGTATAGATCACCGCGTAGCCGACGAAGGTGGCAAAAGTCAGCCACATGGTCAGCGGATTGACCAGGGTGTAGAGCACCCACATGCCGGCGCCGCCGATGATCCCGGAAAACAGCAGGGTTTGCGGCACCGTGATTTCGCCGCGCGCCATGGGCCGGCGCGCGGTGCGCGCCATGCGGGAATCGATTTCGCGCTCGACCAGGCAGTTGACGGCAAATGCGGCGCCGGCCAGCAGCCAGATGCCGACTGTGGCCGCGACGACCACGCGCCAGTCGGGCAAGCCAGGGGTTGCCAGAAACATGCCGATGACTGCGCAGAACACAGCCAGTTGCGTCACACGCGGCTTGGTCAGCGCCCAATACTGGGCGACGCGATTGGGAGTTGCGGTCAGCGTAGTCATCCTTGGAATTCGTCCGTGGAACGGAAATCGGGCAGCTTGTTGACAATCAGGCAGGATAGGCGCTGCTGACGTTTCTGACAGGCCTGCTTCCGGCGGAAAGAGTAGCCTTGTAGTTTAACATGACCGTCAAAACGACGAGCGCCGCTGCGCCGCCATTGTGCAACACCGCGATTGCCAGCGGCCATTTCAGGAAAACCGTGGCCATGCCGATGCAGAATTGCGCCAGCACGCCAAGGAGCAGCCAGCGTCCGGCGCGCTGCAGGCCGTCGATGCGCATTGCCTTGTGGCCCAGCCAGCCGAGATAGGCGACGACGATGAAGGCAAAGCTGCGGTGGGTCCAGTGGATCGCGGTGAGGGCGTCGAACGGCAGGTAGTCGCCGCCGGCAGTCATGCCGAGTTCACGCCACAGCGTGAAGCCGTGTTCGAAGTCCATGCGTGGCAGCAGCGCGCCGTGGCACAGCGGAAAATCGGTGCAGGCCAGCGCCGCGTAATTGGTGCTGACCCAGCCGCCAAGGCCGATCTGCACGGTAAGTATCGCCAGTCCGACGACGGCCGCGGTCCGCAGGCCAGGCGCTGCCGTCACCGGCGCATGCGTGCTTTGCCGCGCCGCCAGCCAGGTCAGCAGGCCCAGCAGGGTCATGCCCAGCAGCAGGTGCCCGGTCACGATGATGGGCTGCAGCTTCATGGTGACCGTCCATGCGCCGAAGGCGCCCTGCAGGCAAACGAAACCGAACAGCAGCGTTGGCAACAGCGGCGAATAAGTGGCGTCCGTGCGCCGCGATTTCAGCCAGCGCAACCAGGCCACCACCATCATCGCCACGATCAGGACGCCCACGCCCATAGCCAGATAGCGGTGGATCATCTCGATCCAGGCCTTGACCACCGTGACCGGGCCGTGCGGCATGGCGGCTTCGGCCGCGCTGATGCTGGAATGGGCCTGCACCGGGTTGGCATGACCGTAGCAGCCGGGCCAGTCCGGGCAGCCCAGGCCGGAATCGGTCAGGCGGGTAAAGGCGCCGAACATGATCAGATCGAAGGTCAGGAACAGCGTGACCCAGGCAAGCTTGCGGAACTTGTTGGCGTCCTTTGAAGCCCAGACCACCGCCAGCGGCAGCATGGCGGCCAGCAGGCCGAGGATGGCGAGTTGGATCAGCATGTGGCTACCCTATGCTGGAAGCGCGCAGCAGCTTGGAGATATCCTTCTTCATCTTGTTCGGATCGGGATTTTTCGGAAAGCGCATCATCAGGTTACCCAGCGGGTCGATCATGTAGACATGGTCGGCGATGCCGGCGCCCTCTTCCACCGGTAGCCATTGCTTCAATTTTGTCGGATCCGCGCGCAGCACCCGCGTGCCGTCGTATTCACGCAGCAGCATGGTATCGACCGGCTTGTCGTCCGTGACCAGCCACACGCGCTCGATGCGGTCCATTTCCTTGCCGGTAGTCAGGCGCAGCTGGCGCTGCTGGAATAGCTTGGTGCGGCAGCTGTCGGGGCAATCGCCGCTATCGGCCTGCAGCATGATCCACTTGCCCTTGTAGGCATCGAGTTCCGTCGGCTTGCCGTCCAGCGAAGCCGAGCCGAGGGTAGGCATGGGATGCTTGCGCGGATCGACCAGCTCGCCATAGTTGGTGCGGCTCTGCGGCTTGATCACGAAATAGGTGAGGTAAGACGCGATCATGGGCGAGGCGCAGATCAGTACCACCAGAAACAGCTTCCAGCGGCCGGTGGCTTTCGATTTATTGGCTTCCACGTTTGAATCCTGTGACAACGAAAAAAATAAGGGCGGTGCCGGCCAGCGCGAACCACTGGAACGCATACCCCCAGTGCTTGTCCACGCCCTGGGACGGCCTGGGCCAGGCCCGCACCAGGCTGTCGCCGGCATCGCTGGTCTGCTCGACGATGAATGGCGCGAACGCCAGGCCGCTGGCCTTGGCCATGTCGGCGACATCGAGGTTCTGCACGATGGCGCCGGGCCGGATGGCAGCCGCCTCGCCCAGCTGCAAAAGGCGCCCGGCATGCTGGCGCACGATGCCGGTCAGTTCAACGGTGCCGGCCGGCGTGGCAATGTCGGGAAGATGGCTGCGGTCGGCGAGATTGCGTTCCAGCCAGCCGCGCGCAACCATGATATGGCGGCCGGACCCGGCAATTTTCAATGGCGTCACCACATAAAAGCCGGCCTTGCCTTCATGGGGACGGTTGTCGAGGTAGATCGTCCAGCCTGCCTGAAACTCGCCTTTCAGCACGACCTGGCGGAATTCGAGCGCATCCACGTTGACCTGCTGCAATGCCTTGTCATCCAGCCGCACCGGCGGCGCAGCGGCGCGTTCGCTGATCCTGCGCTCGATCGCTTCCTTTTCATGGGCGCGGCGAACCTGCCACTGTCCCAGTGACAAGCC
>Ga0308160_10008177_pt1 | contig 10229 bp, 10 predicted proteins | sample PhyFR1_FD_201036 | JGI IMG/M metagenome (GOLD analysis project Ga0308160, IMG submission 201036) | Phyllosphere microbial communities from UC Gill Tract Community Farm, Albany, California, United States - DLSLF.R1 | ecosystem: Host-associated > Plants > Phyllosphere > Unclassified | place: USA...
AGCGTCCCGCCGGGCCGCCGGCTTGCGCTACCGCGCCGGCGTCGTATCGCGCACCATCGCCGCGATCGGCGGCAGCTACCTGCTGACTACGCTGAGTACCCGGGTGCTGGCCCTGGCGCTGCACCTGTCCCCGGTCGACAAGGTGGTCGCGGCCACCCTGTCCGGCCTGGCGATCTATCCCTGCGCGGTGATGTGGACCTTCGCCGCCGCCAGCGCCGGGCGCGCCTGGCTGGGGCTGGGCGCGGCTTGCGGCCTGGCCGGCCTGGCGCTGTGGGCCTTGCGAAGCTTTGGAGGTGGCGCATGAAGGAAGGCTTTCGCCAGTCGATGGCCTGGCTGCACACCTGGTCGGGCCTGCTGGTCGGCTGGATCCTGTTCATGGTGTTCGCGGCCGGCACCGCCAGCTATTTCCGCGACGAGATCACGCTCTGGATGAAGCCCGAATTGCATGCCGCGGCACCGGCCCGGGTGCCGCAGGCGCTGGCCATCGGCCTGGCCCAGCAGACCCTCGAGGAGCGGGCCGGCGGCAGCCGCCGCTGGTTCATCACCATGCCCACCGCGCGCAACCCGGCCCTGGAAGCGAGCTGGATACCGGCCCCGCCCGAGGGCGCCGATCCGCAGGCCAGGCCGAAGCGGCGCGAATTCGGCAGCGCGACGCTGGACCCGGCCACCGGCAGGGAACTCGGCGCCGCGCGTGCGACCCGCGGCGGCGACTTCTTCTTCCGCCTGCACTTCGACCTGCACTACATGTCGGCGCTGTGGGGCCGCTGGATCGTCGGCGTGTGCGCGATGTGCATGCTGGTGGCGATCCTGTCCGGCGTCGTCACGCACAAGCGCATCTTCAAGGATTTCTTTACCTTCCGCCCGGCCAGGGGCCAGCGTTCCTGGCTCGACGCCCACAACGCCAGCGCCGTGCTGGCCCTGCCCTACCACCTGATGATCACCTATACCGGCCTGGTGACGCTGATGTTCATGTATCTGCCCTCGGGCGTGCAGGCGATCTACCCGGACAAGCCGGACGCCTTCTACGCCGACCTGAACGGCGGCCCGGCAGGCAATGCCAAACCCGCGCCCGAACGCGCAGCGCTGGCGCCGCTGGGTCCGATGCTGGAGCAGGCCACGCGCAGCTGGCACGGCGCCCCGGTCGGCCGCATCACGGTCACCCATCCGGGCCGCGCCAACGCCACCGTCAACCTGGTGCTGCAGGAAGGCCGCGACATGACCCAGGACCTGCCGAACCTGACTTTCGACGGCGTCACCGGCAAGCTGTTGTCCGGCGCCGGCCGCGAACGCGGCGGCGCGGTCGCGACCCGCGGCGTGATGTACGGGCTGCACGTAGGGCGCTTTGCCGATCCGCTGATGCGCGCGCTGTTCTTCCTGTCGGGTCTCGCCGGCTGTGCGATGGTGGCCACGGGCCTCCTGATGTGGGCGGTGAAGGAAAGGCCGAAGCAGCTCAAGATCCGTGCGGACGGCAAGGTCGGTTTCGGCCTGCGCCTGGTCGACGGCTTGAACCTGGGCGGGATCGCCGGCCTGCTCCTTGCCATGCCGGTCCTGTTCTGGGCCAACCGCCTGCTGCCGGTCGGTGGCGCCGGGCGGCCGGACCTCGAGATCGCCTGCTTCTTCGGCGCCTGGGCCATCGCCGCCGTAGCCGGCCTGGCGTTCCCGGCGCGCCCGATGTGGCGCCTGCAACTGGGGCTGGGCGGCGCGCTGTTCGCGCTGCTGCCGGTGCTGAACGCCGCCACCGGCGGCGCCGGCCTGGCCACCAGCCTGGCACGCGGCCAGTGGGCGATCGCCGGCTTCGACCTGGTCGGCCTGGGCCTGGGCGCCATGCTGCTTTACGCAGCGCTGCGCCTGGGCCCCCGCGCCGCCGTCAAGCCGCGCCTGGCCGGGAGCGCGGCATGAGCGGCCTGCGCGACATCCTGCTGGCGCTGGCGGCACTGGGCGCCGCGACCGCCGGCTTCACGGCGCTCAGCCTGGCGATGGAACGCCACTGGGAACAGCTGCACGGCCGCGGCGCGCCGCTGCCGGTCCGCGCGCGGCGCGGCCTGCGCCATGCCGGCACGGTGGGCCTGCTGGTGTCGCTGGCAAGCTGCATCGCCCTGCGTGGCGCGGCCCAGGGCTGGGTGGCCTGGGCCGGCGTGCTGACACTGGCGGGCATCACGCTGGTGCTGGTACTGGGCTACGCGCCGCGCGGCGTGGCGCGCCTCGGCTGGGGCGCGGCGGCGCTGGCGCTGCTGGCGCTGGCCGCTGTACTTGCCCCTGCGCTGCTTGCATGAAGCGCCGGCCCGGCCGATCGTATTTGTCTTGTCACTGAACAGGGTTGCAGTACAATCGCCGGTCCCTCACCGCCCCGCATGACATGATCGACGCCCTGACCCGCCCCTACCGACCTGCCGCCGCGCGCGGCCGAGTCGTGTCGTGGCTGGTCATCGTCGTCTTCCTGTTGCAGTTCTTCGCGGCCGCCGAGCACCACCACGACCCGAAGGCGAAGACGGCCCACTGTGTTTCCTGCACCCTGCACGCGCAGGCGCACGCGGGGCCGCCCGACACGCGGCTGGCGCCGGTCGCCACCGCCTTGACCCTGCTGCACGGCGTGGTCCATGCGCCTGTCGCCGCGATACCGCTGCCGCGCCCCGGCTTCCTGCTGCCCCCGGCGCACGGTCCGCCCGCTTTCCTTCAGACCTGAGCCTACGAGGCGCCGCGAGGCGCGTCCCGGTTGCGCACCGGGTGCCGCCGCGCATTGGCGCAAGGTCGACGATCCGGGCCGCCAATGCGGCCGGGTCGCCGGGCTGCCGGTGAACAGGTGCTCAAGACCCTGGTTCCGGCACTGGCCGATATCGGTGCCGGGATCGACGCCCTCGGCGACCTGCGCGAACGGCCGGCGGGAACGATCCGGATCACGACAGGCAAGCATGCCGGCATCCGCCTGGGCGAACGCCTGGAACAGGACATGGTCGCGATCCCGATCGGTCCGTCCCTGCGTAGCGCCGTGGTCGCGTCGCCGGCCCCATCGTCAACGACGGGGACTTGATGATAGCGGCGGCGGTCGACGGCTTCGGGCTGGCGCACCTGCCGGCGCCGGCAGACGCAGGCCTTCAAGCTGTTCGTGGATGCGCTGACGGGACGACTGTGATCCTGCGGCGCGCGGCGAAACCGGTCATCCATGGGACACTGGCCGCTCACTGCAGTTGGCCATGATTTTTTCAAGAAAGGACAATTCCATGAAGCAGAGCAATCTACGCGTCGTGATCACGGGCGCGTCGAGCGGCATCGGCGCCGCGACCGCCATCGAATTCGCCAAACAGGGCGCCCACCTGGTGCTGGGCGCGCGCGGCAAGGCGGGGCTGGAAGACATCGCACAGCGCTGCCGGCGCGCGGGCGGCACGGCGCGCATCGACACCATCGACGTCACCGATGCGGACGCCGTCGCCGCGTTCGCAACGCGCGCGCAGGACAAGCTGGGGCACATCGACCTGTGGTTCAGCGACGTCGGCATCGGCGTGGTCGGCAAGTTCCACGAGGTGCCGATCGCCGACCACCAGCGCGTGATCGACGTCAACCTGGTCAGCCACATGAACGAGGCCCACGCCGTGGTGCCGGTCTTCATGGCGCAGGGACGCGGCACCTGGGTCAACATGATCTCGGCGGGCGGCTTCGTCGCCGCCCCGTATGCGGCTGCGTATTCGGCCAGCAAGTTCGCGCTGCGCGGTTTCAGCGCGGCGCTGCGCGGCGAGTTGCGCGACTATCCGGACATCCACGTCTGCGACGTCTATCCGACCTTCGTCGACACGCCGGGCTTTGCCCACGCGGGTAACTACACCGGTTCGCGCATGAAGTACCCGCCGGGCGCGCTGGCGCCGGAAACCGTGGCGCGCGCGGTGGTACGCCTGGCGCGCCATCCGCGCGACACGACGGCGGTCGGCGCGCCGGCGCTGGCGATGAAACTGTCCGAGTTCGCCACGCCGATCACTTCGGCCATGAAGGGCTTCCTGGACTCGTGGGCGGAGCGTGGCGACCCGACGCCGGTGACCACTGGTTCGCTGTACGCTCCGCCGCGGCGCGCCAGCGGCCTGCGCAGCGGCCAGCAGCCGGTGCCGGCATCGCACATGGGCCTGGCCGTGGGCGCGGCCGCGCTGGGCTTGGCGGTCGGCATCGGCCTGCTCGGACGCAAGTCCTGAGCCGCGCGGACGGCTGCACCGGCCATGCACTGCGCTGGTGCGGCCGCCCGCCGGTGCGTCGGCTGGCCCCGTCCACGCACCGCAAACATGCAAGATCGGCATCAAAAGTAAACACGTGCACATGCGTGCACAACAATAATCACCCGGTTGAGTATTTATAAAGCACCGGTTTTACGCACCCGATGAAGGCATAAGATCGTCCGGCTCGCACCCTGCCACTCGACAACGACAACAGCTGGAGACACGGATCCTTTGGCACGGCGAGCAATCGTCACGTGCGCTCGCGCGCGCACATCATTGGACCAACATACGGGTGAAAACATGACTTTTGTTCAGAGCAGGACAAGCCTCGGGCTGGCCGTCGCACTCGCATTCGCCTTTGGCGGGAATGCCCATGCCGTCGTCACCACGCCCGGCAAGCAGATCGAAAAGCTGGGCCGCGGCGTGGTCGCGATCCAGACGGCCAACGGCCCCTTCATCAGCTGGCGCCAGCTGGCGACGGACCGCGCCGGCACCAAATTCAACGTCTACCGGAACGGCGTGCTGCTCAATACCGTGCCGCTGGAGGCGCTCAACTACACCGACAGCGGCGGTACCGCGGCCAGCACCTACACGGTGCGCACCGTCTACCGCGACGACCTGGGCACCCAGGAATCGGCCGGCGCCACCTGGGGCCAGCCCTACAAGACGATCCCGGTGCAGGTCCCGGCTGGCGGCATCACGCCCGACAACGTCGCCTACACCTATGAAATCAACGACGGCACCACGGCCGACCTGGACGGCGACGGCAACTACGAGATCATCGTCAAGTGGCAGCCGACCAACGCCAAGGACAACTCGCAGTCCGGCTACACCGGCAACACGCTGATCGACGCCTATAAACTCGACGGCACCCGCCTGTGGCGCATCGACCTGGGCCGCAACATCCGCGCCGGCGCCCACTACACCACCATGGTCGCCTACGACCTCGATGGCGACGGCAAGGCCGAGATCATGCTGAAGACCGCCGACGCCACCGTCGACGGCACCGGCGTCGTCATCGGCAACGCCGCGGCCGACTTCCGCAACAGCGCCGGGTATGTCCTGTCCGGGCCGGAATACCTGACCGTATTCAACGGCCTGACCGGCAAGGCGATGGCGACCACCAACTACCTGCCGGCGCGCGGCACGGTCTCGAGCTGGGGCGACAACTACGGCAACCGCGTCGACCGCTTCCTGGGCGGCGTGGCCAACCTGGACGGCAACCGCCCGAGCGCCATCTTCTCGCGCGGTTACTACACGCGCGCCGTGATCGCCGCCTGGGATTGGCGCGACGGCAAGCTGACCAGCCGCTGGGTCTTCGACAGCAATACCTCCGGCAACGGCGCCGTGGCCGGCCAGGGTGCGCACTCGTTGTCGGTGGCCGACGTCAACGGCGACGGCCGCGACGACATCGTCTACGGCGCCGCCACCATCAACAGCGACGGCAAGATGCTGTATTCCACGGGCCTCGGCCATGGCGACGCCCTCCACGTCGGCAAGTTCGACCCGGACCGCGCCGGCCTGCAGGTCTACATGGTGCACGAGACGCCGAGCGCCTACGGTGCCTACGGTGCCGAGATGCACGACGCCGCCACCGGCGCCATCATCTGGGGCGTCAGCGGCGAGGGCAAGGACATCGGGCGCGGCGTGTGCGCGAACATCGATCCGACCTACCGCGGCGTCGAATGCTGGGCCAGCGTGGGCAACCTGCGCAGCGCGAACGGCGTCCAGATCTACGCCGGCAAGCCGAGCCCGACCAACTTCGCCATCTGGTATGACGGCGACCTGCTGCGCGAAACCCTCGACAACGTCACGATCGGCAAATGGGACGCCACCACCCGCAAGTTGACCACGCTGGTCGACGGCGGCGCCATCGCCTCGGCCGCCTCCAACAACACGACCAAGGCCACGCCGGTGCTGTCGGCCGACCTGTTCGGCGACTGGCGCGAGGAAGTCGTCTGGCGCAAGAGCGACAACACCGCCCTGCTGGTCTTCAGCACCACCGCGCCCACCAGCACCCGCCTGCCGACGCTGATGCACAACCCGCAGTACCGGGCCCAGGTCGCCTCGCAGAACACCGGCTACAACCAGCCGCCGAACCCCAGCTTCTACATCGGCGAAGACATGGGCGCCTTCGTCCAGGAGCCGGTGCATACCCCGTAATCATTTGAACAAGACAGGGAACTCATATGATCAAAAATATCTTGGCAGCCGCGCTGGTGGCGGCCCTCGGCATGGGCAGCGCCTGCGCCTCGACCATCGCGCTGCAGTGGTCCGATTCCGGCTCGGTGGGCGGCTCGGAGCAGACCCGCGGCTGGGCCTTCAGCACCGACCGCGCGATCAAGGTCACCTCGCTCGGCTGGTTCGACTACGAAGGCAATGGCCTCGTCAACGCGCACGAGGTCGGGATCTGGGACGCCAATGGCACGCTGCTGCTGTCCGGCGTGGTCGATGCGGGCGACGCGGATCCGCTGCTGGCGGGCTTCCGCTACAGCAGCGCGCTGGGCGGCACCGGCTTGCTGGCGGCGGGCAGCTATGTGGTCGCCGGGCTGTCGACCTATGACGACGACGCCTGGCGCAACGTCGACATGGCCAGCGTGACCCTGGGTGCCGGGATCACCTACCTCGAAGACCGCACGTCGGAGACCGCGGCATTCGAATTTGCTGGCGTCGCCCAGGGTTACGACGTCGGCTATTTCGGCGCCAACTTCCAGTATGACGAAGTGGCCGCCGAGGTGCCGGAACCGTCGGCCATGGCGCTGAGCCTGTTCGGGCTCGGCATGATGGGGCTGGCCACGCGCAGGCGCCGGCGCGGCATGGGCGCCTGAGCCGAGACAGGTGGACAACAGAGACCGGCAGCGCGCCGGTCTTTTTTTATGTCAACCATATGCCGGGCACGGCGTTATCCGATCATGCACAATGGGTAGTGCACTTTTTGGAGAATGACATGAAGAAGAATTCCTTGATCCTCGCGCTGGCCATGCTGGTCGCCATTCCAGGTTTCGCGCAGAAGACGGTACCGAATCCGCTGGCGCCGGATGCGCCGGCCAGCGCGCATGCCGCGGCTACCGCGCCTGCCACCCCTGCCGCCCCTGCCGCTGCGCCTGCAAAAGCGCCCAAGGCGAACGCCCCGGCGCAAGCGGCCGGTGGCGGCGCCGGCAAGGTGTGGGCGAATACGTCCAGCAAGGTCTATCACTGCGAAGGCAGCAAGTACTACGGCAAGACCAAGAAAGGCGAATACCTGACGGAAGCCGATGCCAGGGCCAAGGGTTTCCATGGGGTGAATGGCAAATCCTGCGCGGGCTGAGGGCGGATGATCGCGAGCCGGACGCGGCTTCCTGTGTCGTCGACGGATTACCGCCACGTACGGGCTGTGCGCACCGTGCGTGGCGGCCATTAAACCCGGCCAGGGCTGGATCAAGGACAGCACCACATATACGAAGCCGCCCTCGAGTCAAGCGCCCCGTATCAACCCGCAGCGTTTGAATCGGAGCCCGTTGATCTATTCAGCAACTGCGCCAACCTCTCCGTGTCGAGTTCTTTGAGTTTCGGGCGTTGATTCAAATCGTCCAGGAAACTTTTTACTTCCCCGTTCTTGCCAAACGCACCCGGCTGCCAACTGGAGTCCTCGTCAGTTTTCACGTGCCGAGCATACTCCAATATCTCTGTGCGGATCTCGAACTTATATCCCGGCACGATCAGGCATTCTTTATCTGGAGAATAACGCAAGGGAATGTGTTCAAGCATCTCATACTTGATGAGCAACCTACGAAACTCACCATCGTCAACCAGGATTCCCTGGCAATTGTAATAAAGAAGCGTCAGTTCATTCGCCGAGAGTTGCGCTCGCAGTATGTTCGAATAACGTTTGGGCGTGTTCGTTTCCTTGGTGGATGCGCCAGGCTGCGGGAAATGCTTGTCGATAAAGGCCAGTATTTGATACAAGTTTCGGAAGTAATGGCCAAGTACATAGTTGTTACGCGTTTGAATGGTTTTGTACACGTCCTCCGGGCTTTTGTAGTCCTTTGCTTCGTCGGATTTCAATTCCTGCATCGTGTGCAGGACGGCAGAAAATACAGCACGTCCCTCTGCCCGAGGTCGCACGATCTGATCTGCGCCCTTACTGCGCCGCGCTTCTTTCTCGCGCCGTTGTTCTTTTAATGCTGCGAGCGAAGCTAAGATACTGACCGGCTTCTGGCGCGGAGATCCCGGCCTTTCATTCGGATCCGTCTGCTTGTTTGCCGACCGTCGTTCTCGTCGCTCATCATCTTCCTCCTCCTCGATCGCCACGAACACGTCGTTCGGGTTGAAGGCCAGATGCTCGACCGTCGTAGCATGCAGGTTCAGCAGGTTGAAAAACGTTGTCTCGAATGTTTGCAGGCGCGACAGTTGCCCGGCCTCGGCAGCTTGCTCCTTTGCTTCCCTGAGCTGAATCCTCTGCAAGACCAGCGTAATCGCCAGGGCAATGAAAGTGAAAAAGGTGAGGACCGGATTGAGCACGCCACCGAAAAAATCGCCGAAGGTGCCGAGGTATTCCTTGGTCCCGGTGAACGGAACGACGACGTTATGGCCAAGATAATCCACCAGCAAGAGCAGGATGATGAGGCCGGTGCCGATCAGCGTGATCAATGACACGGTACCGGCAATGCCCATTGTTTCCAGATCCGCCTTGTTCGGCGATGCGTGCGTGGGCACCGCAAGCTCGTAGATTTTCTGCCTGATTGGTCCGAACATCGCGCATGCACAGCCGAAGTAAACCAGGAACCATCCGAAAATAAGACCAAGGTTGATACTCGTCTCATATGCCGGAAAGTTCGACAATACCGTCGGCCGGATGGCCGGCAGGAGCCAAGCCAAGCTCCCGAGAACTACCAGTGAAATGGCCAGGCGAGGGATGAGTGATCTGTAATTCATATCGAAAGGGATCGCATTCAAGCGATGCTCAGCAATTTCTTAATAGTCACACAATTTTCGACTCCTAGCCACTGGCATTTCATAGCTTTCGAGCTCATCCGAAATCACCTGCTGCCCATGCTCCACGATGAACTCGTGGAAGGATGCCGCCACCGTCGGCATCGCCCTGGCCTGCTTGTGCATCACATGCCACTCGCCCTGCACCTGGATGCCGGCCACCGCCAGCACGCTGAGCAGGCGGTTCCTCACCTCCAGCGTACACGCGTGCACCGATAAAAAGGCGATGCCGAGTCCGGCCGCCGTCATCTGCTTGATCGCCTCGTTGCTCGACAACTCCGAGCCGATCGCCAGCGCCACGCCCTCGTCCTCGTACACCCGCTCGATCGCCGCGCGCGTACCCGATCCGCGCTCGCGCACCAGCAGGTTGGCATCCAGGATGTCGGCCAGCGTCACGGTTTTCTTGCGCAGCAGCGCGTGCGCAGGCGGCACGAAGAAGGCCATCGGATGGCGTGCGAAGCGGGTTGCGACGGTCGGGAACTCGCGCGGCGGCGTGCCCATGATGGCCAGGTCGATCTCGTCGCGGCTGAGCATGCCGATCACTTCGGGCCGCGACCCCACCTGCAGCTTGATGCGCACGTGCGGGCGCCCGGTGGTGAAGCGCACCAGCATCGGCGGCAGCAGGTGTTCGGCCGTCATCACGGCGCCGATGCGCAGGGTACCGCTGGTAACGCCCTTCAGCGCGGCGATCTCGTCGCCCGCTTCTTCCCACAAGCCGAGGATGCGTTCCGCATAGCTCACCAGCAGTTCGCCGGCGGCGGTCAGCTGGATGGAGCGGCCCTGGCGCCGCGTCAGCGGCACGCCGGCCGCCTCTTCCAGGAGTTTCAGGTGCAGCGAGACGGCGGGCTGGGTCACGTGCATGGCCTCGGCGGCGCGCGACACGCTCTGGTGGCGGGCGACGAGCACCAGGGCTTGCAGTTGTTTGAAGCTGGCTGGGTACATATAAGGTTTTACTTATCGGAATTCAGAAATATTTTATTTTTATTTTATCCTGCTCAGCCGTATAGTAAAGAACATATCAGCAACAACAGTGCAGAAAAGGAGTTCATCATGACGGCACAA
>Ga0308160_10008178_pt1 | contig 10229 bp, 10 predicted proteins | sample PhyFR1_FD_201036 | JGI IMG/M metagenome (GOLD analysis project Ga0308160, IMG submission 201036) | Phyllosphere microbial communities from UC Gill Tract Community Farm, Albany, California, United States - DLSLF.R1 | ecosystem: Host-associated > Plants > Phyllosphere > Unclassified | place: USA...
GGCGCGAGCTTTCTCACGCCGCGCAGCATCGTCAGCGGCGCCGGCACCACCGCATGCCAGCTCAGGTAATGATGCAGCGCCTGCGCATCCAGCGTGGTGTCGATGCCGCCGCCCTTGAGCAGCGCCGGCAGCGTGGAGGCAAAGCGCAGCCGCTCCCGGTCCTGCGCGTAGTACAGCGGCTTGATGCCGAGCCGGTCGCGCGCCAGGTAGGTGATGCCGCTATCGCGTTCCCACAGGGCAAACGCAAACATGCCGTATAGCCGGTCCAATGCGGCCGGTCCCCATGCATGCCAGGCCTTGATGATGACTTCCGTGTCGCCGGTGGAAGCGAACTGATAGCCTTGCGCCTGCAGCTCTGCGCGCAGCTCGTGATGGTTGTAGATGGCGCCGTTGAAGACGATGCCCAGGCCGAGCAGATTGTCGATGAAGGGCTGGTGGGCGCGCTGGCTCAGGTCCATGATGGACAGGCGCCGGTGGCCGAAGCAGCGGTTGCCGAGGCTGAAGATGCCTTCGCCGTCGGGACCGCGACGCGCCTGCGACTCCGCCATCCGGACGACCGCAGCGACGTCCGCAAATTGTTGATCGAACCGCAGTTCTCCTGCTATGCCGCACATGACTGTTTCCAATAACTGTGATGATTGACTACGCCGGCGCGTGGCCGCGCCGGCACCTGTTAGGTAGAAGGCACTCGGCCGTATGGGTTCCGTCGGCTGGCCGGATTTCTGGCCTGTATCACGAATGCCTCAAACAGAGTTCATAAAGACCGGCGCGCACGGCGCGGCAAACACCGGCAAGCGGCGCGCGCCAAGCCGGGGCGCCAGGCAGGCCGACGCGGGTGTATGTTTTTGCAAACACTAGATATGGCGCTTTTCAGGCTCCAGGCCCTATCTGTAGTGGTCATTTTTGCCGACTGGTGTAAAATACGCCCACCATTTCGGGGCCGCGATCGCGTGCTTTCCAGCAGTGCAGCATCGCAGGAAAGCGCCGCCGGATGACGGTCTCCGAGGCGGTTGCCAGCGCTTCACGAGGCTCCGAAGAACGCCGCCCGACACCGCATGGCGGCTGCAAATCAAAGACATGTAAAGGACACGACGATGCTTTCCTGGGACGATGAAGTTACCTCCACACCCGCGCCGCGCGCACCCGAGCCGCAAGCCCGCCTGCAAGCCGCAGTGCCTGCCAGCCCGGCAAATCAGGACGTGGCATACAACCCCGCGGTGATGGCGCAGCCCGATGCCGCGCCGGTCGCCGAGCGCCGCGTCAATGCCGCCGACAAGCGCATCATCAACGGCCAGACCGACGTCAACCAGCTGGTGCCGTTCAAGTACAAGTGGGCCTGGGACAAGTACCTCGCCGGCTGCGCCAATCACTGGATGCCGCAGGAAATCAACATGCAGCGCGACATCGAGCTGTGGAAGAACCCGAACGGCCTGACCGACGACGAGCGTCGCCTGGTCAAGCGCAACCTCGGCTTCTTCGTCACCGCCGATTCGCTGGCCGCCAACAACATCGTGCTGGGCACCTACCGCCACATCACCGCGCCCGAATGCCGCCAGTACCTGCTGCGCCAGGCCTTCGAGGAAGCGATCCACACCCATGCCTACCAGTACATCGTCGAGTCGCTGGGCCTGGATGAAGGCGAGATCTTCAACGCCTATCATGAAGTCGCATCGATCCGCGACAAGGATGAGTTCCTGATCCCCTTCATCGACGTGCTGACCGATCCCGCCTTCAAGACCGGCACCACCGAAGCGGACCAGAAGCTGCTCAAGTCGCTGATCGTGTTTGCCTGCCTGATGGAAGGCCTGTTCTTCTATGTCGGCTTCACGCAGATCCTTGCGCTGGGCCGTCAGAACAAGATGATGGGTGCGGCCGAACAGTACCAGTACATCCTGCGCGACGAGTCCATGCACTGCAACTTCGGCATCGACCTGATCAACACGATCAAGATGGAGAATCCGCACCTCTGGACGCCCGAGTTCAAGGACGAAATCAAAGCGTTGTTTTTGCAGGCCGTAGAGTTGGAATATCGCTACGCAGAGGATACAATGCCGCGTGGTGTGCTAGGGCTGAATGCACCCATGTTCAAAGGCTACCTCCGCTTCATCGCAAATCGTCGCGCACAGCAAATCGGTCTGGAAGCGATGTTCGCGCAAGAAGAAAATCCGTTCCCCTGGATGAGCGAGATGATCGACCTGAAGAAAGAGCGAAACTTTTTCGAAACAAGGGTCATCGAATACCAGACGGGTGGAGCGCTTAACTGGGATTAAGTTAAAGCGACAAACGACAGCGGTTGGCCTTATCAGCACCAGGACGGCATCGCAGTTGATCCGTCCCCGAGCATCGGTATCGGTGGGATGCATGAAAGCGAGAGCCGCTGCCCAAGATGAACTGGAACCAGAAAGACGGTGGGCCAAGAAAGGGTAAAACCGAATTGAATGGACAGTAGAAAATCTGAACGCTCTGACCTGCAAACGCCGCTGCGCCCGATCCTGTCGGGCAAGGCGGCGTTTTCTTCGAAAAACGGTTTGTCCTTTTTGAAACAGTATTCCGACGCCGGCTTTGTGGCCGGCGTTTTTTTTGGCGGTCGCCGCGCGCTTGCGCGCCGCAACAGCCAATGATGGCTGAAGTGCTGCATGAACGAGGAGATGCAGCAGTTCAGCTGGTGCCGAATTCATTAGCGCAAGCGCAGCCTGCTTGTGCCGATGAATAACCCGCCCGGGGCAGCGCGATGCCACGGGCGGGTTCGATCTTTAGCTTGATTTCCTATCACGTGAAGGAGAAACAAATGGCAACAGCAGCAAAGAAAACCGCAGCGAAGAAAACCGCTGCGAAAAAAGCTGCTACCGGCAAGCCGGTAGCAAAGAAGGCAGCCGCTCCGGCCAAGAAAGCGGTCGCCAAGAAGGCCGTAGCCAAGAAGGCAGTCGCCAAGAAAGCGGTAGCCAAGAAGGCGGTAGCCAAGAAGGCAGTCGCGAAGAAGGCGGTAGCCAAAAAGGCAGTCGCCAAGAAAGCGGTCGCTAAAAAGGCGGTAGCCAAGAAGGCAGTTGCGAAGAAGGCGGTCGCCAAGAAGGCCGTAGCCAAGAAGGCGGTCGCCAAGAAAGCGGTCGCTAAAAAGGCGGTAGCCAAGAAGGCGGTCGCCAAGAAAGCCGTCGCCAAGAAGGCGGTAGCCAAGAAGGCAGTCGCCAAAAAGGCGGTAGCGAAGAAGGCGCCAGCCAAGACGGCCGTCGCCAAGAAAGCGGTCGCCAAAAAGGCCGTCGCCAAGAAAGCGCCAGCCAAGACGGCCGTAGCGAAGAAGGCACCGCAGGCTGCGCCAGCGAAGAAGGCTGCAGCACCGGCCAAGACCGCAGCGCCTAAAAAAGCGGCAGCCCGTAAAAGTGCAGCCACCACGGCCGCCAAGACCGCAGCACCTGCACCAGCAGCAGCGCCCGCCGCGCCGGCAACGCCCGCTGTGAAGACCGTCATCAACCCGGCTGCAGCCTGGCCGTTCCCGACCGGCACCAACCGTCCTTAAGACGCTGGCTGCTTGGTCGCCCGCTTAAGTTCGGGCACAATGCCCGCTGCATGACCGCCCGTCATGCAGCGGGTTTTTTATCAGGGAGAACAACGCCGTGCTGTACAGCATTTTTGGTCTGATCGTCGATACCGTTACCGGCATCCTGGGTGCGCTTTTTCTGCTGCGTTTCTGGATGCAGGCAGTGCGGGTGCGCCCGCCGATGAGCTTCGCGCATTTCATGTTCCAGGCGACCGACTGGCTGGTCAAGCCGCTGCGCCGGCTGCTGCCGGGCGTGGGCGGCTATGACTGGGCTTCACTGATCGGCGCCTTCCTGATGATCATGGTATCGGTCGCGCTGGATTTGCTGATCGCCGCCAGCGTCACGCCGCAGGCACTGATCGTGCTGTCGCTGTTGCGGCTGGTGCAGTGGATACTGTATGGCCTGATGGGCCTGTTGCTCATTGAAGTGATCTTCAGCTGGGTCAATCCGCATGCGCCGCTGGCGCCGCTGGTCAGGGCCATGAACGAGCCCATGATGCGTCCGCTGCGGCGGATCATACCGCTGATGGGCGGCATCGACTTGAGCCCCATCGTTGCCTTCCTGCTGCTGCGCATCGCGCTGTCGGTCAGCAGCGCGCTGTTGCTGCCGCTGGCGTTCTGACGAACGAGCGGCTTACTCCAGCCGCTCGATGCGCGCGGTGCCGCGGCTGTGGGTGACCCTGACCTTGTCGCCCACCTTGAACACTTCGGTCGTCATCACTTCTTCAGTGGCAACGCTGCCGTTGTCATAGCGCAGCTGCAGGCGGGCGATCGCGTCCGCCGAGGGCGGCATCTCCACCCCGATCACCATGGCGTTGCGCACCACCGTGGTTCCCTGGGTGGATGACGTGAAAGGCAGGCCGGGGTCGCCGGCGCAGCCGGACATCGCGGCGAGGGCCAGGCTGATGCCCAGTATCTTGCGCATGCTGTTCTCCCTGTCTGTGCGTGGTCAGAAACGGTAACCGAAAGCCTGCTCGAAGCGCTCTTCGATCTCGGCCAGCGACGGCGCATGGTTCTGGCCGCCCTGATGGGTGATCTTGATCGCGCCCATCAGGCTGGCGATGCGACCCGTGGTTTCCCAGTCGTAGCCGCGCGACAGGCCATGCATCATGCCGGCGCGGAAGGCGTCGCCGCAGCCGGTGGGGTCGACCACTTTCTCTACCGGCACGCAGGAGATGTCGATGCGCTTGCCGCCGGTATGGATTTCGGAGCCGTTCTCGCCGCGCGTCACGACCAGCGCATCCACCCTGGCTGCGATGTCGGCCAGGGAAAGGCCGGTGCGGGCCGTCAGCATTTCGGCCTCGTAATCGTTGACTGCAACCCAGGTGGCAAGTTCAATGAAGCGGGTCAGCTCGGCGCCGTCGAACATCGGCATGCCCTGGCCTGGATCGAAGATGAAGGGCACGTTCAGGTCGGCGCATTGCTGCGCATGCTGCAGCATGCCGTCGCGGCCATCGGGCGCGATGATGGCCAGCTTGACGGCGCCGGCGTCGGCCACCTTGTTCTCGAACGACACCGACATCGCGCCCGGATGGAAGGCGGTGATCTGGTTGCTGCCGGCATCGGTGGTGATGAAGGCCTGCGCGGTATAGGCGTCGTCTATCGTGCGTATGCAGCGCCGCGAGATTTCCAGCTGGTCCAGCCGCTCATGATAGGCGCCGCCGTCCTGGCCTATGGTGGCCATGATCAGCGGATCGCCGCCCAAAAGCTTCAGGTTATAGGCGATGTTCCCGGCGCAGCCGCCAAACTCGCGGCGCATGCTGGGCACCAGGAAGGCCACGTTGATCTTGTGCAGCTGGTCGGCCAGCAGGGCTTCGGAAAAGCGTCCGCCGAAGGACATGATGGTATCGAAGGCAAGCGAACCGCAGATGAGGGCAGTCATGGAAAGTCCGTTCAGGAAAGAGGATGAGGATCAGGGATAGAACAGGTAGACGCGAAAACCGGCGGCCTTGACCTGCGTGAGGTTGAACACCAGCCGTGCCGGCTGCTCGGAATTGGGTGCAAAGCCTTCGGCGGGATCCTGGCCGGCGGGCAGGTAGTCGCGCGGCGCGATCACCCGGCGCGCCACCGCGGCCTCGTTGGCGTCGTTCAGGGTCAGCTCGATGTGCGGCCATTGCTGTCGGGTGGCGCTGCGGTTGCGCAGCAGGGCCAGCAGCGTAAACGTATCGGTGTTGCCTGGCAGGGCCTGCAGCTCGCTCGACTCGATGGTTACCATCTCGATATGGGCCGGCAGGCCAACGGTGCAGCCGGCCAGGCGGCACACCCCGGCCAGCATGGTGGAGGCGGCGGGCGAAGCGGCTGCCAGCTGCACCCTGAAGTGATACACGACCTGGAAGGCCAGCAGCAGCGACAGGACTGCCGATCCGGCCAGCAGGCCCAGCCTGGTGCCGCGCGCCAGGCGCTGCTGGCGGCGCGCCTGCATCACGAAGTCCGGCTCCGCCGAGTCGAGCGCGTCGATCGCATCCTCGTCGGGCCGCGCGCGCTTGCCGCTCATGCCGCGCCACGGCTTGCTCTTCAGGTCGTCGATCACGCGCCCGAGGTCGTCGCCGCTGTCGGCGGCGCGTGCGCCGGCGCTGGCCTGCTCCGCGGCCGGCGCGGCGGCCGTGCGCGGCAAGGAGAACGCGGGCTGGACGGGCGGCTGTGTTGTCGCGGGCGGCGGCGTGTCGGGCTTTTCGGGCTTCCCGGGCTCCTCATCGAAGTGGGAGAAGTCCATCAGCGTCATGCGCAGCAGCGGATCGGGTGATGGCTGGTCGGCCGGCGGGGTAGCCGCCGGCGGCGTGGATGAGGCTGCTGGCGTAGGGGACGCATCGGCCGGCGGCTGTGCCGGCGCAACGGGCGTGGTCGGTTCAGGTGAAGCGGATGAAGCAGACGCCGCCGCTGGAGCTGTCGCGTCAGGCTGCGGCGCAGCCGCGGGCGCCGGCGGCTCCATTGGCCGCAGCAGGTGGTCGGTGCCGTTGAAGATTTCCTTGCAGGCGCCGCAGCGCACCAGGCCGCCACGCAGCTTGAGCTGATCCTGGACGACCCGGAACGTGGTCCGGCAGTGCGGGCAGCGGGTCGCCAGCACCGTGGCCATTACCGGCCGCCGTCGGTCTTGGCGGCACCTGCCAGCGCCACCCAGCCTTCACGCTCGGCCCAGACGCTCAGCGCGATGTAGGGCGCATAGGCATCGATGACCTCCTGCGCCTGGCGCGCCAGTACGCCCGACAGCACCAGGGCGCCGCCCGGCTTGACCCGGCCGGCCAGCATCGGCGCCATCAGCTTCAACGGGCTGGACAGGATGTTGGCCACCACCACGTCGTAGCGGGTGTGCGCTTCGGCGGCGCCGAACTGGTCGGGCAGGAAGTAGGCAATGTCGCAATGGTTGCGCTGCGCATTGAAGTTGGCCGATTCGATCGCCTGCGGGTCGATGTCGACACCGGCCACCGGCGTTGCCCCCAGCTTCGCGGCTACCATGGCCAGGATGCCGGAGCCGCAGCCATAGTCGAGCACCGACAGGCCATGCGGCGGATGGGATTCCAGCCACTCCATGCAGAGCCGGGTAGTGGGATGGCTGCCGGTGCCAAACGCGAGGCCAGGGTCCAGTTCCAGCACCAGCGCAGCTGGATCGGGCGCGTCGTGCCAGCTCGGCACCACCCAGATGTTCCTGCCGATATGGATGGGCTCGAACTGCGATTGCGTCAGCCGCACCCAGTCCTGGTCCGCCACCGCGCGCAGCTCATGCCGCACCTCGCCGGCCGACAGGCCCAGCGCAGCGAGCGCATCGGCGATGATGGCCTTGTGGTCGGCATCGGCATCGGCCAGCGCCACCACGCGGCTGCGTTCCCAGCCGGGCTGGGTCGGCTCCATGCCGGGTTCGCCAAACACCGGCTGCTCGGCATCGGTGCCGGCATCGGCATCTTCCACCGACACCGACAGTGCGCCGGCCTCCATCAGCGCGTCCGACAGCAGTTCGGCCTGGTGCAGGGGTACTTCGATCACGATTTCAGTCCAGCTCATGAGTATTCCGTCGGGTTGGATGGATGGTGTCCGGCCTGGCCGCTATATATAACAGCTTTGTTCGGGATGGGAAGCGCAATCGCAGCGTGCAATCGGCAATCGGCAATACGCAAAGGGCAATCACGAATGCAAGCGGGCGGCATGCCGCCCGCTTGAAAAAGCCCGGAGGCCGGCGGCTGCCGGCCCCGCATCATCCGGTCAGGCCGCTTCCTTGGGCAAGTCCGGCTTGGTCGCCAGCTTGTGCTCCAGGTAATGAATGTTGGTGCCGCCCTCGATGAAGCGCGCATCCACCATCAGTTCGCGGTGCAGCGGGATGTTGGTCAGGATGCCTTCCACCACCATTTCCGACAGCGCGATCTGCATGCGGCGGATCGCCTGCTCGCGGGTGGCGCCGTAGGCGATCACCTTGCCCACCATGGAGTCGTAATGCGGCGGCACGTAATAGCCGGCATAGGCATGGGAGTCGACCCGGATGCCGGGGCCGCCGGGCGGATGCCAGGATGTGATGCGCCCTGGCGAGGGCGTGAACTTGAACGGGTCCTCGGCATTGATGCGGCATTCGATCGCATGGCCCTTGAGCTCGACATCGCGCTGGCGGAAACGCAGCTTCTCGCCGGCGGCGATGCGGATCTGCTCCTGCACCAGGTCGATGCCGGTGATCATCTCGGTCACCGGATGCTCGACCTGGATACGGGTGTTCATCTCGATGAAGTAGAACTCGCCGTTCTCGTACAGGAACTCGAAGGTGCCGGCGCCGCGGTAGCCGATGCGGCGGCAGGCTTCGGCGCAGCGGTCGCCGATCTTCTCGATCAGCTTCCTGGGAATGCCGACTGCCGGCGCTTCCTCGATCACCTTCTGGTGGCGGCGCTGCATCGAGCAGTCACGCTCGCCCAGCCAGACCGCGTTCTTGAATTCATCGGCTAGCACCTGGATCTCCACATGGCGCGGATTTTCCAGATACTTCTCCATATAGACTTCCGGGTTGCCGAACGCGGTTCCGGCCTCGGTGCGGGTCATGGTCACCGCCGACAGCAGCGCCGCCTCGGTATGCACCACGCGCATGCCGCGTCCGCCGCCGCCGCCGGCCGCCTTGATGATGACCGGATAACCGACCTTGCGGGCGATACGCACGATTTCCTTCGGGTCTTCCGGCAAGGCGCCGTCCGAGCCGGGCACGCAGGGCACGCCGGCCTTGATCATGGCCTGCTTGGCGGACACCTTGTCGCCCATCAGGCGGATCGCGTCCGAGCGCGGGCCGATGAAGACGAAGCCGGATTGCTCCACGCGCTCGGCGAAATCGGCGTTCTCGGACAGGAAGCCGTAGCCGGGATGGATCGCTTCGGCATCCGTCACTTCGGCCGCGCTGATAATGGCCGGCATGCTCAGGTAGCTCAGGGAAGAGGCGGCCGGGCCGATGCAGACCGATTCATCGGCCAGTTTCACGTACTTGGCTTCGCGGTCCGCTTCCGAGTGGACGACCACGGTCTTGATGCCCATCTCGCGGCAGGCGCGCTGTATGCGCAGCGCAATTTCACCGCGATTGGCAATGAGGATTTTTTCAAACATGGTTGGGGAGTGTCAGGGTGTCGGCGTTAAGGGGAGGAACAGGAGCAGGCATGACCGCGGCGGCCGGGCCGCCGCAGGCCGCTTCCCGTTAGCCGATGATGAACAGCGGCTGACCGAACTCGACTGGCTGGCCGTTCTCGACCAGGATTTGCTGGATCACGCCGGATGCATCGGCATCGATCTCGTTCAACAGCTTCATTGCCTCGATGATGCACAGGGTGTCGCCTTCCTTGACGGTGGCGCCGACATCGACGAACGGCGCCGAACCGGGCGAGGCGGCGCGGTAGAAGGTGCCCACCATCGGCGACTTCACCACATGGCCCGTGGGAGCGGCATCGATGGCCGCGGCAGCTGGAGCCGCCGGCGCCGGCGCGGCGCCCTGGACCGGCTGCTGCGCCATGGCCTGGGGCTGCATCATCACCAGCTGGTTGTGCGGAGTGGCCGAGGATTTGACGATGCGGACCTTGCTTTCGCCTTCAGTCACTTCAAGCTCGGCGATGTCTGATTCTGCGACCAGGTCGATCAAGGTCTTCAGTTTACGTAAATCCATGGGAACCCCTCAAAATATTCGTAGTAGTAATCGGCAGGAAACTTGCCGATCGATTGCAATTATTGTGATTTATAGCTTTTTGAGCGCGAAATCGATCGCAGCACGGTAACCTTCGACCCCCAGGCCGCAGATCACGCCGACGGCGATATCGGAGAGAAACGATTTGTGGCGGAACGGTTCACGCTTGTGGATGTTGGAGATATGGATTTCCACGAACGGAATGGCGACGCCTGCCAGCGCATCGCGCAAGGCAACGCTGGTATGCGTCAGTCCACCGGGATTGATGATGATGGCGTCGACTTTTTCCAGGCGTGCCGCCTGAATCCGGTCGATCAATGCACCTTCGTGATTGCTCTGGAATGTCGCGATGACGGCATCGGCGGCGCCTGCCTGTGCCTTTGCTGCCTGTTCAACGTCCGCCAAGGTGGTCGATCCATACACTTCCGGCTCACGGGTTCCCAGCAGATTCAGGTTGGGACCATTGAGCAAGAGTAGATTTTTTGCCATCGAGGTGGATTCCAATTGACGAAGTTGGCGGCATTTTGCCGGTAAATCCTGAAGATTGGCAAGGAAAATGCGCCAAAC
>Ga0308160_10008179_pt1 | contig 10228 bp, 13 predicted proteins | sample PhyFR1_FD_201036 | JGI IMG/M metagenome (GOLD analysis project Ga0308160, IMG submission 201036) | Phyllosphere microbial communities from UC Gill Tract Community Farm, Albany, California, United States - DLSLF.R1 | ecosystem: Host-associated > Plants > Phyllosphere > Unclassified | place: USA...
CATCCCACACACAACGCTGTTCCAGAAAGAAGAAACACACAAAGCAGCCTTCTTCAGTATACTCCGAGTGGACACACAGCTTACCACTTCTTCACCCAATACATCCCCATCTCCGCTTACGGCAACTTACTCGCTGACCTGTTTCAATCAAAGGCACAAAAGGGAGCCTTTGAAGCTTTGGAAGATTCATTGATGTAGGAAAGGATGACCAAGCGGGCAGGGAATGAGGACACTCCGAATCAGGTATTTTCGTACTCCTCATACAACCAAGACTGAGGACTGATTATCGAAGTGGAGAGGCTTGGGAAATCAATCAGAAGCTAGAAGGATGCCTTCATGACCGAAGGAAGGAAGGGATTGCCGATCGTGGTCCGAAGGGATGGATATAAGATATAATATAACTCGAGATTGAAGCGCTGATCATCCCCTCTATCTTTATCCTACCTTTCTTATCATCCCACCTCGTCACCCTTATCCTCAGACTTTGGTATCAGTATAGCCTCATCGTACTCCGACGCTCTACTCCCTTCCTATATATCCAATATGTCAGCTAGCCCAACCGATCCACCTGCTGGAGTCACTCCCACCCCCGGTCAGACAGGTCCTCCCGCCGGCGTCTCTGTCGCTCCCGGTCAAACTGGTCCACCTGCCGGCGTTTCCGCTGCTCCTGGCGCTACTGGTCCTCCTGCCGGTGCTCCTGCTGGAGCTACTGGTCCACCCGCAGGCGCACCACCTGGCGCTACTGGTCCTCCCGGCGGGGCTGCAGGTCCTCCCAGCTCTCCACCTATCCAGCTCTCCCCCCTCGAATTGAATACCAAAGGGATCATCGAGATGAACAAGCGAGTCAACATTGGCTCATACCTTATCGGGTGAGCTCTGTGATACCCTAGCAAGAGTGCCTTTAAGCTGACTAACTAGACTGGGATTGGATATGGTCTTGATGGGTATCCTCATGAATCAATTCCTATATTGGAGGTCTTGGGCATCGGAAGAAAAGGCCTGGAGAAAAGTCACTGTCGTAAGCTACCGATCCCTCGGTCTGGAACAAAGCTGATATGGTAGTATTGGGTTTGTCTCGTCGCTTTGGCCTCTACTGGATTGTGAGCCAATTCGACCTCTTTTAGTATCTACGTGCTGACCAAATAGCGGTATCGCTCACCTATTCCACCTATTCGTGTGGAACTACGAAAAGTTCAACCAATTCCTACCTATTGGCTGTAAGCTATACAACTCACACGCCTGATGAAGCTGACAAACAGGGTTCAATTGGTACCCACTCTTCGCCATGATGATCACCGTACCCATCCAGGCATACTTTACCCGAAGAGCTTGGAGGTTGAACGATAAATCCTTCGTCATCCCTTTGATCGTGGCTGTTCTACTGTAAGCTTCTAAGCCCGCGCTGCACCGGAGGAACAAGCTGACATACAGTGTTGGAGAGATGGTCGGATGTGTTAATCAGAAAGTCTTGGAGACTTCTGCCCAGAACTTCCAGAGGGATTCTCTCAACAGGACCAAGCCATTTGTCATCCTTCACGTGAGTCAATCTCTTCGATGTCTGTCACAGGCGGCTGATACCCAGTTCGCATGCAATGTGGCTATCCAGCTCGTCCTCTTCTCCACCATTGTTGTTGGTCTCTTCCGAAAGCCCAATGGGCCATTGGAGGGGGCTGGAAATTTCTTTGTCAAGTTCCTCAAGTAAGCTATCGCGACCTGACCCATTCACCAAGCTAACAGATAGAATGACCAACGAGACCCAGTTCTTCCCTACCGTCATGTAAGCTATCACAGCCCCATCCATAGTGCCAAAGCAGAAGCTGACTGACCAGCTCGGTCTTGATGCTCCTCTGGTACTCTGCTCGACCTACCTCCCATTTTTTAGTATTTTGGATGATCATCTACCCCAAAATCTCTGCCGTCTGTTTCCTCGGTGAGTGACCTACATCATACGGCAGATGTTATACTGACTCCGGCAGCCCAGGTCAACTCTCGAATCGCATTAAGGCAAAAGACTACTTCCGAACAATCGACTGGTCGAAACCAGGTACGTTCGTTTCGCTCTGACTGGGTATGAAGCTGACTGGTGCAGGATGCAAGTATCGCCATGCCCCGTGGAAAGCATGGGACCGATACTATCCAGATCCAGACCGACATCTACGTCTCCGAGGTATGTATGACTCCTCTTTGGGTTGTGATATAGCTGACGAGTAGACCAAATTGGAAGACAACGATACTAAATTCTCCGTCAACCGAGGACAACATTATCCCGGATCTTCATCCTCTGGTGATGACCGAGAAGAGGAGATTGGAAAAGAGAGCCAACACTCTACTTGGAGTCCTACTACCTGGGAAGACCGACGAGGGACTGAACCCGGAAGGATGGTCTAGTTCCATTCCCATCTCCGCCGCGTTGTGCACATTTTGTTCCTTTTCTTTCCTTTCTTGTCAAATGTCTATAGAGGGTAACTTTATTCCTTGTCATTGTGTAGATATTAGTATAGCCTAATGTAGCCAGAGGCGAGGCGATATAATCAAGCGATGTAAAGGATGCATTTCTCTATATTCCTCATCTATGCTTTTGTGCAGTCTTCACACTCCGATCTAGGCAGCCTTGCTACCTACCATATCCTCCTTGCTGGCATCATCTCCAGTTGCGAGGGTACCAGCCATCTTTGCTCGTGTACCGGGCAAAACCATGGTGGGGGGCAAGTGAGAAAGGGGAGGTAGAAGGGCAGCAGCGGTAACTCGAGCGTTCTGCTGGAGGAGCATACTAATACTGTTAGCGCGTACGGTTTGACAAGAAGTAGGACCTACTCCATGACGACCAAGGCTGCCATTGTCTCGACGATGGGCACTGCTCGAGGAACGACACAAGGGTCATGCCGTCCTTTGGTCGCTAGTACACCTTCTTGACCGTCGTATTTGGCGGTCTTTTGTTCCTGCGAGATGGTTGCTGGGGGTTTGAAACCGACCCTACACATCAGCGATCATGTCAGTACCATGTGCAATCGACATACCTGAAGTAGATATCCTCTCCGTTGGTGATACCTCCCTGCACACCTCCAGACCAGTTGGTAGCCGTCCTCAATTTCCCATCCTTGCCCTCGACAAAGGGGTCGTTGTGGGTACTTCCTGGGAAAGTAGTTCCTCTGAATCCAGAACCGATCTCGAAACCTTTGGTAGATGGGATTGAAAGCATGGCGTGGGCGAGGACTGCTTCGAATTTATCGAAACATGGCTCACCGAGACCGAGGGGACAGTTTCGGATCACACAGGTCACTGTTCCTCCGAGAGAGTCGTCGGCTGCTTTAGCTGCCCTGATCGCCTGTAGGTCAGCGCTTGAACTACTCAACTATTCATCGTCCGAAGAGATCAGCCACTCACATCGGTCATCTTGGCAGAAGTCTCCTTGTGGGGACACCTAGTCAATTCCTGATCAATCTCCTCCCTCGTAACATCCTTGACAAGCTTCAACAATTCCTTTCCAACGATATCCTCCCCATCATCGAATGGTAGTCCGATCTTGCCGACAGTAGTAACAAAAGCGACAATCTCGACACCAAAGCACTGTTTGAGGTATTTCTCGGCAATAGCACCCGCTGCGACTCGACCAATGGTCTCACGGGCGGATGCTCGTCCACCTCCTGAAGAGGCTTTGACACCGTACTTGGCCAAATAGGTGTAGTCGGCGTGAGAGGGACGGGGATAAAAGTCGGTCTCGGCGTAGTCGTTGGGTCGGTGATCTTTGTTGTGCACTAGGAGACCGATTGGTGTACCGAGGGTTACACCGTATTCAGTTCCGGACTGGATGTGAACAGCATCGAATTCAGATCGCTGCCGGAGTCAGTAAGGACACCTCATATTTCACGATGACTGACGGCAGTGGTGAGGTCACTCTGACCAGGTCTTCGCCTGCTCAACTGTACCTGAATATCTTCCTCGGTCAATTCAAGTCCCTTCTCATCAGCTCATTCCCCGCAGCTGAGAAAAACAGCTTACAGGAGGAACACCATCAATGATACATCCAACAGACTTGCAGTGCGACTCTCCGTAGGTGTGTACCCTGTAGCTAGATCCGAATGTCGACATGATATATAGATGATTGACAAATAGATCGTGCTATGACTCGAATCGACTTTTCTGACGACGGCCAACGGAACCTAAATTTCGGTCGATCACTTAGGACCCCTTAATTACAACACCTCCTCCGGGCAACTAACACTTTAACAACTAGAGAACAATGGCGATAGGGTCAGCAGTCCGATCAGTCAGGTTCGAGAACTCGGTAGGGGAAGAGTCGATGGATATAGACCTGGGGTCTGTGATATTGGAAGAAGCACCGGAAGACGAGGAGGAGGAAGAGCCTGACGATGATGGAGATGACGAAGACGACTGGAGTGAAGATGACTATGCGGACGGACACGAGGACGGACCGGCTTCGCAAAATAAGGATCGAAACAACAAGAACAAGGTCCCGTTCAACAGAGTCTTACCAGTAGCTGAGCTACCGGACGATTTTGACGGGGAAGTCCTGGATGGAGCAACCTTTCTAGCTCTATCAAAGTAAGTCGGTCTGGGCCCACCCAGGACAATAGCTGATACTCTAGTCGAGCCAATGCTGCTTTGCCTGCTTACACACGGATAGTCGTACCCCGCTCCGAACCCGAGTCTACCCAGCCGGTAGCTTCCTCGAGTCGGCACCCGGCGTTACCGGCTGAATCGTGGACAACTGCCTTTTCAGAGCATTTCCGTAATTATCGCGATGTGAGTTCGGACTCCTTATGACTCGAGACCGTTCGTAATATACTGACAACCAGTACATACGCTCAGAATGGCCTCCACACCCAGAAGTACCGTACCCAAGCCACCTTCCTCCCATTCCAAACGCACGCAGCAGGGGTGACGTCTGGTTATACATCAATGGTCATAAGCGGAAAATGGTGGAAGTTGGATCTGACAAGACCAAGGGCAAAGGCAAGATGATCGATACGGAGCAAGAGGATGCAGAGTGGGGTATTGGCGAAGGGGATCGCGCTACCGAAAGTCCCGAGCCTGAGGTGGATGAAGAGGAAGAATCAATGAATGGGCCAAAGAAGGTGGCTGTCAGGGTGTTGGAAGAGGAGAACGAGTCGCATAAACCACATGAGCCTCTCATTAGTGTGCTTCAGAAATACAACTCTGTACGTGGCGACGGCTTTGTTGAGCGAGAGCTGACCTTCAGCATCAGCTAGTAAGCATAATCGAGCTCATTACGACCTTCATTACCGAAACCCTCGATCGCATATCCCCCTTCGTTCTCGTTCCTACAACACCCGAATCAAGCATCACCCCCTTTCCCGAACGATACGCCCGATGGATCTTTGCATGCCTCATCCTACTCGAAGACAGATTAGACAGCCAAGACATGTCGTCCATCCGTGACCTGGCTAGATGTGCCATGAAGGTGGCAGCTTGGAGATGGATTCAGGCTGTAACTGATCAAGAAGTGGATGCTAGTGAAAAAGCTACTTGGGCTTATAGATCTGAAGGCGCGAAGGATAAGGGGGACAATGGACTGGAAGAAACGTTGGGGAGGTGCTGGGTGGTCGTACATGCTGTCGTGACAGGCTGGGGACAGAGGGATCTACTGGAAGATCTAGACAACATGTTCAGGTGATTGTTCATGCACACCTGCTGTGTCACGTCCAACCACTCGCTATCGGAAGCAGCTTCCATCACGGCCGCGGTGCGCGCACGGTACTGCTCACCCTGACTGCCGAAACAACGCAATTTGGATCGTTGATAATTCTCCTCAACCTGACTGCCCCGCGGGGTTTAGCCGAGCTGATCGCCCTTCTGTTGTCGCACACGTCCAAGAGGTGCTGCGAGACGAGGCCAAGGGACGTCGTGTCCAACAAGAATCTTCCAGTCACACGACCGCAGGGCCCTGTAGAAGATGGGTCTCGTAGGCTCTGTGAGGTTGAAAGGAAGATATAGTAGCCGAAGGAAGTAGCCGTTGAGCCTAAATGATGCTGACCGGAGGTATGATTCATAATTCATGTGAAAGTGGATGGTCTCTACGTACGTCCATGATAAGCTAGATGCCTCCTGTCGGACTAGGCTCTGCGCAGCTCGACCTTCGGTATGTTATACCCATTGCTGACGGCTACTATCATCATCATCATCGTCGTAATCAGGCTCTAGGCTCGTTCGGGTCAAGTCCACCCCCACTATACCCCACAGTCCTGTTCAGGGAATCAGGGTGCAACGAGGTACCTTTGACAGACATTAAGGGTTAAATCGGTCAACGGGGAATCAGAAAATCTCTTGTTTGGGTAAGTTATGTTCAGGGTGTCTAGTAGATCTTGGCTGCCCCGCTTGATGCTACAGCTTGCTAAGGTACCTTGCTACTGCTGGTCCAATTCACATGCACCTCCTACTCTTCTAGCCTAGTCACATGCCGCTCACTATTCATCAACACCCATCTATCATCATATCCGCATAGCACACAGACACGACCTGAGCCTTCAATCTGGCTAGGTGCACACGATTTACAGCTTATAGCCCGGCATCAACATCAACAATCAGATAAAGTCACGATACGGGAGCATGCCCCGGGACGGTGCAGATAAACCTTAAACGAATCCATCTACCTTCAAGATCCACTTCGCAGAGTGCCCTAAGTCCGGGTAGAGTCTACCTTCGATATTCACAACAGCTTCAACCCCATATCTCGTTCAGGCATGGCGTCAGCTGTACTTGCACTTCCTCCTCCACCTCGATCCCCTCATCAATACCCCTTATCTAGGTCGAGTACTCCTACACCCTCGACACCCCCCAAGATGGTCTCGAGACCTACTACACCACGTCCACCTCCTCTACTATCCCTTATGCCCCACCTATCACAACCTATCTCGGCACCTCAAACACCAGTCACCGCGACCCATATGTTGGGCATGGAACGATGCCGGTCCTCGGAACCGGTATTAGGTAACCCATTCGCGCCCGAGAAAGATCGTAAGCTGGATCCAGGTCGAGGTGGTAGAGGGAGAGATATCAAGGCGACCAGTTTACTGTTCAAGACTGTCCCTAGCGCCGAGCAGATCGAGTCAACAGAGAAAGGCGAATGGCATCATATCGAGGGCAGTACCCCAAAGCCCGAGCAGGACATGCGTATGGACGTTGATGAGGAGGAGGGAGTGGAGGTACAGGATCAGAAAGAGCCGACCATATGGGGTATGCCTCGTTGGGGGTGTGAGAACGAGCGAGGAGGTGAGGTCAGGAAAGGTGTCCGGCTTGTTGGCATGGAGGAGGTAGGTCAGACCTGGTCGAATGAAGCTCATCTGTCTCAGCTTCCCAGCCTGGTATCGCAACACCAGCATATCGATACCCCGAGTCATGTCTTGTTCCCTTGGCTGCACGGTATATGCGATGACGGGCAAAAAGGGGTCGACATGGCCAGTTTCTTCGGGTAGGTCTTGCCATCAATCGCAGGGGCTGATCACCAGCTACGCTCCTCCGTTCCAGCCACCGCCATACCGAGGCCTGTCACTTATGTTTGTGGGACAGCAAATGATCAGCAAGCTCGAGCAGAAGCAGAAACGGAAATCACCCCTCGGCAGCGAACCAAAAGCGCTCAGTCGCGCCGACGCATCCGTCACGGTTGACTATGCACCCGCGTTCGATCGTCCCGAACCGCGACAACGCTCCGACACCATGTCAACGGCCGAATCGTATTACTCTTGCGATACAGGAGGTCATACTTCCCAGTCGACTTCCGATTTCCCGCCTACCCCTGCCACGCCCAACCAGGACGGTGAAGCAGATGTTCAGATGCACCCATGCGAATCGAAACGGCTCTCACCAGCCGCGGCCGATTGTCAAGATAGCAGAGATGCAAGAGACGACCATAAGACCTGGGTACCGCTTTATGGTGGACCACCCGTCTATGCGGACGACGATTCTGAATCCCTTCCCGACTTGACATCCGACTCTTCAGAATCACTCGAGGATGAACAAAGCCCCAGTTGCATCCTGCTCAATGCCTTGCACGTACAAGATATCTTTGATCTACCCGGTACGAGTCGACACTACATTGGCGAGCCGCGTTTCCGACCTGCCAGATTACCTGGAGCCATCAACCTTCGAAACTTGAATATTCAGCAGATCAAGTACCCCTCGATCTCGGATATCATCTTGTATGCCAAGGGAGGTGTTTCTGATGGTCTGCTTCAAGTCGCCGAAATGGTCGCTCAGGCCCAGGAGGAACTCTATCAGTTCAGGGTAGAAGATTACTATCGACATGTAGAAGATGGGTCGGCTGAGGAAGGGGTAAACCGGCCAGTCAAGTATGGCGTTTGGTGCATCGTCGGTGAGTCTCGCTCGTGTGATCCTCGTGTCGGCCCCCTGACGATCAGAACCCTTCCACAAGCTGGAGAAGTTCTGTCCCGACTTGGTCAACCTTGATTCTAATGGAAATACCACAGAACGGTCGCCCATGACCGACCTCTTCGAGCGCGAAGCAAGAGAGAGCAGATCCATGACTCGTGCATCAGAGGTCGTCGAAGGCTTCTGGGTCGGCAACAGCTGTGACGTGCCCGGATCAGGTGAAGATGGACTCGGAGCCGACATGTCCTTCGACCTCTCCTTGACCTGTATCGAAGGTCTCGAGATGCCTTCGACAGGAGCTTTGAATCTGGCTCATCGACAACTCGCCGAGCAAGATGCACGTCGCACAAAGATCGAAGAAGAGAAACCATCATGGACAGCTTCACCTGCAACACTCGCTCTTCGAAACTTGCTTTCTCCCTCATCGTCCGCATCGGCGCTACCCGATCTTCCCGCTAAACGAGGTGCTTCGCCGCTGGACGAGCACAACCGACAACGTAAAGCCAAACGCGACGACGAACACGTCAAGCTAGTCTGCTCTGGATCAGGTCGACCATTGGGACCTCAACGCAGTCTCAACCTCTTGGCGGACAAGTTTGTGGAGTTAATCTACTTCCTGCGCAAGATCATCGAAGGACGAGATAAAAGCGGCCTCAAGCGCAAAGTCCTCGTTCACTGCCAAGATGGATATACCGAATCTTCAATTCTGGTACTTGGATATATCATGTCTTCCTTGTCGATCTCACTACCGGAAGCATACCTGCATTTGCAAAATACCGCTCAGAGATCATTCTTCCTATACCCGAACGACAAGCCATTCTTGAAAAAGATAGACGCTCGACTGGCTGCTGATCGAAAGAAGAAGGCTCAGAAATTGGTAGCTCAAGCTTCGCCCAGCCCGACAAGCCCGACCTCGCCTATTGGTATTGCCAATCTCAGTCGATGGAAGAGCTGGACATTAGGTCTTAACAAGGCGCAGCCTAGTCCCGATGATGCAAGACAACATACGATTGAAGCTGCTCGGGAGCTTCTAGCTCAAGACGAAAGGGGAGGAAGCGAGGCTTATCTCAAGGCAAAAGTCTGGTTTGAGGATAAGCGATTCGATGGCTTCCCCTCGAGAATTTTGCCATTCCTCTATTTGGGTAACCTGTCAGTATGACACCTCTTGTCTCCGAGCTGTACTGACAGATAGGGAGCATGCTGGCAATGCTGCAATGCTCGAAGCCCTCGGTATCACCCATGTCGTCTCCGTCGGAGAGACCTTGATTTCATGTCCTCGCGATTGCGATCCCATGTATGGCAAAATTGGCCCAAATGCTCTAGTGAACGCCCATCAGGATGGCAGGATCAAAGTGTATGTCTTGTCCGAAGCCAGATACGTCGATAAAGCTGACATGTCAGTATGGACATCCAGAATATCCGGGACGACGGAAATGATCCACTTCGGCCAACAATCGCCAATGCTTGCGATTGGATCGAAAAGGCCAGACTCGACGGAGGCAAGGTTTTGGTACACTGCGTGAGTACCACTTTCGATCGAAAAGCAAAGCTGATGTATAGCGCGTGGGAGTTAGTCGAAGTGCGAGCATTGTCGTGAGTCTTATCACCTTTCGATGGCCATGCTCTGATGACAGATGGCCTACATGATGCAGTATCTCCGTATGAGCATAATGGATGCCTACCTCATGACGAGAGCGAGACGTTTGAATGGTCGGTTGCCGCTGGGGTGCAAGGTCGTTGCTGACGATGACCAGTCTTGATCCAGCCAAACCTTCGCTTCTTCCATGAGCTTTTCGGGTGGGAAGTCGAATTGGCCCGACGAGAAGAAGATGACCGCCAACGCCTTGCGGATCAAATGCGC
>Ga0308160_10008180_pt1 | contig 10228 bp, 8 predicted proteins | sample PhyFR1_FD_201036 | JGI IMG/M metagenome (GOLD analysis project Ga0308160, IMG submission 201036) | Phyllosphere microbial communities from UC Gill Tract Community Farm, Albany, California, United States - DLSLF.R1 | ecosystem: Host-associated > Plants > Phyllosphere > Unclassified | place: USA...
CTACGAGGCGAACGCGGTCCGCTTCGACGAGCACGACCGGTGGCTCGTGCTCACCCGCGGGCTGCTCGGCCCGGACGCCGCGCCCGTGCACGTGGTCGTGAACTTCGCCGACGACGCTGCCGAGGTGCCCGTGCCGGACGCGTCGGGTGAGGAGCTCTACCGGTTCGGTGAGGCGTCGGTCGAGGCCGGCGTGGTGCGCTTCGCGTCGCGTGGCGTGGTCGTCGTGCGCTGACACCGACCGGACGTCTCCGGACGGACGACGAGACCCCCGTGGGCTTCCCACGGGGGTCTCGTCGTCGTGACGGGTTCGCGCTCAGGCGGCGGTGTCGACGACCGCGTGCGCGTTCTTGCGCACCGAGGGCAGCCGGCGGTGGTCCTTGACGAGGGACCGGAGCTCGCGGAGGCGACGGTCGATGCCCCACTTCGTGACGAGGGTCAGGCTCTCGCGCACGATGTTGCCGCTCATCTTCGAGACGCCGAACTCGCGCTCGGTGAACGTGATGGGGGTCTCCACGACCCGCAGGCCGGCCTCGAGGGCACGCCAGCACAGGTCGACCTGGAAGCAGTAGCCCTTCGAGGCGACCCCGGCGAGGTCGATGCGCTCGAAGGCCGAGGACGTGAACACCCGGAAGCCGCCGGTCGCGTCGCGGACCGCGATGCCGAGCGCCATCCGCGTGTAGAGGTTGCCGCCGCGCGAGAGCATCTCGCGGTACCACGGCCAGTTCTCGACCTCGCCGCCCTTGATCCACCGCGAGCCGAGCACGAGGTCGTTCGACTCGGCGAGCTCGAGCATCCGCGGCAGGTACTCCGGGTGGTGCGAGCCGTCCGCGTCCATCTCGACGAGCCTGTCGTAGCCGTGCTCGAGGCCCCACGCGAAGCCGGAGAGGTACGCACCGCCCAGGCCGTCCTTCACCGTGCGGTGCATGACGTGGACGCGGTCGCTGTCGCGCGCGATCGCGTCGGCGATGTCACCGGTGCCGTCGGGCGAGTTGTCGTCCACGACCAGGACGTGGACGCTGTCGTCGGTCGCGGCGAGGGTGCGCGCGACGATCGGACGGACGTTCTCCGCCTCGTCGTAGGTCGGGATGATGACCAGGGTCGTGCTCATGGTGCTCCTTGCGCTTCGCATCGAATGTATCGGGTCGCTCCTGCGTCACTCCGACGAGAGGTCTGCGAACACGATCAGATTGTCGGTGTAGTGCCCCGTCGCGGTGTCGAAGGTGCCGTCGCACGTGATGAGGCGCAGCTGCGGTGTGGGTGCGCTGCCGTAGACGTCGCTCGTGGGGAAGGCGGACTTCGCGGCACGCTCGGAGCGCTCCACGGTGAAGGTGCGGGTGGTGCCGTCGGACATGCCGACGTGGACCTCGTCGCCGGCCACGAGCTCGTCGAGGCGGAAGAACACCGCGGCGCTCGTGGGGCTGTCGACGTGTCCGGCGATGACCGCCGGGCCGACCTGGCCGGGGACGATGCCGTCCGCGAACCACCCGGCGCTGTCCCAGTCCTCCGGCGGGTCGAGCTCGCCGGCGGCGCCGCGGCCGAGGTCCTCGAGCCCGGACGAGACCCCGATCGCCGGGATCGCGACGCGGACGGGCGTGGCGGTCGACCGTGCCGCGGGCGCGGCCGGGTCCTGGAAGCCGGACGTGTCGCCCGCCCCGGAACCGTTCGCCGCGGATCGCGGGTCGGTCGACGCCGAGACACTGCTGCGGGCGTCCGGACGGGCCGCGGGCCCGCCGGCCGTGGTGGCCACGGCGACCCCGGCGATGCCGCCGCCGACGAGCACCGCCGCGACGACCCCGGCCAGGACCACGCCGCGGCGTCCGTACCGGCGCTGCTCCGGCGACGCCGCTCGGCGGCCCGCGGTGCGACGTCCGGCATCGGGGCGTCCGGCTGCGCGACGCCCGCTCACGAGGCACCTCCCGCGTCCGTGGCACAGCCACCGAGGACGTCCGAGGTCAGCATCGTCGCTCCGAGTGCGGCCCAGGCGTCGCCGTAGTAGGTCGGCGTGGTCGCCGCGGTGCGGTCCGCGCGACGGAGGTCCGCCGTCGCCGCGGAGGACGACCCGGCCGCGTGCTCGGCCGCGGCGCGGGCGGCGTACGCCAGGCCGCTCGTGTCGCCCGTGACGGCGGTGCCGCCGAGGTCGAGCTGCGCGGCGAGCTGGGTGCTCCGTCGGAGCGTGGGCGCGATCGACCCGGCGAGGGCTCGGTCGTCCGCCGAGCACGCCTCCGCGTACCGGAGCGGCAGACGCATGGCCTCCCATCCGTAGACCACGCTCCCCTGGTCGCCCGCCGCGGGCATCGGGTCGACGGAGCCGTCGGCGTGCACCTGCGACCAGTCGCTCGGCAGGTCGCTCGCCGCGAGGACCGCGGTGGTCGCCGCCGTCGAGCCCTGCTCGAGCTCCTTCCAGCGTCGGTCGCCGGTCGCGCGTTCGAGGACCCGGAACGCCGCCGGCGACGCGTACGAGGCGTTGTAGCGGTACGGCTCGCTGTCGGCCCACGGTCCGGGCAGCAGGATCGTGCCGAGGTCGGTCTGCGCGGTCTCGTGGTCGAGGATCGCGGACGCCATCGCCGTACCGGCCGCCGTCCACCGGTCGTCGTCCCACCGCTGGCCCGCGAGCACGAGGGCCCGGGCGGCGTCGAGGTCGGCGTCGCTCGCGGACTGCTCGTCGGCGACGCCCTCGTCGGGCGTCCACCGCCACGCGAGCAGGTCGTCGTCGGTGAGCAGGTGCCGCTGCGTCCACGACCAGATCTGGCCGAAGGTCTTCCGGTCGTCGTTCGCGTAGGCGATGAGCAGGCCGTACGCCTGTCCCTCGCTGACGGTGTCGCCGCCCTGGTCGGTGCGGACGACGCGACCGTCGCGGACGTAGTCCTCGAGGAAGTCGCTGCGGAGCTGCGCGGTGGTGCGGTCGACGTCCGGCGCGGGTGACGAGGTCGCGCTCGACTCCTCGCCCGCCCGGGGTGCGCTGTCGCTCCAGGGTCGGACGGCGACGAGGGCGATGCCGAGGGCGACGACGAGCGCCGCGGCGGCGGTGATGGGGATCCAGGTCCTGCGGGTCATGCCGGCTGCACCTCTTCCGGGTGGTCGGGGACGGTCGGACGGGAGGCGCGGGTCACGTGCGCGGATCGGCGGCGGTGCACCGCGCCTCCAGGGTGGGCCGTGTCGGATCCCGTGACCCGACACGGCCGGTCCGTCAGCGGAACAGCGAGCGGAACGCTGCGACGACCGCGTGCGTGAACTCGGTGAACGGGCGGTCGGCGGCTGCGCCGCCACCGCCGGTCTGCACGCCGCCGGCCGGGGTGGCCGCGGTGGCGGCCGCGTCGGTGACGGGCACGACGGTCAGGTCGCCCTTGCTGTCGTCGAGGACGAAGAGCGTCGAGACGGTGTTGCCCGCCAGGTCCACGCTCGCCGTGCCGCGCTGACCGCTGCCGGCGACGTCGAGGTCCCACTTGCCGGCGTCGACCGTCGCGTACTTCGTGGAGGTGCCGAACGCGGCGTCCTCGGCGATGGTGGTGCCGTCGGAGGTGCTGACGTCGACCTCCTTCGCGGTGGTCGCGGCCTGGACGAGGCGGAGCTTGGCCTTGCCGTCGCCCGGCTGCTGCAGGTCGTCCGTGAACGCCGTGGTCTTGAGGTCGTCGTTCTTGCCGTAGGCGACCACCGTGTTGGCGTTGCCCTCCCGGACCTGCACGTCGGTCGAGATGACCGGCGTGGAGTCGGGTGCGTCGGCGGCGCGCATCGACAGGACGTACGTGCCGACCGGGAGCTCCTGGTAGGGGCTGACCTGACCGTAGGTGACGTCGTCGAGCTCGAAGACCTTCGTGCCACCGGACAGGCTGGTCAGCTCGACGTCGACGCTCTTGGTGTCCGGGGAGAGGTGGCCCACGCGGAGCCAGCCCTCGTCGCCCGCGGTGGCGGCGGTGGCGGTCTGCGGGGTGGCGAGGCCGACGGTCGCGGCGACGAGTGCCGCGGCGATCCCGCCGACGACGAGCGGGCGGCGGGCGGTGCGGCGGGCGGTGGTGCGTGCGGAGGTGCTCTCGGTGCTGCCTGCGGAGGTGCGTGCGTTCATCGTGGTGCTCCTTCGGGTCGGTGTGCTGCTGGCTGGTGCTGGTGGCGCTGGTGCTCGCGCTGGTGTTGGAACCGGCGTCGGCGCCGGTGGCGCTGGACGGCGAGCGGGCGGTTCCGGCACGGGATCGCGTCCCGCGCTGCCGGTTCCGCCCGCCCGCGGCCGGGGCGGGGTCAGGACGCGGTCGTCGCCGTCGCCGTGGGGTCGGTCGGGGCGTACGTCACGACGACCCGCTCCCCGTCGCGCTCGACGTCGGCCGGGCGGATCCGGTCGCTCATCGCGTCGAACGTGGCGGCCACCTGCGTCGCTTCCGCCCGGTCGCCGGCGTGCAGCACCAGGCGGCGGAACGGCTGCCCGGTCTCACCGGCGAGCGGCGTGAACCGGTCGACCTCGACGGACTGGTCGGCGAGCACCTGCCCGAGGGCGAGCACCGCACGCGAGTCCACCTGGCCGGCACGGAACTGCGACTTCGTGCCGGCGTCCGCGAGCAGCCCCGGGTTGGCGGCGAGCTCGGTGCCGATCGTCTTCCGCCCGTTCGACGCGGCGGTGATGGCCTCCTGTGCGGCTGCCTCACCCTCGGCGTGGATGCGGCGGACGTCGACCTGCTGGTCGCCGGTGCCGAAGGTCGCGACGCTCGTCGAGTTCTGGATGGCGAGCGAGACGTCCTGCGAGGAGTTGCCGCCGGTGCGCATCGAGTCCGTCGTGATGACGTAGTCCGAGTCCTTCCACCCGTTCGGCGACTGGCGCTGGACGGCGGCATCGGTGTCGAGCTTGTAGTACCAGATGACGTTGTTCCGGGCGAAGCCGTCCTGCACCAGGTCGACCCACATGGCGTCGTCCACGAGGAGTCGGGAGGACTTCGGGACGTTGTCACCGACCCACGTCTCGGCCTGCTGCATCGGCAGGTCCAGGTTCCCGAGGAGGAACCCGCGCAGCTGCGAACCCCAGAGGGGCACGGCGACGACGAGCGCGACGGCGGTGACGACCGCCCAGGTGACCCCGAGGCCTCGTCGGGTGACGCCGCCGATCCGCGAGCGGGACCGCGTCCGACCGATCAGGGCCAGGACCGCCCGCTCGGCGGTGTAGGCGACGAGGAGCGCCGCGAACGGGACGAGCATGATCACGTACGGCACGGGCAGGTAGCCGTTCGGGCGGAACATCATCGCGAGCAGGAAGACGAGCATCGCGGCGATCGGGCGGACACGGCGCATCGAGAGCCCCACGACCGCGGCGATCGAACCGAGCACGATGAACACCGGGTCGAGCGCCCACCACTGCGCCGCGGCCTGGTTCGCCAGGCTGCCGGCGTCGAAGATCGAGCCCGACGCGGTGCGGGAGCCGAGCTGGTACGTGATGCCCTCGAGCAGGCTGACCCGACCGGCGCCCGGCAGGAGCTCGCCCTTGACCGCGGCGAGCAGCAGGTAGCCGCCGCCGATCACGGTGAGGACGGCCCCGGCCACGCTGAGCGTGTAGCGACGAGTGCTCTTGTCGGCCCGACGGACCGCCATCCAGATGAGGAACGGCAGCGCGAGCAGGTACGTCTCCTTCGAGAGCACCGCGATGCCGAGGCACGCGGCCGCACCGGCGAAACCGGCGAGCTGCTGGCGGCGGCTGAGGACCAGGACGAACGCGGCGAGGAGCCACGGCGTCGCGACGTTGTCGATGTAGACCGTGCGGTGGTACTGCAGGGCAAGCGGCGACAGGGCGAAGACGAGACCGGCGGCCGCTGCGGTGGCACGACCGGCGCCGAGGCGACGGGCGAGCACGAACAGCAGCAGGCTCGAGACGGCGGCGAAGAAGACCATCGCCTCACGCCCGGCCTCGACGGCGAACGGGTAGCGCGCGAACGCTCCGGTCACCGAGGTGTACGCCGCGATCTGCACCCAGCCCAGCGGCGGGTGGTCGTACCAGTACGTGTAGTGGGTGATCTCGCCGAGGTTGGTGAGCGCCCATGCCTGGGCGGTGTACGTCCCCTCGTCGTCGATGCGCTGCGGCGTGCCGGACATGTTCCAGAGCTGCACCGTCACGGTGACGGCGAGGACCGGCAGGAGCCAGCCCAGGCTGGCCGCGTGGATGCGGAACCAGCCGCGGACGCCGGAGAACGACGCGGCGTTCCGGACCGGGATCCCGGTGGTGTGGGTGAGGCTGGCGGTCATCGGGCACCTCCTGCGGACGAGCCGGCGAGTTCGCGCTGCTGCGCGTCGGGATCGGTGGTGACGGCGTTCGCGAACCCGACGACCTCGGGCTGCGCCGATGCCGTGCGGTGCTGGCCGGTGTGCTCGGTCTTCTCCCACCCGTTCTGCCCCTTGACGTGGCGGACGACGGCCCGGACGGCCGCTGCGGCGAGGAACACCTGGTACGGCACGAGACCGAGGACGAGCTTCACGTAGTCGCGGATGCGGACCTTCTCCTTGTAGATGCGGCCGAACTCGTTGAGTCCGACGACCTCGACGGCGAGCAGCATGAGCGTCGGCGCGACCGGGATGAACGAGATCAGCGCGATCGGCGTCGGCACCTTGACGAACAGGATCATCAGCACGCTGAGCGGGATGAGGAGTCCGGTGGCGGCCTGGATGAAGGGCATCGTCAGCATGTAGCGGGCGAAGAAGCGCTGTCGGAAGGACGGCAGCTTCTTCCACTCGCCCTTGCCGAGCACCTGCAGGAAGCCCTGGTTCCAGCGCGTCCGCTGCTTGAGGAGCGACGCGAAGGTGGGCGGGGTCTCCTCACGGGTGACGGCCTCGGGGCTGTACGCCACGACGACCTTCGCCCCGTCGGCGGAGAGCCGGACACCGAGCTCGCAGTCCTCGGCGAGGCAGTGCGCGTCCCAGCCGTCCGACCACTCGAGCCGCTCCTTCGTGACGAAGACGGTGTTGCCGCCGAGCGGGATGAACTTCGAGCCGGCGTGGAAGTGCAGGCGCGAGCGGAACCAGAAGTAGTACTCGAGCACGTTCCGGAGCGACCACCAGCTGGACCGGAAGTTCATCAGCTGCACGCCGCCCTGCACGACGTCGGCGTCGGTCTCCTGGAAGCGGGAGTCGACGAGCGACAGCAGCTTCGGGTAGACCTCGTCCTCGGCGTCGAACACGCCGACGATGTCGCCCGTCGCGTACTGCAGCGCCAGGTTCATCGCCTTCGGCTTGTTCTTCGGGAGCGTGTCGTCGACGACCACCCGGATCAGCTCCGGGTGCCGGGCTGCTGCCGCGCGCACGACGGCGTCGGTCTCCGGGTCGTCCTCGCCGACGATCGCGATGATCTCGAAGTCGGGGTGGTCCTGCTTCGCGAGCATGTCGAGCGTCTCGCCCATCACGTCCTGCTCGTGCCGCCCGGGCACCAGGAGCGTGAAGCGGTGCGCAGCCGGACGCGGGGTCTGGCTGAAGCTCGTCGACTTGAGCGCGTCGCGCGACCGCCAGGCGTGCAGCATCCACCACAGCGTGGCGAGCGCGATCACGGTGAGCAGCACGGAGATCGCGACGAGCGAGGAGTAGCCGATCCACTCACCCAGCGACCAGGCGACCTGCGGGGCCTGCCCCGAGCCTCCCGTCGGGACGTCGGTGGTCCCGCGGTTCGGGACGTTCCCCGCGGGACCCGTCCCCTCGTTCGGCTGCAGCAGCGGCCCGGCGGCCGTCAGCAGCGTGGCGGTGATGGTCATGCGGCGTGCTCCTTCGCGTGAGCGTCGGTGGAACGGAAGACGAGGGCCTTGTACGCGGCGAACCGGAAGACGGTGCCGAGGACGAGACCCACCCCGTTGCCGGCGACGTTGTCGGCGAGGGTGGAGGTGAAGCCGAGGACGTAGTGCGAGACGAACAGGCAGGCCGCGGCGATGCCGAGGCCGATGACGTTCGTGGCGGCGAAGAGGAGCCCCTCGCGGAGGGTCTCCTTCCGGCCGACCTGCCGCTGCGAGCGGAACGTGATGGAGCGGTTCGCGAGCCACGCGACCGCGGTTGCGACGACGGCGGAGACGATCTTCGCGGCGATGGGACCGTCGGGCATCACCGTGGCGCGCAGCAGGTTGTAGACGCCGAGGTCGATGAGGAAGCACACGGCGCCGATGGCACCGAAGGACGCGAGCTGCTTCGCCGTGGCGAGGAGCCGCGGGACGAGGGCCGGCCGCGCGGCGGGCGCCGCGTGGGTACCGGTCGCCGCAGGGTGAGCGGGCGACGCGGTGGGGGTCGGCACCGAGCCTGTGCCGGGTGGCACCAGAACGGGGGTGTCGGTTCGGGTCATGCCCCCTCTTCGGGGGCATGGTGGGGGGTGGTTTGGTCGGGGTACAGGGTCTGCCAGGGGCCTGCCAGCTGCGCGACATCTGCTGTTCATCCGTGAACATCCGTCAGCGTTTCGGCTGGTCAGCCTGGAAATGGACCGTCCGTCTGGACGGTCGGCTTCTGCTCGGTCCGGACAGACGGACGGGAGGCACGGTGCCAGCTGGCACCGTGCCTCCCGTCCGTCGGCTGGTCGCGTGTCAGGCGGGGCGCTGCTCCGGGCTGACCGTCTTGCTCGCGTCGCGCTCCGGGATGTCACCCAGCGCGTCGTCGATCGCGGCGAGCGCGTCGGCGTCGAGGGTCACGCCCGCGGCCTCGACGTTGTCGGTGACCTGCTCGGGACGCGAGGCGCCGACGATCGCGGAGGCCACGTTCGGGTTCTGCAGGGTCCAGGCGATCGCGAGCTGGGCGAGCGTCAGGCCGGCCTGGTCGGCGACCGGCTGCAGGCGCTGGACGGCCTCGAGGACCTCGTCGCGCATGAACCGCTTGATCATGTCGGCGCCGCCCTTCTCGTCCGTGGCGCGCGAGCCCTGCGGAGCGGGCTGACCGGGCTTGTACTTGCCGGTGAGCACGCCCTGGGCGATCGGGGACCAGACGATCTGGCTGAGCCCGAGCTGCTTCGACGCGGGGACGACCTCGCCCTCGATGACGCGCCACAGCATCGAGTACTGGGGCTGGTTCGAGATGAGCTGGAAGCCGAGCTCCTTCGCGAGGGCGGCGCCCGCGCGGATCTGCTCCGCGTTCCACTCGCTCACGCCGATGTAGAGCGCCTTGCCCTGACGGACGACGTCGGCGAAGGCCTGCATCGTCTCCTCGAGCGGGGTCTCGTGGTCGTAGCGGTGCGCCTGGTAGAGGTCGACGTAGTCGGTCTGGAGCCGCTCGAGCGAGCCGTCGATCGACTCCATGATGTGCTTGCGGCTGAGGCCGACGTCGTTGTGCCCCTTCGGCCCGGTCGGCCAGTAGACCTTCGTGAAGATCTCGAGCGACTGACGACGCTCGGCCTTGAGCGCCTCGCCGAGGACCGTCTCCGCCGCGGTGTTGGCGTACGTGTCGGCCGTGTCGAACGTGGTGATGCCGGCGTCGAGCGCTGCCCGCACGCACTGTGTGGCGACGTCGTTCTCGACCTGCGAGCCGTGCGTCAGCCAGTTGCCGTAGGTGATCTCGGAGATCTTGAGTCCGGAGTTGCCCAGGTACCTGAATTCCATGCTCCCGACGCTAGTCGTGCGCGCGGCGGGGTGAGGGGGCGTGGGAGTACCTGGGTGGGGCGGGGCGGGGCGGGGCGGGGCGGAGCGGGCGGTTGCGGGCGGGCGGGCGGTTCCAGGCGGGCTGGGCGGGCGGGCGGGCGCTTTCGGCCCGCCCCGCGGCGAGCGGGCTCTTTGCTCGCCCCGCGCCGCGACGGGCCGGCGTTCTCGCCCGCTCACGCGCACGCCGACATCGTCACCCCGACCCGGCGCCGTGGACCCGCCCCGTCCGGAAGGCGAGCGGGCGGATCACGCGCACCGCGCCTCCCGGCCGGTGCCGGTTCCGCCCGCTCGACGTGACCGTCGGACGCGACCGACCGCCCTCGCGACCGTCCTCGCGACCGCCCTCGCGACCGTCCGATCCCTGCACACCGCCTCGCCTCGGCGGGGTCTCCACAGGGAGCCTCGTCGTCGACCGTCGGCACTGCCGTCCCTGCCACATTGCTGCCATGGACTTCGCAGCAGGCTTCCCCGCCCCGCTCCGTGGACGCCCCTTCCGCGTCCGCGAAGCACTGCAGCGCGGCGTCTCCGCCGCTCGGCTCCGATCGGCGCAGCTGTACCGACCCTTCCACGGCACCCGGTGCTGGACGCCACCGACGAACCACGTCGAACGCGCCCGCGCCGTCGCTCCGCGGCTCCGACACGACCAGGCCTTCAGCCACGTGACGGCT
>Ga0308160_10008181_pt1 | contig 10227 bp, 13 predicted proteins | sample PhyFR1_FD_201036 | JGI IMG/M metagenome (GOLD analysis project Ga0308160, IMG submission 201036) | Phyllosphere microbial communities from UC Gill Tract Community Farm, Albany, California, United States - DLSLF.R1 | ecosystem: Host-associated > Plants > Phyllosphere > Unclassified | place: USA...
CGCTGACCGCTTAAACGCCGTTCTTTCTGCCCAGTGACGAGGCCCAGTCCAAGCGCGGTATCCTCACGCTCAAGTACCCGATCGAGCACGGCATCGTCACCAACTGGGACGACATGGAGAAGATCTGGCACCACACCTTCTACAACGAGCTCCGGGTTGCGCCCGAGGAGCACCCCGTCCTCCTCACCGAGGCCCCGCTCAACCCCAAGGCCAATCGCGGTTCGTCTCCTGGTGCTGCTGCTGGTGCTGCCTTGGCCGGTCCCGGACTGACGTCCTCCTTGCTTCGACTTTGCAGAGAAGATGACTCAGATTATGTTCGAGACCTTCAACGCCCCGGCCTTCTACGTCTCGATCCAGGCCGTCCTCTCGCTCTACGCCTCGGGCCGGACGACCGGTATCGTCCTCGACTCGGGCGACGGTGTCTCGCACACCGTCCCCATCTACGAGGGCTTCTCGCTCCCGCACGCCATCCTCCGGCTCGACCTCGCCGGCCGCGACCTGACCGAGTACCTCATCAAGTGCCTGCTCGAGCGTGGCTACCCCTTCACGACGACGGCCGAGCGCGAGATTGTCCGCGACATCAAGGAGAAGCTCTGCTACGTCGCCCTCGACTTTGAGCAGGAGATGCAGACGGCCGCCCAGTCGTCGCAGCTCGAGAAGTCGTACGAGCTCCCCGACGGCCAGGTCATCACGATCGGCAACGAGCGCTTCCGCTGCCCCGAGGCCCTCTTCCAGCCCTCGTTCCTCGGCCTCGAGGCCGCCGGTATCCACGAGACGACCTACAACTCGATCATGAAGTGCGACCTCGACATCCGCAAGGACCTTTACGGCAACATCGTCCTCTCGGGCGGCACGACCATGTACTCTGGCATCGCCGACCGCATGCAGAAGGAGATCACCTCGCTCGCGCCCTCGTCGATGAAGGTCAAGATCGTCGCCCCCCCGGAGCGCAAGTACTCGGGTGCGTCGCAGCAGGTCTGCGGTTCGTTTGGTCCGTATTTGCTGTGGCTGACGTCCAGCGCGCTCGCCTGCTTTCGTTCGCTCGTGCAGTCTGGATCGGTGGTTCGATCCTTGCGTACGTCCCTCCCCTGCTTCTTTCGCTCCTCGCCGACCCAGCTTCTGACCAGCGCCTCCCTTCCTCTTCCTCAGCTCGCTCTCCACCTTCCAGCAGATGTGGATCTCGAAGCAGGAGTACGACGAGTCGGGCCCGAGCATCGGTCAGTCGTCGCTCCTCGTCTCCATCTGATTGTCCGCACGCTGACCCCTTGTCACCTCACTACAGTCCACCGCAAGTGCTTCTAAGCGCTGGACGCCCCTGCCGCCTTTCTCCTCAACTCCTGCCCCGGTCTGCAGCTCCCGGCTGCCGTCGGCCGCGCCGACCGGTTCGAACACTCTCCCCCTCTCCCCTCCCCCCCTCCCTAAGCCTGTAGCCACTCCCGCCCCGCGCCTCCCTTCTCTCAACGATAGCCATGAACACGCCCTCGTTGTTGTCCAGACGTCGATGCTTGTGCCGGCCGGAGAGTGTTGCCGCTAAGAACCCCCCGGAGGAAGTTCCTGCTCGGCGCCAGGCTCAACTCGCGCACGTCGCACCTCATCAGTCTTCTCTTGCTTCAAGCCTCGACAGAACGAACTATGACTGAACGAGTTAACGCCGAGGAGCTCGCCGTTCTTCGAAAGGGCTCTGTGACAGGCGGCCATGCATGCATGTCGGCGCGTGCCCGGCGCATGACGCGGCCTCGCTGACTGCCGCGCGCGGCGTCGGCGGCCAGGAGCCCATCCCTGGCTCACTGCCCGCTCTCGTCCGTCCGACCCTGACCTTCTTCTCACTCCCCCTCTTCCCGTCTTATTTTCGAAAACAGCCCTACACAGCCATGTCTACTGGTGAGTTCTTGGCAACATGCGCCAAGGAGCAGCGTCACACAGCTCTTTGTTATGAGGTGCTCGGCCCGGCAGCCGAGCTCAGCCCTCGGACGACTGACAGCCGTTCATCGCTCGTTCAGTCACCGACAAGGTCGCCAACCAGGCCCAGTCGCTCGAGAAGGAGGGCGAGGCTGAGCTCAACCAGCTCGTCAAGGAGGTGCGCCGGCGCCGGTCGTCGAGCTTTACATGAGTCAGGCCGACTGACCTTGCTCGCCGTGTTCTCTTGTCGCCTGCGACCTCGCGCTCTCCTCCTGTTCGGACCATCAGGACTTCGACACGACCGACTCGAACGCTCGTTACGCAGCGTACGCGACTCGGCTCCGGACAGCCCTGAGGGCCTCGCACCGCTACCTGTGGGTTCTGGCCTGGCCTCCAGCGTCATCGCCTCGCGGGTTCCGACTCACCCCAATCGCCCTCGTCTGTGCAGCGCCTACTCGAGCGAGGTCGGCGAGTCGTTCCGGCCCATCGTCCCTCCGTGGATCGTCACTGCTACGGTGCGCATGAGGATGAGGTTGATGGATCGTACCCGTATCGCGCTGACCAGCTCTACTTGTCGCTTGTAGTACGGTGTCTCATGGGCTTGTGAGTCCTGCTCCATCTTTCGAGCTCCTGGGCTCTCGCTGACCCTCTCCTTCTCGTCTTACTCTGCCGCTAGACCTGGCTGGCGACGTAGGATATGAGACGTACAAGGCGAAGAAGCAGGGCCCGACTCCTCTCGAGGCGGCCAACTTCTCTGAGCCGGCCCGGCTTGCACTCTACGCCTCGAAGCGAGCCGCCTTCCAGTCGGTCGCCTCGATGGCGCTCCCGGCCTTCACCGTCCACTCCGTCGTCAAGTACTCGGCCAAGGCCTTTGTCAACCAGAAGAACGTCCGCGTCCGGGCTTGGGGCCCGACCCTGACCGGTCTTGCCGTCGTGCCGCGTACGTCAACCCCTAACGATCTCACGAACTTGCTCTCGCACCGAGACTGACCGTGCACCTTGCTCGCTTGACCGCGTAGTGCTCCCGTACATGTTTGACCACCCGATCGAGTGGGCGACGGACGTCGTCTTTGACAAGATCGAGCACGCCCTGTCGACCGTCCACTCGGTACCGGTGACGCCGTTCCCGCCCAAGCCGGAGCTCTAAACGGCGGCTCACGGACGACGGACCAGCTCCCGAAGGGAGGAGCGACAGACTGTAGAGATCAGGCTCGATCGCATGCTTGGCTTTGTTGTGATCGGTGACGTCTCGGCAGGGGGGGGGTCGGCGTCAGTCTGGCCTGCTCATCGGAACGGGTAGCAAGGAGGCCGTCCTCTTTCGACTGGCGTTTCGCTTTTGCCGGTCACCACATGAATCGCTGCCAGCCCTCCTCGGCCGGCCACCGGAACTTGATCGTCAGAAAGACGCCAAGCGCGATCGCGTTGACCGCGACGTACCAGCCTGCCTCCAGGGCGGGCACGTACGACGCGAGCTCGACACCCCTCGCTTGCGGCGCCTCCCCCTTGGTCTTTGGGGCGGGCGCCGAGGGTGGTGTGGGCGCCGCCAGAATGCGGAGGATGACGAAGGGTGTGAGAAAATAGCGCGGCTCGATGAGCGGGGTGGGAGTGAGGGTGGCAATGGTACAGAGGAGGAACAGGAGGAGCGGCAAGGGTGGTTGGGCTCGCACTGAAGGAGGCCAAGGCGCGGTCAGCGCAATAGCCAACGGGACGGCGGCACAGGGTCAGAGACGCACGAAGCCTGCCCGCCCACAGGATGAAGCAGCCGACATAGCCGGGTGTCAGGGCATAACGAGCGAGTGGATGAGCGTTGAGAATCCGCCGCCAAACGTAGAAGGCGTAGTGCCGGTTGTCAGCAAGGAGAAACGGATGGGCGATCGTAAAGCCCTTGACGGCCAGGAGCGTCCCACAAAGGAGGCCGGCCGTCCGCAGCAACGCTCTACAGCAGGTAAGAACGCGTCAGGTCTACTTCTTGGGCAGTGGGTTTTAGGAGGCGAACGCACCGTGGCCGCCCGATGGAGTCCTTGACCGCTCTCGTCACGAAACGTTCGACGCCGACGTCGAGCAATGCCGGCCCGCCGAGAGCCGTCGCAAAGGTGAAGAAGTAGGCCGTCTGTGGCAGGTGAAGTGACACGCCGTGGTACTCCTGATGGCCAAGAACGATGCCGCCGTTCCAGAGCACGAAGGCAAGAAAGGCAAAGAAGGTCGGCGTGTAGGAGGCGATGACGGGCAGGACCGTCGGCAGGTTGGCCAAGATGACCCACGGCAGCTCGAGCACGGTGGAGACGAAGGAAGCTGGCAACGGGCATGACGAGGTAAGTGCGGCCCACACTCACGGCCGGAAGAAGTAGACTGACCAAAAGAATCGTAGTCGGCCGCCAGCCGCTGCTCACGCCGCAGGTGATCCTTGCCGGCTGCAACCGTCTTGCCAATCTCGGCAATCTCGGCGCACTCTTCGAGGACGGCCGAGCCGGCGATGAAGCCGAGCCAGATGACATTGGTCTGGCGAAAAGTGAGCGACAGGAGGCCGAGCTGCGAGACCGAGGTCGAGAGAGTAGTGCTCGTTAGCCGAAACCGCTCGGGGGTCGGGATGAGGCGCAGCAGGAGCCGAGACGCACGAAGGAGGCGCCGAGGTGTCGGCTTCTCCTCGAGGCGAGCCAGCTCGCCAGGATCAGAGCCACGCTGCCGACGTCGGTATAGTAGAGGTGGCCAAAGAACCACAGTGGCGGGAAAAGAGCGATGCGGACGCCCTCGGCCAAGGTTGAGGCCCGTCGAGCCGGGCGGAACGACCGGAGCAGCTCCCGAACGAGCCAGGGCAAGCTGAGCAGGAGGGCGAGGTTGGTCGCCCGCAGGACGGATACCGAGCACGGCAGACGAAGGAGCTTGATGGGAAGGAGCGAGAGGAGGTAGCTGCGAGATGAGGATCGCAGGCAGTCAGCCGTCTGGCTTCCAGGTCGGAGAGACGCGACTGGCTGAGCTCACAGGCCGGGTGGTGTCGTTAGCTTCGGGTCCCAGGTCCAAAAGTCGCCCCGGCAGTACTGCTGAGCCTGGGGGATGTGGAAGAGCTCGTCCTGCGACAGCCAGCAAGAGAGATGTACAGGCGGGACAATCAATCTCGACGCCGACGGCAGCAAAGCAGTGGTCCTCCGGGCGGGGCTGACCATGTAAGGCTCTGGGGCCTCGAGCTGGACGAGGACGAAGGCCGCGCAGGTGAAGACGACAAAGGCCGCGTACGCGAGCATGCCGCTCGCATCGCCGCTGGTACCGGTCCTACGCCTTGAGGGGGCGCGACCAGCCATCGGGCAGGCGTGAGATGCGGAGGCAGGGTCGAGTGTCGAGGGTCTGAGGGGAGAGGAGGGCTCAGAGGCGGTCTAGGTCGGCGCGTCGCCGACGGGCAGCTGAGACCACGAGACGTGCGTACACCGGTCGGCACGGTGCCACACATCGAAACAGAGGCGGAGCTCGATGCAGGTGATGATGACATGGCGATAAGCGATACAGTGGGAGGGAGGGGGGGCAGGTGGGTAGCGACCGGTCTGGCCGTACGTCGTCTAGGCAGACTCTACGGGTTCGCCACTGAAGAAGGTTGAGGTTCCGAAGAGCGTGCGTACGAGCGTCGTCAGGTCGTCGACGGTGCGGATCGCCTCCTCGAGCGCCTCGGCCTCGGCAAACGTGTACAGGAAGGCGGCGTCCCGATGGAGGACGGCAGCACGCGAGGCGTTGGCCTCGCCCGAGCTGAGAGCAATGTCGCCGAGGCTGTCGTCGGGATCCGCTTGAGTGGTGAGCCCGCCGCCGCCGCCATGCGACATCAACCCTCTATCGTGCGAAAAGGGCAAACACGTCAGCGATGCCAGTCATGTCTCTTGGCGAGCTCACGCAGACTGACTTCAGGGCCGAGATCTCCCAGTTGCGGACGGCCAAGGCTGGCGAGGGCAGAAACTGCGGCATTGGTGTCCGCGAGCGGAAGGATGCGGTGCAGGCAAACAGATGCTGTGGAGGACCCCGTGGTCAGCGTCTTGCGCGGGCGGCGGAAGAGGCGCGGAAGATGCGCGTACGATCATGACGGACGACACGAGCTCTTTGCGCTCCTTGAGGACATTGAGAACGGTCTCTTGGCGCGGGATCTGCTCGCGGATGACCGAGACTGATGCGGCGGCCACAAGTCAGCGGCGAAACGGGGACACGGAAGGGGCATAGAAGTGGCTCACTCTGCATAAAGATGTCTGACAAGTTCTGCGCCGCGTCGATGACCTTGCGGTACAGCGAGAGCGGCTTGTGAACCAGTGAAAACTCGAGCCGCATCGTGCTCAGGTGGCCGGACGACCGGTCGAGGTTCGTCTGTTGGGCGGGACGTCGGTCTCAGCTCTGAGCGTGAAATGCTTAGAAAACGGAAGACGCACCTCGATCTTCTGCTGAAGTCGGCCTGCCGTGACGCGATCGAGGGCGTAGCGCTTGCCACTCATGTTGCCTCGGGCCATCTGCGGGCGGACAGGCTGGATGTCAGCGGCGAAGCCTTGCGCCACCCGAGCCTGGTCCAACACACCGCCAGATAGAGCTTGGTTAAATCATCGAGGGCCTCGGCCATCGTGTCGAGGAAAAGGCCTCGCGAGCGGGCAGGGAAGATGAACTCGTTGGCGAGAACGGCCGCGACGATGCTGGAAGACGGAGCGTCAGCTGTCAGCTCGAGCGATATCTGCAGAAGAGGAGTTTAGTGAGGTCCTTACCCGATGCAGACCGTCGCCGTGCGCTTTAGTGCAGTGTTGACAAAGCCGTCGTTGGGGAAGCCGAGGTACCCAAGGAAGACGATGGGCGGCAAGGTGATGGTCCCGACGACGCCGACGCCCGGAAAGGACGAGAAGAGCATGATGGCCGCAGTCAGGGCGCCGTAGAGCGTCGTGAGAAAGACGAGGGCATAAGGGTCATCCTGCGCGATGAGCGTGATGATGCAAGCAAGGATGGCGCCGAGGACGGTGCCGATGACTCTGAACGTGCCGACCCGCCAGGTCTGGCCAGCCGACGTCTCGAGGACGAAGAGGTACGAGATGGGAATCTGGCGTGAAAGGCAGCAACGGATCAGCATCGGATTGGAGCGGCACAGGGAGGTATGCTCGACGCACCCATTCGCCTCGAATCATCTTGAACCATTCTCGACCGCTCGAGCCGACCGGTAGGAAAGCCGGCAGGGTGAGCAGAACGATGCCGAGCCCAATCTGCGTCGTGATATAAAGCAAGTCAGCGAGAATCCAAACGCTGTGGGTTGACTTCTGAGCGTGACGCACCTTGAAGGCATGTTGGATGTGCGTCCGCTGCTTGTGCAGGCTGTGCAAGATGGCGACGAGCTTCATGCGGCCTGGTAGGGAAGGTTGCCCGGTCAGCTAGTCGACCGGGTTAGAAGGCAAGGCGGCCGACAAGATACGCACCGGCAACGACCGTCCGAGAGTCCCAGATCGGCAGCAGCCTCTGGCTCATCCAGGTGACGGTTCCGACCCGCGCCTGCTTCTCCTGCGGTTCAGCCAGAAAAGCGTTGGCGATCGCGGCGCGGGTCTCGGTGCCTTGCGGGTTCTCCTCCTCCTCATCGGCTGAACGAAAGGCAGGCGAATAAGTCAGTACTCTCAGCTCACAAGCCTGGCTTGCGCGAGCGGGGCGCACCTCCGCTCTGATCCCGAGCCGTCTCGTCCCAGCGGGCGGTCACCGAGTTGGAGCCGAGCCACTGGCGCGAGAGCCGCGGAAGGTGGATCGATCGTGAGCTTCGGCCCGTCGAGCTGAGCGCAAACGTCTGATCGAGCACATCCTCGAGCGTTTGTGCAACCTGTTTGCGAGGCAGGCCCGAACCGGTCAGCTCGCGCGCCCTTCGAAGGGCCAAGCAATAGTAAGCCGCTGCGCACCTCGAGGCACTTGTAGTTGAAGAGCGACAGCAGCAAAAGATCCTTGTCGAGCTGGGGCGAGCCCTTCTCGTCGAGGCCATCCGAGCTGGCCTTCGTGTGAGCCTCCCAGCGCTCGATCGCCTTGTCGAGCTGCCGGTCCGACTCGCGGATGAAGACGCTGCGCTGCTCGCGCAGCCTGGCTTGGGTGTCGAGGATAAGTGGGCCGACATCCTCGCCTGCGAGTGTGCGCTGGACGACGCCGAAGGCGGCGATCATGCTGCCGATAAACTTGCGCGTCGGCTTCTCGAAGGCGACGCGCGACTGAGCGCGACCCTCGAAGCTCGCCCGGCCGGCCGCAGTCGTCTCGGACGGCGATGAGCCGGTGAAGTAGGACGTGCCCGCCGCGAGGTGCTGCCCGAGCTCGCGGATCGTCGTGATGAACGGCCGGAGGTGATGTGGGTGGTAGCGCGAGAGCGACACTTCGTACGAGGCTTGGGCAAACGCCTTTGGCAGCTCGGTCGACTGGGCGAGCAGCTGGCGCCGAAGGGCGGGCACGTTGCGCGCCCGCGGCGCCTCGAGCTCGTCGTCGGACGCGTCTCGGTCAAAGAAATCTTCAACGATCGCGAGCAGGAGCGTCTCGGACGTTTCAAAGGCCTTCTGCGTCAGGTTGATGAACCGGCCGGCTGACGTCTTTGGGAACAGGATGCGGGCGAGGAGACTCGCCCCGGCGGCAAACAGCGTCGGATAGAGCAGGATGAGCGGAATGTCGGCCGTGAGCTCGGTGTGGCCAAAGTCGTTGGCACAGATCCAGATCGAATGGAAGAGAGCGATCCGGGTCGCCGACGTCACTGGGGTCGGACGGCGGATCCGCCGGGCCGGTGGCGAGAGGCAGGGCGGGGGGCTCGTCAGCGGCCAAAACACCCAGCGACAGACTGTCCAGGACCGGAGTACGACGTACAGCGTGGTGAGCTCGATCTGATGTAGCCGCCGACGACCGACTGGATGGCGAGGAAGAACCCGGCGAGGATCCGGCTGCCGATGGCCTCTGCCCCGCCGTTCTGCCGGTTGAGGGCGGCCGCAGCGGCGACGCCCACGCACGACCAGGCCAGGCCGATGAGCCCGCCGAGGATACCGAGGACCGTGGACTCGAGCTGAGCGCCGACCGTACCACCCTGTCGAAGAAGAGCAGGCCTAGTCAGCTCCTGCCGGTCAAAGTTGGACGAAGGGCAGGCCCGTCGGCCGGGTAGCTGCGCGCACGCACCGGGAAGAAGAAGAGCACTTGGATCGTGAGAACGAGAAAGGCATACCTGCGGTCGACGACAGCCTGGAGTCAGCTGAGCGCTTCACGAGAGGCTGACCGAGCGTCACGTACTTGTCCGAGAGGGCGGCGACGGGCTTGACTACGACCAGGACGGCGCAGAGGAAGCTGGCGAGCACCGGCGCGCCTAGCTTCCTGGCGACGGGCGTCCAGCGGGCGCCCAGCCGTGAGAGCCGTCCCATCGGACCTCTGTAAGAACTTCGGGCTCGACCTGGTGCGAGCAAGCGCGACTGGCCGAGTACTGGAGCAGGCGAGGCACAGGGAGCGAGTGTCGTCGGGAGGGCAAAGTGTCGTCGTCGGAGGGATGAGGCACCCGAGCGGCTGACGCTCCTTCCGGCAGCCTCTGCGCGCCAGGCCGAGCGCCAGGCTCAGTTTCCCGTCGATGACCCTCCTGTCCGCCTCTTCTCTCCGACCCAAAGCCGGACAAAGGGAGTCGGCAAACGACGAGTTCGTAAAATGTGCATGGAGAGAGAGCAGAAGGCTACGGGCTACAGTGATCGGTCGGACGGGCGAGTGTCCCGCGCTCGAGGGGCAGGCGGGCGAGCCGAACCGAAGATTGAGCGGACGGGGCCGCCGCCGAAGCGGGGTCGACATCCGAGGCGGTCAGGCGGCTCAGGCCTTGACGTCCCACTCGGGGATGCCCTCGGTGCCGGCCTTGTCCTTGATAATGCCCTCCGCGAGGGTCCAGAGGTTCTCACGGAGCTCGGCCGACGAGGCGAGGGCCGTCTCCTTGCCCGGCGTCGCGACGTCCGAGAAGTAGTAACCGTTCCAGCCCTTCTCCTCGACCTCGGGGTCGCAGGCGGCGTGGCTACGGGACGGGGGAGCGGGCGGCGCTCAGTGACGGGTCGTAAGGGAGAGAGGTAGGCAGGGAGGGTGACGTACATGGCCGAGTACGAGCCCTGCTCGACGTCGCGGCTGAAGAGGAGGGTGACCGCCTCCATCGCACCGCCGGCCAGCTTGCCGTAGGCATCCCGCCACTGGTCTTGCATGTCCGTGGCCACAGCGCCCGGGTGGACAGCCGACACAAAGATGTGGTCGCCGCTCGGCTTGATGATCTTTTCGTAGAGGGCGTGGGTGAAGAGGATCTGGGCCGTCTTGGTCTGGGCGTAGAGCTCGATCGGGCCGAGCTGGTCGTTGTTGATCTCGTCG
>Ga0308160_10008185_pt1 | contig 10225 bp, 10 predicted proteins | sample PhyFR1_FD_201036 | JGI IMG/M metagenome (GOLD analysis project Ga0308160, IMG submission 201036) | Phyllosphere microbial communities from UC Gill Tract Community Farm, Albany, California, United States - DLSLF.R1 | ecosystem: Host-associated > Plants > Phyllosphere > Unclassified | place: USA...
TGCAGCGAGGTCCACATGGCTTCCTGCAACTTGCCTTCTGTCCACAGGACTCCCATCTGCCCTGCCACATCCAGCGGACCGGGAACCAGGTCGCGGCGCTTGACGCCCAGGGAGACGTAGAACTGCCAGACGAGCACCAGGACCACCAGCGCGGCCACCGGCAGGAGCACGCGGCTCCAATCGATCCGGTGCTTCCGTTCGGCGTCGGACTGCAGCGAATCGAGCCCCGACTCGAGCTCCCGGAGGTCCTCCTTGCCGGTGGACGTCCGCGTCAAAGCGGCATGCACATACTCCGCCCGGCCCGGCGCGGCGTCCGGCTCTGTTTCCGCAAGGGGTGTGGTGTTACTTGGCATGGCGGCGAATCTCCTCACGCAGCCGGGCGGTGATGACCCCGGTGAGCTGGCCGGCGAGCCCGGCGTCGGTTCGGTGTTCCTCGGTGACGTCCCATTCCTGGACCACACGGCCGGGGCGGGAGGAGAGCAGCAGCACGCGCTGGCCCAGCCGGACGGCCTCGCGGACGTTGTGGGTGACGAAGACGATCGTGCGTCCGGTTTCCTTCCAGATGCGCTCCAGCTCGTCGTGCAGCAGGTCGCGGGTGATGGCGTCCAGGGCGGCGAACGGCTCGTCCATGAGCAGCAGCTGCCGGTCCTGGGCGAGGGATCGGGCCAGCGAGACGCGCTGGCGCATGCCGCCGGACAGCTCGTGCGGCCGCTTGTCCCCCGCCGTGCCCAGGTGGACCAGTTCCAGGAGTTCCTGAGCCTTGGTGCGCCGGTCGGCTTTGCCCACGCCGCGAAGCTTCAGGGCCAGCTCGATGTTTTCCCGGGCCGTCAGCCAGGGGAACAGGGCGGCGTCCTGGAACATGAAGGCGGCACCGTCGCTGGGGACTTCGAGGGCGCCCGACGACGGCGCTTCCAGTCCGGCGATGATGTTCAGCAGGGTGGATTTGCCGCAGCCGGACGCACCGAGGAGGGCGACGAATTCGCCTTTCCCGATGTTGGCGTTGACGTCGTCCAGCACCGGGGCGCCGTCGCCGAAGCGCTTGCCCAGGTTTTCCAGTACGACTGGCATGGTGCCGTCCTTAGGTAGTGGGGGTGGTTCAGTCCTGGCCAAGGCCGGCTGCTGAAATCTTGCTGGTGCCGGTGGCGGCGGCAACCTCGTTAAGGGCACGGAGGTCGAACAGCCCGTTGAGGTCGGCCTGCTTGGTGGTCCCTGCTTCGACGCCGTCCTGCAGCAGCCGCGGGTAGCTTCCGGCCAGCGGGTCCAGGGTGAAGGTGATGTTGGCGAGGGAGCGGGACAGGACGTCGTCGGCGAGCGTGGCTCCGGCAGACTCCTGCAGGCCCGCGTTGATGACACTGGCCTTCTCAGGCTCCGGAGCTTCGTTGAGCCAGGCCACGGACTTTGCGTGGCCGGCCAGCAGCGCCTTGACAGTGTCCGGGTGGTCGGCAGCGTACTTCTGGTTCACGATCAGGACGGTGGTGGGGAACTCGCCCGGCTTGCCCGTGCCGGTCCCGTCCCACAGGTCCTTCTCATCCACCAGTACCTTGGCGCCGGCCTGGAGCACCAGGCGTGAGGCCCATGGCTCCGGCAACCACGCGCCGTCGAGCTTTCCGTCCTGGAACAGCTTGAGCGTCTGGGCGTTGTCCGTGGGGTTGATGGCGACGTCGCCGCTGCCGTCCACGTTGGTCTTGTACCCCTGCCCGGCGAGCCAGGCGCGGAGGGCCACGTCCTGGGTACCGCCCAGTTGCGGGGAGGCCAGGGTCCTTCCCCGGAGGTCCGCGGAGGAATTGATCCCCGGCTTAACCACCAGTTGGGCCCCGCCCGCGGCTGCGCCGGCGATGACTTTCACGGACTGGCCGGAGCTTTTGACGAAGGAGTTGATGGCCGGGTTGGGGCCGATGTAGGCAGCGTCGATGGCGCCCGCGTTGAGCGCCTCGATGGCGGCGGGGCCGGCGTTGAACGATTCGGTGCTCAGCTGGGTGCTGCCCAGGGCGTCGGCAAGGAACCCCTTCTTGATGCCCACCAGCGCGGGAGCGTGCGTCACATTGCCGAAGTAGCCGAGCTTCAGTGCGGCCGCCGGCGTTGGTTCGGCCGCCTGGGCCTCGGTGTTCCGGGCAACGGAGGAAGCCACCACCGCGCCGACGGCGATCAGCAGGACCAGACCGATGGCCAGGGCGGCCTCGATGGCACGCTTGCGCCTGGGAACCGCGCTTTCGCCTGCCACGATGCGGGTCATCCCGGGCTTGGAACTAGTCATTGTTTCACCATAGGGAGTGGCCCAAAGCCGTTCAATGAAGCCTCAACGGAGGGTCACGCGGGTTCATGCGGCGTCATATTCAGCCGCACAGTCACCGGGTTTTGACGCCTCAGCGGCCTTTAACGTTGACCAGCCGGCGCAGCTTGTGCCGCACCGGGACAAGGCCCCCGCCGCGCCCTGCCTCCACGGTTCCGCCGCCCAGGCTCCGCGGCTAACGTGGCATCACGGCAACCGCCGCAACATCCCCACCCGGCGGCCGCAAGGAGACGCAACATGGTGAACGTGCAGACCCGGATCCACATCGACAGGCCCCGTGCCGAGGTGGCGGACTTTGCTGCCAACCCGGACAACGCCCCGCAGTGGTACGTGAACATCCACAGCTCGCAGCGGCTCACCGGCGGGCCGTTGGGTGTTGGTTCGAAAGTGGCTTTCAACGCCGCGTTCATGGGCCGGGAGCTCAGCTACACCTACGAGCTCGTGGAGTATGTCCCGGGAGGGAAGCTGGTGATGCGCACCGCGCAGGGCCCGTTCCCCATGCAGACCACCTACACCTGGACGGACGACGACGGCGGAACGCTCATGACGCTCGGCAACACCGGGAGCCCCTCGGGTTTCCCGCGGCTGGCCGGGCTGGTTATGGCCCCGATGATCCGCCGCCAGACCCGGAAAGACCTGCAGAAGCTCAAGCGGATCCTTGAGGGGCGGCAGTAACCCTGCAGAGACGACAAACCCGCGGCGTGTTCGCAACACCTCGCCTTGGAGGCCGGGGTTTGCAAACAAGCCGCGGTTTCACGTCGGGACTAGATGCTGTAGCGCTCGTCCTCGTGGTCGCCCGGGTGGTCCTTGACCAGGCCGGCTGCCAGCGTGTTGCCGTCCAGCGGGTCGATCACCAGGAACGCACCGGTGCGGCGGTGGTGCAGGTAGTTCTCCAGCGGCAGCGGCGCGGCGAGCCGAAGCTGCGCGTGGCCGATGTCGTTGAGCTCCAGGCTCGAGGCGCCCTCAAGCTTGAAGGAGGCCAGGTCCAGTTTCCCGGAAACACTGCGGACCAGCGCCTGGACGGTGCGGGTACCGTGCTTAACCAGGACCTTCTGGCCCTCACGGAGGGGCTTCGGGGACAGCCAGCACAGCGCCGCGTAGAGGTCTGCGGTGGCTTCGCGGACGGTGCCGGCGGCGGCGATGGTGTCACCACGGGCGACGTCGAATTCGTCAGCCAGGCGGACGGCCACGGACTGCGGCGCGGCGGCTTCCTCCAGGGACTTTCCGGCGAAGTCGATGCCCACCACGGTGGTGGTGCGCGGGGCCTGACCCGGCGTCAGCACGGATACCTGGTCCCCCACCTTCACGGAGCCTTCGGTGATCTGGCCGGCGTACGCACGGTAGTCGCGGTAGGCCTCAACGTCCAGGCCGGCTGCGACGGCGTCGGGAGCCAGCGCACCCTGCGGCCGGACCACCAGCTGAACCGGGAAGCGGAAGCTCTCAAGGTGGCTTTCCAGCTCATCGGCGGCAGGCAGGGTCTCCAGGACCTCCAGCAGCGCGGGGCCGGTGTACCAGGGGGTGCGCTCCGAGCGTTCCACCACGTTGTCGCCGTCCAGGGCTGACACCGGGATGACCAGCAGGTCGCTGATTCCGTCTGAACCCAGGCCCAGTTCGCGGCCCACCTGCTGCACGTCGGCTTCGATGTCGCGGAACACGGACTCGCTGAAGTCCACCAGGTCGATCTTGTTGACGGCCACAATCACGTGGGCCACGCGCAGCAGCTGCAGCACGGACAGGTGCCGGCGGGTCTGCTCAAGCACGCCCTTGCGGGCGTCGATGAGGACGACGACGGCATCCGCGGTGGACGCGCCGGTCACCGTGTTCTTGGTGTACTGAACGTGCCCGGGGCAGTCCGCCAGGATGAAGCTGCGGCGGTCGGTGGCGAAGTAGCGGTAGGCCACATCGATGGTGATGCCCTGTTCGCGCTCGGCACGCAGGCCGTCGGTCAGCAGGGCGAGGTCGATCCCGCCCTTTTCGCCGCCGAAGCCGCGGTCCGCGGACGTACGGGCGACGGCGTCGAGCGTGTCAGCGAGGATGGCCTTGGAATCGTGAAGGAGGCGGCCCACCAAAGTGGACTTCCCGTCGTCGACCGATCCTGCGGTGGCGAAGCGGAAGAGGGTGGTGGGCAGGGCTGATTCCAGGCCACCGGCAGCGCCGGACAAAATAGTTTCGGTGGTCATTAGAAGTACCCGTCCTTCTTGCGGTCTTCCATGGCGGCCTCGGAGATGCGGTCATCTGCTCGGGTGGCGCCACGTTCGGTCAGGGTGGATGCGGCAACTTCAACCACGACGTCGGCCACGGTGAAGGCGTTGGACTCGACGGCGCCGGTGCAGGACATGTCGCCCACGGTGCGGTAGCGGACGGTCTTGGTGATGACGTCCTCGCCCTCACGCGGCTGGGAGACTTCGCCCACTGCGCGCCACATGCCGTCGCGGGCGAAGACCTCGCGCTCGTGGGCGTAGTACAGGCCGGGCAGCTCGATGTTCTCGCGCTCGATGTAGCGCCAGATGTCCAGCTCGGTCCAGTTGCTGATGGGGAAGGCACGGACGTGCTGGCCCACCGTGTGCCGGCCGTTGTACAGGTTCCACAGCTCGGGGCGCTGGTTGCGCGGGTCCCACTGGCCGAACTCGTCGCGGAGGCTCAGGATCCGCTCCTTGGCGCGGGCCTTGTCCTCGTCGCGGCGGCCGCCGCCGAACACGGCGTCGAACTTGTTCTGCTGGATGGCGTCCAGCAGCGGGACGGTCTGCAGCGGGTTCCGGGTGCCGTCGGCGCGCTCGGCAAGCTCGCCGCGGTCGATGAACTCCTGGACGGATCCGACGACGAGCTTCAGGCCCAGGCGCTCCACGGTACGGTCGCGGAAGTCAATGACCTCGGGGAAGTTGTGGCCGGTGTCCACGTGCAGCACGGGGAACGGAACCTTGCCGGGCCAGAAGGCCTTGGTGGCCAGGTGCAGCATCACCACGGAGTCCTTGCCGCCGGAGAACAGCAGGGCAGGCTTTTCGAACTCGGCAACCACCTCGCGGATGATGTGGATGGCCTCGGACTCGAGGGTGTCCAGGCTGGAGAGTCGCGTCGAGACGGCGGAGTCAGTCACCTGGGTGGTCTCCTCGGTTAGTGATGTGCTCATACGTGTAGTCCGCATTCTGTCTTGTCGGAGTTCGCCCAGCGGCCGGCGCGGGGATCCTCGCCGGGTGCCACCTTGCGGGTGCAGGGCTGGCAGCCGATGGAGGGGTATCCCTGGGCGAGGAGCGGGTTGACGGGCAGGAGGTTGTCTTCGGAGTACTCGACCAGCTGGTCGAAGGTCCAGGCAGCCATCGGGTTGACCTTGACCAGGCCGTTCTTGTCATCCCAGCTGACCAGCGGCGTGTTGGTGCGGGTGGGGGCTTCATCGCGGCGCACACCGGTGAACCAGAGTTCGTAGCCGGCCAGCGTGCGCTGCAGCGGCGCCACCTTGCGGAGGGCACAGCACTGGGCGGCATCACGGGCGAAGAGGTCCTTGCCCAGCAGCCGGTCCTGCTGCTCCACGGTGGTCTCCGGGAGGACGTCCACCACGTTGACGCGGAGGTTTGCGGCCACCTCGTCACGCGTGGCGTAGGTTTCCGGGAAGTGGTAGCCGGTCTCCAGGAACAGGACGTCGACGCCGGGCATCTGGTCCGCGACCAGCGCCGGCAGGACGGCGTCGGCCATGGAGCAGGCCACGGATACGGCGGGCAGGTCGAAGTTGCGCTCCACCCAGGCGATCACATCGCGGGCGGGGGCGTCCCAGCCGAGCTCGGCAGCACCGGCTTCGGCCAGGGCCTTCAGTTCTTCCTTGGAGCGTTTCGTGGTTGGGCTCTTCGAAACGGCGGTTGCCACCGTGGCCTCAACGTGTGCCGAAGCCTCGGCCGGCGCAACCACGGGGTCAACTCCGAGTGCGTGCTTGGACATTACTGCAGTGCCTCCTCGTCTGCTGCGTGGGCCCACTCGGCGAAGGTCTGGCCTTCGGCACGCTGGGCCACGAAGGTGCGGACCACGCGTTCCACGTAGTCGGGCAGGTCGTCAACGTACACCTTGAGGCCGCGGACCGTACGCCCCAGGCCGGCCTCGCCGCGTTCGTTGGATGCCAGCCCGCCGCCCAGGTGGACCTGGAACCCCGGGGAGGGAGCGCCGTCGGGCGTGGGAAGCATCATGCCCTTCAAGCCGATGTCCGCGGTCTGGATGCGGGCGCAGGAGTTGGGGCAGCCGTTGATGTGCAGCGACAGTGCCTGCGGCAGTTCGCCGGACGTCGCCAGGTCAGCCAGGCGGCGTTCCAGCTCGGCCACGGCAGTGGCGGCGGTGTGCTTGGTCTCCACGATGGCCAGCTTGCAGTATTCGATGCCGGTGCAGGCGATGGTGCCGCGGCGGAACACGGACGGGCGGGCGGACAGGCCGAGCTTGTCCAGTTCAGCCACCAGCGGCTCCACCTGGTCCTTCTCGACGTCCAGGACAACAAGCTTCTGGTGCGGGGTGGTGCGCAGGCGGAAGGAGCCGCGGGCCTCCAGGGTGTCGGCGAGCTTGACCAGGGCCGAACCGGACAGCCGGCCGGCCAGCGGGGTGGCGCCGATGAAGAACTTGCCGTCCTTCTGCTCATGCACGCCGACGTGGTCGCCGGGGGTGGTGGGCTTGGGCGCGGCAGGACCGTCGGCCAGCTTGTAGCCCAGGTATTCGTCCTCCAGGATCCGGCGGAACTTCTCCGGGCCCCAGTCGGCCATCAGGAACTTCAGGCGGGCCTTGGTGCGCATGCGGCGGTAGCCGTAGTCGCGGAAGATGCTGGTGACGCCGAGCCACACGTCGGCAGCCTCTTCGGGCTTAACGAAGGCGCCGAGGCGCTTCCCCAGCATCGGGTTGGTGGACAATGCGCCGCCGGCCCACAGGTCGTAGCCGATGCCCAGTTCAGGGTGTTCCACGCCCACCAGTGCAAAGTCGTTGATCTCGTGGACCACGTCCTGGCTGGGGTGCCCGGTGATGGCGGTCTTGTACTTGCGGGGCAGGTTGGACAGCAGCGGGTTGCCGATGAACCGCTCCCCCAGCTCGGCGATCAGCGGAGTGGGGTCGATGATCTCGTCCTTGGCGATGCCGGCAACCGGCGAGCCCAGGATGACGCGGGGCACGTCGCCGCAGGCTTCGGTGGTGGACAGGCCAACACCTTCCAGGCGGTTCCAGATCTCGGGGATGTCCTCCACGCGGATCCAGTGCAGCTGGATGTTCTGCCGGTCGGTAAGGTCGGCGGAATCCCGGGCGAAGTCCACGGAGATCTGGCCGATGACGCGCAGCTGCTCGGTGGTGAGCGCACCGCCGTCGATCCTCACGCGCAGCATGAAGTACTTGTCTTCGAGCTCGTGCGGCTCCAGTGTTGCGGTCTTGCCGCCGTCAATCCCGGGCTTCCGCTGCGTGTAAAGGCCCCACCAGCGGAACCGGCCGTGCAGGTCCTGGCCGGGGATCGCGTCGAAGCCCTCTTTGGCGTAAATGGTCTCGATACGCTCGCGCACGTTCAAGCCATCGTCTTCCTGTTTCCAGGTTTCGTTGGCGTTCAGGGGCGTCTTGCCGTCAACCTTCCACTGCCCGTGCGGCTTTGCAGCGGGGCGGGACGGGCGCTTGGGGGCAGCGGAGTCCGCGGACGCTCCGGCTAGAGCTGTATCAGTCATGCATCGACTGTAGGTCGCCCCCGATTTACGTCACAAAGGTCCGGCAACGCGAAGTCACCTAGGGAAATATTTCGTCACGAAACGCCGAACTGCCTTGAAGACGCCACCCTCCTGTGCATCGGCGGCCCCCTGCGAGGCTCCCGTCTGCGGCGCCGCGGGCGCGGCTTCCCGGGCAGTTCCGGAGGGGGCTTCGTGCATCCCGGCGACGGCGGCGTCGTACCTGTCCAGCGCAATCTCCGCGAGCACCGGGGACGGCAGAAGGGGTTCGGTTACGACGTCGGCTCCTGCCTTGGCCAGCTGGTCGTGGAAGAAGCCCGGCGCCAGGAGGTACGAGGCAATCACCACGCGTCCGCCGACGCCGACCGCTCCCGCGGACTCCCCCGCCCCGGCACCCCCGGCGAGTTCCTCGCGAAGCATCGCGACGGCGTCGGGCACGGATGGCTGGGCGGAGGCACCGTAGGCGGCCACTATCCGGTTGGACCGCAGCGCCTGCAACTGGCCGAGCAACTCCTCGACGCTGACCGCGGCGTTGGGGTTGGAGGATCCGGCGGCCGCCAGGACAATGACGTCGTTGTCCGTGGTGCCGGCCTCGCGCAGCCGCTGGTCCAGCAGCCCGGCCAGCCGCGGGTCCGGACCCAGGGGCGCGGCGGCAGCACTGCCTGGACGGCTCTTCACGGCGCGGGCAATGTCCACTTTCACGTGATAGCCCACGCTCAGCAACAGTGGCACCACCACAGCAGGTTCCCCCTCAGGCAGGCCTGCCACCACGTCCACCAGGTCCGGCTGCTGGACATCCACATAGGCCTCCCTGACATCCAGTCCGGGGCGGAGTCCGGCGATGGCCGCGCGAAGGGTGTTAACCTCCGCAGCGCCCTGTGTGCTGGACGTCCCATGGGCGCAGGCGATCATGATGGGGCTGTTCATAGGGGCTAGCGTAACGTTGGAGCCGCACTGTCCGCCCTCTTTGAAATACCGGGACGTCCCATGACATTCGCCTTTGACAACTCCCCGGTATGGCTGGACCTGCTGGGTGTGTTCTTCTTCGCTGTCTCGGGTTCACTGCTGGCGGCGCGAAAACAGATCGACATTGTCGGCTCCCTCCTGCTGGCCTCGCTGGTGGGCCTCGGCGGCGGGGTGATCCGCGACATCATCATTGCGGTGGTCCCGGCCGCTTTCACCAACCCGGCCTACCTCTTCCCGCCGGTGCTTGCCACTGCACTGGTGTACTTCCTGTTCTCCAGCGTCCAGCGCTACACATCCCTGCTGATCCTCTTCGACGCCGCCGGCCTGGCCCTGTTCTGCATGACGGGGACCCTCAAGGCGCTGGCCACGGGCCTGAATCCGGTGGCGTCAGTGCTGCTGGGTGTTACCACCGCGGTAGGCGGCGGCCTGCTGCGGGACATCACGGCCAACGAGGTACCCGAGTTGTTCAACCCCAAGGACATTTACGCGCTGCCGGCATTCCTGGGATCGTCGTTGACTGCTGTGCTGTGGGTGGTGGGCGTGTTCAACGTACTGACGGCTGCGGCTATCGCGGCAGTGGTTTTCACGTTCCGGATCCTTGCCTGGCGCCGGTCATGGCAGGCTCCGCTGGCCGTACGCGGGTGGCACCGGCGCACTGGCGAGACAGGGCTGTAGAGGCTGGTCCGTGGCACTTTGAGGGGCCCGGGATTGGCTAGGATATGAGCATGACTGACATGTTCCTCGAGAAGTTCCGCGCGCTTGTTCCAAAGTATCTCGAGGACGAATGGCAGGAAGAGGACGGCCTGTCCGCCGAGGAACTGGACAAGGCCCTCGCCGACCACCAGTTCCAGATCCCCCTGGTCCTCCGCGAGTTCTACCTCGCCGTGGGCGGTTGCGAGGACCTGATGGAGGCCTACCACTACTTCTGGGACCCGGACGAGCTCGAAGTCGATGACGAGGGTTTCCTGATGTTCCTCGAGGATGAGGAAGAGGAATACACCTGGGGTTTCCGCACCGGCGACCTCAGCGTCCCGGACCCCATCGTCTACCGCCGCAACAATGCCCGCGGCCAGTGGAAGTCCGAAGAGGGAACCTTTTCCGAGTTCGTGTTCGACATGTTCGAGTGGGCCTTCGGAGACGACGAAGACTAAACACCCTCCGGGCTCGCTGGGGTTGTCCGGATTTGCCCGCGGTTGCCTGGGGTTCCCTTGATGCCCGTGCGGCCGCTGGAATTCCCCACCTTTGAGGACGCCCGACGGCGTGTTCCCCGGTTTTGACGGCGCGCCTTCAGTCCCACAGGCCAAACCTG
>Ga0308160_10008187_pt1 | contig 10225 bp, 5 predicted proteins | sample PhyFR1_FD_201036 | JGI IMG/M metagenome (GOLD analysis project Ga0308160, IMG submission 201036) | Phyllosphere microbial communities from UC Gill Tract Community Farm, Albany, California, United States - DLSLF.R1 | ecosystem: Host-associated > Plants > Phyllosphere > Unclassified | place: USA...
CTCGGGTTATCCCGCAGGATGCTGTGATGAACCTCACCAGCCGGACGCTGTTCGGCACCTTTCTACACGTTTCGTGCGTGTCGTTGTTATTGCCAATCACACCCATCGAAGCGGCCTGCACCCTTGTGTCCGGCCCGGGCAACGACAGCTCCGTGTGCGACAGCGGCTCCAGCGCGGGCTTGATCGATCTGGCCGGCAACAACGTTTTGATATTTCCCGAGGGCGGCAGCGGCGTTGTATCGGGCGACGTCCTCTACGGCGGCGGCGCGGACCGGATCATCATGAGCTCAGGCACGCTCCAGGGTGCGGTTAACCAAGGAGCCGGCGCGAACGTGTTCGTCATGGACGGCGGGACGGTGACAGGCCGGGTGGTGCAGGGCGCCGGTATCGATAACGTCTTCATGCGCGGCGGTAGCGTCCAGTCGCTGGCGCAAGGTGACAGCCGCGACGTGTTTTCCATGAGCGGTGGCACCATCATCGGCGCATTCGAGGACGGCGATGTCGCCACCATGAGCGGCGGCACCATCGGCCGCGTAGACATGAAGCTCGACAACAACCTGTTCGAGCTGTCGGGAGGGCGGATCGTCGGCAACCTCGTCACCGGTTTCGGCCGGGACACCATTGTCATCAGCGGTGGCAGTATCGGCGGTAATCTCAGCGTCAGCGGTGGCAACGACAGCATCAGCGTGAGCGGCGGAACAATATCGGGTGAGGTTCGCGCCAGCTTTGGCGACGACGTATTTGGCTGGAGCGGTGGAGGCTTGATTGACGCCTCGGTGCTCATGGGCGACGGCAACGACCGGGCCTTGATCGGCAACCTTGACGAGCGCTCGCTGAGCTGGACCCCATCGGTGGATGGTGGTCTGGGCAGCGACCGCCTGACCTTCATTCAGACATCAACGGCCGGCGCCGGTCGCTACCCGGGATGGGAAACGGTCGAACTCACCGACCAGTCCCGATTCACGCTGGACGGTGATTTGTTTCTGGGTGACAGCATAAGCGGCACCGGCACGTTCGTGATCGACAGCACCAGCGTTCTTGATGTCAGCCAAGGATCCATTCGCCCGTACACCGCAGGTCAGTTAGCGACGTTGAGTAACGCCGGGATCATCGACATGGCCACCAACAGCTCCGTTGCCAGCGACACACTGACCGTCGATGGCAACTACATCGGCAGCGCAGGCCAATTGTTGCTGCAGACCACGTTGGGCGATGACCGCTCGGCCAGTGACCGACTTGTAGTGTCCCAGGGAACCATCAGCGGCAACACGCAAGTCGGTATTCGTAACCTCAACGGGCTGGGCGGGCTGACGCAGGTGAACGGCATCGAAGTGGTGCAGGCGATTAACGGCGCGACGAGTACAAGTGATGCATTCGTGCTGGGTAATCGCGTCGTAGCGGGCGCCTATCGCTACCAGCTGTTCAAGGGCGGACTCACGGCGGGCACTGAAAACAGCTGGTTCCTGCGCTCATCCGTGGCGGCGATCCGCCCTCCTGCGAGCGCGCCACCGCTGCCACCGAATCCTCCGCCCGTGGTAGCCCCGGCGGTAAATCCCGTGCCGGATCCCGTCACGCAGCCGGCTGTTATTCCGCCAGCCGTCACCGAGCCGGTAAGTCGCATTCCCGTCGATGCGGATGAACCGCCGGTTGAACCACCTACCGCAGTTCCTGCCGCGTTGCCTGTCACGCCTGCTACGCCCATCGCGGCTGCCGCCACGCCGGCTGCAGTGTCTCCGATCCCGGCGCCGTCGGCGTCGCCAAGCCCCGTCGTATCGCCCGGCGCCGAGCCGATCCCGTTGTACCGTCTGGAGGTGCCGATCTATTCGGTGTTCACCCCTGCCGCACAAATCATGGCCCGTGAAGCAGTGGGCACTTTTCATGATCGCCAGGGTGATCAAAGCTTGCTCACAGAAACCGGTATCGCCAGGGCAGGGTGGGCACGGCTGTACGGCAGCGATGTGCGCCGGGAGTGGGCCGGCACGGCGTCGCCCCGCTTCGATGGGTCGACCAAGGGCTACCAAGTGGGCCACGACCTGTATGCCGCACCCACCGATTCTGGCCAGGTGCAACACGCCGGGGTTTTCGTGGGGCAAAGCCGGCTGCAAGGCAGCGTCAAAGGATTCGCCGAGGGTTTCAAAGACACCAAGGCGGGCCGCATGAAAATCAACGGCGATCACTTTGGCGCCTACTGGACGCTGGTCGACCCTGGCGGCGGATATCTGGACGCCGTGGTCATGGCCACGCGTCTCGACGGCAGCAGCCGATCCAATCAAGGGGTCAGGCTCGACACTGACGGCCACGCGCTCAGTCTCTCCCTGGAGACCGGTTATCCGATGGCGATCTCCGAGCACTGGATTATCGAACCGCAGGCGCAAGTGATCCACCAACGCATCGACCTTGACCGGCACAACGACGGCATCTCCGACGTTGCCTTTGATTCCCAGCCCTACTGGACCACTCGGCTTGGCGCACGATTAAAGGGGCGCTACGTGGTCGACAATCTGCCTGTCGAACCCTACGCGCGGGCGAACGTCTGGCATGTGCTGGACGGCAAAGACACCGTCACCTACAACGGCATCGACCGGATCAAAACCCGGCACACGTCCTCATCGAGCGAGCTGGGCGTTGGGGTTGTCGTCGGCGTCGCACCGGGCGTGAGCGTTTATATGGCGGTCGATTACGCTGCGCAGCTGGACAGCAATGACGTGGCGGGCACCAGCGCCAGCATGGGGGTTCGTGTCAGTTGGTGAGCGGGATCGAGCAGAGAGAAGCGAAGCCGCCCGTCTAAGCTGGGGCACTCTTGGCGCTGAAAGGCTTCTCATAAACATGGTGCGGACAACCCGCGCGTAGACGAGGAGATACTTTCATGGCCAATGACACTTCGCTTACAGGGACTACTGCGCAGACGGATCCGGATGAAGAGCTCGGTTTCGATGAGGAATCACCTGATGTGTCCGACCCGCAGGTAGACCCGACCGAGCCAGCACGGACCGAGAACGATCCAGTGACCGAAGAGCCGACCACTCGGCGTGGGAATGATGAGCCGTTGCCGGGGAAGGGCGGGGTTTGATCCGGGCGCTTTGAATGTAAAAGCCCCGCTGGTGATAGCGGGGTTTTTTATGGGTGGCTGAATCGCGCTTGTGCTTTGCTAGTTGGCGATGCCTATTGGGCTAACAGAAATCATATCCGCTACACCTGGACATCAGAGCTGCTTTTGTAAAGAGGATTGTTGCTGTAATGGGTTTGCTCCAGCAGAGCTGGATTCCAGGTTCCCGTTTTGGCTGCCAAATACAACATGCCTCGCGTGATCGGTATATTCCCCTGCCTTTCTGCGCCTCGCCTGAAGGCAAGCAGATCGTAGCCTTCCGGCACGAAGTACCGGTACGGGTCATAGCTTTCGATCTGAACCGCAAATCGCTTGAAAAACTCAGGCATCAGTTCGTTTGCGTCGTCGCCTTCAACGCCCAAGTCACGATTAATATCGGTGGAGAGGCTCAAGCCTTTGAACGCTTCTTTGCCGAATTCGAAGGTGTCTTGAATGCACCGTATTACGTTGCCAAGCAGCTCGTAATCAACGTCATCATTGGTCATTCAAAATACCTGGTCTTCGGGTCGCACGATCGCGTTGTAGGTGACTACCGTCTTGTAGCTGATCAAGCCTAGCTGGGCAGCGGTATAGGCCCGTTCGATAACCGGTATCGCACGGTGTTCGGCATCCAATGCACTGTGGCAAAAACGAACCCTGCTCTACTGACCAAGGTTTTTATATCTAAAGTTTTCTTTTGGTTTGGCGATAACCATGCAAATCCTTGGGTTTGCATAATATTTGGACAGATATTGTGAGTTACTAACGGCCTACACGCATTAGGCTAGCCTCGCAGCTGAAGATTCAGAATCTCAGAAAAACAGAAGGGTTGCTTTACCCTGATTGACATGGAGTGGGACATGGACGAAGTGGTAACAACAGCCGTAGCGCAAAAGCGGCGCGTGAGTTTTGTACTCGGTTTGGGGATTTTTTTCTTCCCCATCGTGTTTGGATGGTTCGTATTTAGGAAGGGGCATTCTACCTTGGCGCGGATAGTCGTTGTCCCATGGTTGATTATTGCTCTGCTGGGCTTCGTCGTCACTGTCACTGCCATTAAACAGGCTCTCGACCAAGTGAATGAATCTCACGCCATCACCGCTCAGTCAGCCGAACGCGAGCCGTCACAGTAGCTCCGTCGAGCAATCCCACGTATGAACCAAGCTGGCCACCCAGATGATGAGTGGTCAGGAACGCCTCGATTTTATTGATGAGCGTTAAAAATCTAGGGCTCACTTGGCGCGTAGGCTCTCACCGCTGCGTTTGCATCCGTGACCAAATGATGGAGCGTTACCAGTCCGCTGACTATTCAGGACTGTCTTCCACATCGCACCCGAAAATCACCGGCCAGGTATCCGTCATCGGACGAGTAGGGTTTAAGTCTTTTACCGACCGCATTTTTTCGAGCAGTGCACCCGCCGGATTATTATTCAAGGTAATTTGCTCTCACCTCCTTTCGAGATTTTAGGAGCGTCGGGCTGTCATTGAGCTGGCATTCCGAAGCCAAAACAGTTCCCGCGGGCACAAAAAAAGCACTTGCGATAAACGCTAAGTGCTTGATTTGTAATGCGTGTTTGGTGGAGCCGGGGTGAGCTGAAAAGGCTCGTTAACTATCTGTTTTTCTTGGCTAAGAATCAATCAGATAAATGGCTTGGAATACCAGTTGGAATGTTGGGATGAAGTGCCTCCCGATGGGTGGTGTTTTCGGGCGCCCTTTCCCATATGGCTTCGAGATTGGAGCTTCCAAGCGAGTGGACGTGACAACGTTACTCGAAACTAGGCTAGCTGATGTTGAACGTTGCCCCAGAATGGCAGCCGTTCAGAAGCAATTGATAACTTCTAGTCGGCTCGGGTCTCTTAGCTCAACGCCGGGAAGACCGAGAATTCCTCTCAATACTACGCAAGAGACATCACAGGCTTTTGGTCGGTCCTTATGCCCAATGTACTGCTCAGCGGCAGTTAGCGGGAATGTATGTAGGTCGCTAGCACATCCATTTTGAGAAAAGCGTTTAGAGCACGCCCTGAGGTTCAGGGCGTGGCGGTCAAAAAGACAACGCTTACTCGAGTCCGGGCAGGGTCTGTGTGCCACCGGTGGTGCGCTTTCCGAAGCCAATTGGAGTTAGCAGGCCGTGCTTTTTCATCTCGGTGAGCACGGCCCGCCACTCCTCTTTGCCGAAGCGCAGCTTGGCATCGTTCCAACGGTGCATGACCTCATCCACAATAGCATCATCGGTAACCGGACGGCCTTCGATGATGAAATCGTTCCAGGCGGCGTACAGGGTTACTGTCATTTCGCAGCGATCCGTATCCCAGTCCCGCATCAGCTCAATGACTTGCTCGATATTCGCTTGCTCGTTGGCTGACCAAGTGCGGTTATATGCCTCGCGGTGTTGCCCCGCTTGGGAGAGCGGGCGGTACGCATGGCCAACGGTCTGGCGTTCAACTCGCTCATACCATTGGTGCTTTTGCATCCCCGCTTCAACTTGGTTCATAAGGTGGCGATCATGTGGGCCGGCCACGTTGCGTAGGTAACTGCCCTGAATTGAAGCGAGCCTGGCTGCATGCTCGGCTAAGTAAACTACCTTCTGCAGTTTGCGCTGGCCAAAGGTTCGCTGGGCGTGAAGTCTGTGAGTGACTTCCGCGGCGAGGAGGATGCGAGCGGCTTCTGGGTCAATAGCAACGGGAGCCTGCATGCGATCTTCGGCAAGGGCGTGCTCGACCAAGCTGTTAGTCAGTTTTTCGTTCAGTTGACGTACGTTGAGTATTCGATTTCTTAGCTGGTTACATAGGGTCATTAGCTCATCGACTTTTGCGACGATGCGGAGCTGTTCGGCCATTGGTGGAACTGAGACAATCATATTTTTCATGATCGTTCCGTTCACGTTGGCTTGGCCACACTGCTGTTTTAAGTGCGGGCTTATTTGGGTCTCACGAAAGCCGGGCGCATTCATGGCTATATTGAGGTATACCGGAGAAAACAGGCCCTTTGGGCAGCGGATACGAATCAGATATGACGCAAAGGTATACTCTCCCGAAGGGCCCAAAAACAATCCGGTTTTCCCGACAAGCTCAGCACTGTTCGTTCTGTTGTAGAGTAAGTCTTCTGGCTCAAGGTATAGTTCTGGCAGCCCCTCCGTTGACTTGCTGACTTTCATTTTTTCACCAAGCAAGACCTGGCCGCTCTGAATATCACCCATTTTCAAAACGGGCACGCCATCTTGCAGGTCTGAAGTTTTTTCAGAAAGTCCATATTCAGTGCTGAGAGCTAGCTCTCCAATTCGAGACCAGGCCCAATTTTCTGGTATCTTGAATGGCCGCTCTGCCTCAGAAATAGCTACTAATGGCTTTTGCTTCTTTAGCTTGCCTTCGGCCACCAACCGTGCTTTTTCCTGAGTAAGGCGGTTGAGTAGCTTGGATCCCGACTCATCGTTCAAATCTTGCGGTACCAGCTTGCCCATGACCGCCAGTTGTAAAAGCGTTTGTTTGAGGGCGTCGATGCTGGGTTCGGTGGTGAATAAGGTATGGAAGTGTTCGGCAAAAAGTTGCCAGCTAGCGGCGAAGTTGGTTGCCTCGCTTGCTTGTGTCAGACTTTCGAGCAGCGCTTGAACCAGCTTGGCGTGGGCGCTTTCGGCATCGATCTGCTGGGCTTCCAAGCGGTTGCAGAGGGCCATCAGATCGTCGACTTTGGCGACGATGCGCGACTGCTCGCTTTTGGGAGGCAGCGCAAAGAAAGCATCATTCAAAACTTTGAAGTGCCGCGCATATCCTCTGCCTTCTAGCTTTAGACCAACCAGATGCCACCAGAAGAACTTCTCATCTAGCAGAACTGGTCTGAGAATCTTGACACCATCAGCTCCAGCTACGAAATCAAAGTCGACGTATTTCCGCTCAGTCGTGTGATCACCAAATACAACTACTGGGCCGGGGAGGCGAATCAATAGAGATTCATCGTCTGTGTAGCCAGCAACAAACTTTTTTCCTTGGTCAACAACAGGAAAAGCTCCTTCCTCACTAATCTGAGAGGACATCAATCTATTCCCGCTGACCGATACCGGGTAGTAGACTTCTGGAAGCCTTACCCACTCCCAGCCGTCTGGCAGGTGGTAAGGTTTCTCGTCCTCAGCAATCGCAGCCATCGGCTTCTGCTTCTTAATCTTGCCCTCAGCTACCAACTGCGCCTTTTTCTCGGCAATTCGCTTCAGCAACTCACTGGCTGGCTCATCGTACGGATCTTGAGAAACTAACTTGCCGCGCACCGCCAGCTCCAGAATCAGCTCGCGCAATTTTTTGATACCATTGGGCGCGCCGGCCAGCAGCGGTAGGTTGTCGGTGAGTAACGCCGTCATGCCTGATGCTCCAAAGCCGCAGTCAGTACAGCTTTAAGTTGATCGCGCAGGTTGCTGATTTCGCTTTGCAGGCTAGCGTAGTTGCGCAGCAGCTCTTCCGGGTTGTGGCTGATCTGCTCGCCTATATGTGGGTTCTTGCAGTCGAGGTTCCAGTTGCGTCTCTGCAGCTCTTCGATGCTGACCTGCCAGGCGAATTCATTTTCCACCCGCGCTGCAAAGCCATCGGCTTCGTTGCCCCACCAGGCTTCTTCCACGGCGAATTCTTCGACGCGCATGGGGCGGGTCTTGGAGTAGTTCTTTATTCCGGCCGGGTACTGGTGCTCGTAGAACCACACCTTTGTGGTCGGTGTGCCCTTGGTGAAGAACAGCAGGTTGGTCTTGATGGCGGTGTAGGGGTTGAACACACCATTGGGCAAGCGAACGATGGTGTGCAGGTTGCACTCAGTGAGCAGCTTTTCCTTGATGCGGTTCTTGATACCATCGCCAAACAGAAAGCCATCGGGCAGCACCACGGCGGCACGGCCACTGTCTTTCAGCAACTGCATGATCAGCACCAGAAACAGGTCGGCGGTTTCTCGGGTGCGAAAGGCGGTGGGGAAATTGGTTTCGATACCGTCTTCTTCCATGCCACCGAACGGCGGGTTGGCGACAATGCAGTGCACGCGCTCGCTCGGCCCCCAACTGATCAGCGGTTTGCTCAGGGTGTTGTCGTGGCGGATCTGGCTGGGCACCTCGATGCCATGCAGAATCATGTTGGTGGTGGCCAGCAGGTGCGGCAGCGGCTTTTTCTCCACGCCGAAAATGCTGGCCTGAAGGGTGCGTTCATCCTCGGCGGTTTTCACGTAGCGGCTGCGTTTGTGCTCGATAGCACAGGTGAGAAAGCCACCGGTGCCGCAGGCCGGATCCATGACTTTTTCGTCCAGCTTGGGGTCGACCATGCGCACCATAAATTCGGTCACCGGACGCGGGGTGTAGAACTCACCGGCGTTACCGGCGTTTTGCAGGTCGCGCAGCAGTTGTTCGTAAAGGTTGCCGAACTCGTGGCGCTCTTGGGCTTTGTTGAAGTCCACGCCTTCCTGAATCTTGTTGATCACCTGGCGCAGCAACTGACCGGACTTCATGTAGTTGTAGGCGTCTTCGAACACGCCGCGCACCACAAAGGCCGACGGCGTGTTGCTGTATTCGTGCAGGTTCTGCAGCTGCGGAAACAGATTGTTGTCTATAAAGTCCTTCAGCGTATCGCCGGTCATGCCCTCGGGGTCGGCGGCCCAGGTGCGCCAGCGGCAGCTCTCGGGAATGGGCGATCGGTAGTTATCGTCCATTAGCTCCCATTCCAGCTCGCGGTCATCAAAGATCTTCAGGAACAACAGCCAAACCAGCTGGCCGATGCGCTGGGCGTCGCCGTCTACGCCAACGTCTTTGCGCATGATGTCCTGGATGGACTTGATGGTGGAGCTAATGGACATGAAGGTCTCTCAACACGTAACGCAGGGGGGCAAAATTCTACCGGATAGTGGGAGAGACTGCTCTGTCATGTCATCGGTGTACAGCCCCTAGCTCGCGTAAAGCTCGCTCTCCAACTCGTGGATCGCCTTGGTGTAGCCCGCCTTGCCTCCAAAGGCTTTGACCAGCTCGATAGGGGCACCGATCTGGCTGAAGGGGTCAAGTTGAAGGATTTTGATGTCCTCAATATGCTCGATTCCGGTATCGGCGTATTTATCCACTAGCGCCTCCAACACCTGACGGGCTGCGCCAGAATACTTGGCGAAATAGTTGCGCTTTTTTACCTGCTCGGCTCGCTCACGCCGTGATAATGCAGGCTGATCGAAGGCTACGTGGCAGATCAGGTCGAACGGATCGAGCGGCTTACCTTGTTTCTTTTCAACTTCTTCAGCCAAGGCCTCCCACATCACGCCCTGGATGGCCATCTCCTCGATGATGACCCTCTTCTGCTCGGCATCTCCCCAGCGTCGGAGGAAGTCATCCAGTGAGGCGAACTGCTTTTGTACGCAGGTACGGGTGTAATCGTGCAGTGATTCGGTGATCAGCCGGCCATCAGGACCGTAGTACTGCACCCGTTCAGCGATGACATAGACTGGTATGTTGTTGATGATGTACCTGATGCGTTTTTTATCTTCATCCTCGCCGGTGAAATCTGGTTCATCACCCTCGTTATCGTTGCCAGCGTTGGAGCCTTCTTCATCGGCTAATGGCTCGTCTGGCGGTACGGGGGAGTCATCGATTTCTGGGGCGTAGATCACCACTGGGTCGCCGTCGAAGGCCGGGTCGGCAAACAGTTCGGTGGCCTTTTTGAAGTCCATGATGGTGAACCAGTACTTACCGAACTCCTCGTTGATGCGGGTGCCGCGACCGATGATTTGCTTGAACTCGGTCATAGACTTGATGTGCTGGTCGAGCACGATCAGCTTGCAGGTCTGCGCATCTACACCGGTGGTCATCAGCTTGCTGGTGGTGGCGATGACCGGGTAGCGCATTTCCGGGTTGATGAAGTTGTCCAGTTCGGCTTTGCCTTCCTGGTCATCGCCGGTAATGCGCATGACGTACTTTCGGTTCTCAGCCACGCGCTCGGGGTTAAGGTTGACCAAGGCTTGGCGCATGCGTTCGGCGTGATTGATATCGTCGCAGAAGACGATGGTTTTCTGAAACGGATCGGTGGCCTTGAGGAGTTCGGTAACTTTTTGCGCCACCAGCTGGGTGCGCGCCTCGATAATCAGGGTGCGGTCCATATCTTTAAGGTTGTAGATGCGGTCTTCGATCAGCTCGCCATTCTTATCGA
>Ga0308160_10008188_pt1 | contig 10224 bp, 11 predicted proteins | sample PhyFR1_FD_201036 | JGI IMG/M metagenome (GOLD analysis project Ga0308160, IMG submission 201036) | Phyllosphere microbial communities from UC Gill Tract Community Farm, Albany, California, United States - DLSLF.R1 | ecosystem: Host-associated > Plants > Phyllosphere > Unclassified | place: USA...
GTAATGAACCCATAACCTTTGGTGCCATTGAACCATTTGACAATACCGGTTTTCATTTGACTTTCCTCATAAAAGCATTATGGGTCATAAACGAATCCCTTTCGCCTCTCCGGCTAGACCATGTTATCCATGAAAAGTAAGCGAAAGTAGATATGAATAATGTTAGCCGTACAGCCTATGAAGTCAAGCAATTTGGAGAATTTAGTTGCAAGCGTCCCTGGCAAGGACACGACCAGGTGGCTGAATGCCCAGGCAATCATGCCGCCGTGCTCCGCCAGTCATTGTATTTTCCGAATCAAGTGCCGAAGACAGTATTTTATTCATCTTGCGTATTCCGAAGGCTGCAGCGGCATAGCAGGCCGTCACGCTTCGTTAACAGCACCTTACTGCAACTCAAATGCCATTGTCGGGATCCTGTTTCCCGAATCCGCTCGTTGAATGCCGGCACCGATGGAATCCGGCGCCAGCGTCGGTGCCAGGCCTGTCAATGCGGCTCGATCAGCCCGGGACGGGCGAGTCCCCGATACCGGTTTCGAACCTCGATCACCGTTTGCCATAATCTTTCGGCAGGAACTGAAGCCGATCCCAAGGGAAACCTTCGAGGACTGCCCATTCCTCCTTCCCGTTGAACAGGGTCGGATACGGATCTGGCTGGCCTTGTACCGTGTAGGACTGGGCGTTCTGGGCGCGGATGCCGATCGAGCCTGCCTTGTCCCACACCACAAAGCCGTAGGTTTGCGCCGCCTTGGCAATCACCTTGCCTGCGGCCGACATGCGCAGCGTATCGACATCCACGGTGGGATCAAGGCGAAACCGGGTGCCTTCCGGGATGCGGTTAGGTACATTGTGCGGGTTGGAGCCGTCGGAACGGTTGGCTGGCCAGGAGAACACACTGGCCTCTTCCAGGTCGACCAGCGAGATGCCGATGACGTGGCGGATTTCGCCACGCTGCAGTTCCTCCGCGGTTACCTGCCCACCCAGGAAAGGCAGCCCCGTGGCCGTCGTACCATACGGCCGTGGCCAGATGCCGTCACTGGTCGAAATGTCCGTCATCCGCCCGCCCCAGCAGGCCTGCCAGCGGCCATCGTCTGTCCTCATCTGCCAGAATTCCCAGATCGTATTGGTCGAGGGCTGGTAAATCGTCATTTCACCATCGGTCCCGCGCGATGGACGCGCGTGGCCAGGCACGGGCACGCTGGACCACTGCCTGGCCAGTTCGGGAACGGCATGTCCCCTTTTCTGGCAGTCCCAGACCCTTACTGTGCTGGTCCGGGCGTCCACGGGCACCACGTAGACCGGACTGGCGTAGGAACTGGTGGCCACCGACACGGTGCCGTAGTGTGCGGCCTTCTGGCGCAGGAACTCGGCGACGTATTCCCGGGAGTTAGCATGCAGGACGACCGTCTTCGGAATGGGCTGGTACCAGAAGCTGGTCGGCGCAAAGATCGAGTCGGTCTCCAACCGCCGTGTCGAGCCCACCCTGGCCGCCTGTGGTATGCCTGGCCTGGACGCATACTCGCACACCTTTTCCACACCAGGATAGGGGTCGCCAAATACGGCATTGGTGCAGCTGATGAATTTTTCCGCTATCCTCGTGTTGTACCTTCCATCAAGGCCAAAGCGCACCTGCATTAGTGCCGGCACTTCGCACACGGCGCCTTCGGCAGCGCATCGTGTCCATGCGACGGCCGTCGTCAGCATCCCATTTGTTGCACCGGGCCGGACCGTGAATGCAGGCGTGTCCACCTCGCCCTGTACGTCGCAGCCGGCCAGGAGCGCCAGGATGGCGCAAGACTGGAACACGGCCCATGCCGGATTCAAAGAATGTCGGCCCGGATCGGGCGCTGCGGGCAGGGGAAGGAAATTCATCGGATAAAGTTAATGATCTGGCATCCAAGTCAGCGTTTCGGTAACGATGGCCGTGACACCTGCTCCGCCTGAACTGGAGCGATTGACGCAGCCAGGATCGAACAATATAGATTTTTCCCCGCCGGCTATTGACATCTATCAGCCTCAAGCATGGGAAGCCTGCATGGCCGCAGGATAGACACTCTCTTGTCAGCTTGGCCCTTTCCTATTCACGTCAGGCGCACATAATGAGCCAACAAGCCCAGGATGCCCAGATGTACCGGGTAGTACGCGTAGAAAGCCAGCGCATGGCGCGGCACCCGTAACTCGACGTGCGGGGCCGCCAAGATCAGCGGCAGGGCGCACAGCGCCCATGGATTGCGATTGACGGGCCACAGGGCCAGGATGGCGGCTGCCATGAACGCCAGCCGCAACAGCGTGGGACACCTGCAAAACGCCCAGCAGGCCAGGACCAGGCCGACTGCGAACCAGAAATACTCGACCAGGGCGCCGCCAACCAGGAACACGGCAATGGCACCGAGCGATGACGGCAGGGTGCCATGGTCCAGCAGTCCGATGAGGGCTGTCGCAACCAGCAGCGTGAACATGATGTTGAGTGGCCACCACTCGCCACGCGCCGTGCCCGGGGCGATCAGAGGCACACTCGCAAGCACGCCAAAGCACGCCAGGCGCAAGGTGGTTCGCCGTAATGCGCGGCCGGCACGCGCACTGGGACGACCAGGTTATAGGCCAGCACGAACGCGAACAGCAGCATGGCGCTGCGGCCCATGGCAAACAGCACCGTCACCCTGTAGCCGAGCAAGTACTTGTGGACGTGATCAAGCGTCATCAATGCCAGCGCCAGCCACTTCATCGCTTCCAGCGTCCCACTCGCGACCAGCGAAGGTGCCGTCGCGTTTAGCGATCGCCCTTTCAGCGCTGGCATGACCGGTAAGGTTTCCATGGGCCATGCCGATCGTGTCGCGACGCCACGGCCGTCCTCATGCCGAACGATACCGGTCTCATCTAGGCAACTCCCTTTGGTTAGCGCGATCGCGCCGGGTCTCGACCTGTTGGCGCAGCTTCAGTCCAGGCAGTTCGCCCCGTTCGATGCTGTTGACCAGATTTTCCTTCACCCGTTCCATGACGATCGCGCGCTGTCGCGGATCGAGGCCGTCGACGCCGATCTTCTGCTCCATCGCAGCCATGACGGCATAACTGCCTGCGAGCTCTGGGCGGTCCCAGGTACTGCGGCAAGACACAGCGCCAGCAATGCCAGTGCGCAAGCATGGCGCCGACTTGTGCCTTTTCAGACGCTCGTGGCCCTGGCCCCAATGGATGTCCTTCCGATTTGTGCTACCTGCATCCGTGTGTCCATCTCATGGCCTTTCGTGGTTACGAGGTATGAAGTCTGTAAGTAGATGAACCCGTAGCTGCACTACCCAGTGTGGATAGCTCAGCTGCACCGTACCGCACACATTCAGTGGGACTGTTGTTCCAGATCGAATCTTGCGCACTGTGCCTTGCGCGCGAAAACCGGGATTGCAGGATCAACAGCATTACCGGGAAAACACCATCACCCGATCATGGACGACATCTGGCGAAGCGCCTACAAGAACTTCGCTTGCGGCCGGAACGCGCAGAAGAAGTTCAGCATGCATCGATTGCCGCTTGGATGTCCTCGCCGGGGTCGTCGGAACCGCGCGGATTGGGTGACCGAACCGTCGCCTTGCCAATGCAATAGCACTGTCGAATACCTTCCGCACATAGCTTGGCTGGCCGTTGGGACCAGGCTTCAAGCCGGTTGAGAGGTTGCCGCTGTAGTAACAGCTGAGCGCTGCCTGCAAGGCGCTTTGCTCGTACGGTCTGCGGGTCCTGGCTCGTACGTAACAATCCTCTAGGATCAGGGATGCTGCACGAAGATTGCTGCATGGCTGGAACGCGCTGTTGTAGTCGAGTCCGTGGCGGTGCAAGTTGTAGCGATTGACCTGGGCGATGCCGACCGAGAAGTTGTAGCCGCGAGCTGCCAGGAACTCCGCAGTGGCGATGGCTTCGGCCTCGCTCTTGGGTTGGCGTTCGAGCTGCGCACCGACGACACCGATGGCAAATGGGTTGAAGCCGGATTCCACCCGGCTGATAGCGGCCATCGCGGTCGGGTGAACCCCCGGTGCGCATTGCTGCGTCAGTTCGAGGAATCCCTGTGCATGGGCCGTCGACCATGTCGATAAGGTCAAGAGCAGGATGTATAAAATGCGCTTCATGGGGCTTGTCGTGAATCCTGTATTGTTAATACCGTGCGTCTTGCCTACTTGGCTGCCTCATGAGCGATCGTGCGTTACAGTAGCAGGCCTTGTAGCAGTGCCAGCCCATGGTTCCCCAGAGTAGACTAAGTAGTGATGGGCGTCACTGGAGCGGCCCACTCCGCTCTGCCGGTCCATTTGCATCTGGACTGCAAATTGAGTTCAATTAACTTTAATCGGAAAAAATCGGCAGATTACTGTCCTGCTTCAAACTGTTGCCATACACAAGGTCGTCTGTTTATGCTTGTGCTAGCGTCACGTCTAAGTTGCAAGATGGCAACCAATTAGAGATTGCGAAAGCGTACTCATGCGTGCTCATAAGCTGCTTATATTCATAAGCGCGTTTAGCAGCACGTTGCCCTACACGGCTTGTCGCCGTAAGGCCTCAATTGTCAAAGTTCATAAGCTGCTCATATTTCGTTGGTTGTGTTGCAGAACTTATGAAAACCTGACCTAGCTCTGGCTTGTCCAGTGATAAGGGTGGATCTGCCTCGCATCCATTGACAGCGTAATGCTTGCCACAGTGGGGGCCCTTATTGCTCATGTACAGTTCAAGGGCTCAGTAATGGGTTCAGGTGGAAAGGTAAATGGGCCAGCCAGTGCAACGCGCAGGTACAACATCGAGAAGCAGAGGTATAAGCAGCTTATAACCCGCTTCGAACGGTTCACACATGTGTACTTGCCCGTTCCGCTAACGAAGATTGGCTGCCTTATAAGCTGCTTATAAACTGTACGGCACTCCCATCTTCCAGCGCTCGCATCGTGGGCCTTAGAGACGGTTTGATAACTCCAGGGCAACACGCTTCACCGCAATCTCGTGCCACTTTTTTGAATGAAGGAGCAGGCGATTGCGCGCCTGCCTGAAGGAGCGCAAGAACATCTCGGCCGTATCGAGTTTTCAAACAGTCTCTTAGGGCTTGAGCAATCTTGTAGACGTACCGATACGGCCCGCGAAGGTCGGTCGTAACGGTTATAAGCTGCTTATAGGGTATGTATTACTGCTGTTTTTCGTCTCTCAAGTGCATGTTTCGGTTGGTCTATCGCATAGCGTGAGTCGTGATTACTGCACCCGCTCGTGCGAGCTTTTAGACGGGCTTACTCGGGGAACGGCCAGGAATGTAAGATCATGCGACGCAGTTGTGATCCCGTTCAGCCGGGCATTTGCAGTCACGATAGATCCCACCTCGCTGGTAGTACCGCTCAGGTGAAGTGTCCGAAACATCGACTGGGCAGTAGTCGTTGCCAGATTCAATCGGGCTTGCATCGGGGGTCGTGAACGGGTGCGATTCTGTCGTCCACCTCGAGATTAGTGCGAGGAAGTCGTGAACGGGTGCCGTTGACGACGTCGAGAAGATCAAAAGTAGTACGATGTACATGATCTCTTTCATATAGATGTTTGCGTTCATTTCTGAAGGGGCCAACACCATTCGGCTTGCGTACTTTGCTACCTCATGAAGAAAGACACGGCACCGCAATATCTACTACGGCAGCGCCGAACGACTCACTGGAACTGGTGAAGTCGCGATACCTTTTTCTGGGGCTGGTCATCCTGACGCCGCCGGTCCATTCGCTTCCTGGACGTTTAAATTGCACTCGATGGGCTTCACTCTAAAGATCGGTAAGTCACTGTCATACTGCGCACTCTTGCTATGCGCAAGCTCGTCTGTATAGGCGTGGGTTCGCGTTGCGACGAAGGTGCTTGCGATCGCGGACGGATAAGGCAATCAGCGGATCGACTCATCGTCGGCTATAAGCTGCTTATATTTTGTGGGCGCGCTGTGTCAGCACGTGCTATTGACTCTCTGAATACGCGTGCCTGCCACCTGTCCACGTTTATAAGCAGCTTATACCCATCGGCCGATACTATTGAATGCGAGCTTGAGTTGCAGTTCTTGCGGCACAGTTAGGTAGGCCTGACTATCGTCGGGGACGCGATTCCGTACGGAGGATGCAGACTCGGGCTCATGCATGTCCGTCGAGGATGGTGGGTCTGGAAGTCGATTCCAGTACCAATATGGCGCCTTGCAAGAAGAGTTCCAAGTTCGCTCATGTACCGTTCAATAGGTTAAGACCGGAATCGGCGCAGACTGCCAGAGAGCCGGTTATCGTTCGACGGACAATGGAATATCGAAAGTGAAAGACAAGCAGCTTGTAGACGCTGTGACCGGATCATGCGTGTCCAACAAGGCGGCCGATTAGGCCGCGCAATAGATGTTATAAGCAGCTTAGAGACGGTTTGATAACTCCAGGGCAACACGCTTCACCGCAATCTCGTGCCACTTTTTTGAATGAAGGAGCAGGCGATTGCGCGCTTGCCTGAAGGAGCGCAAGAACATCTCGGCCGTATCGAGTTTTCAAACAGTCTCTTATGAGGTCAAGGCACCACTATGTTTCATGTTCTCATGTTGCATGCTCTATCCAGACACAGGATGATCGACGATGATGGCAATCTAGTTCGGTCTTTCGGAACCCAGGGTGCTGGCAGACAGACGGGAATGCAAAACGTATGTGACACCACTATATTCACGAACTTCGCAGAGGCGATAGCGTCAGTCTTGCGACTTTGTGACGCTCATGTCGAGCGTGTACGACACCGATGGCAAATGAGTCAAGGACGGATCTAATTAGGTTGAAAGGGGCTACCTTGCTCAGATGCACCGCTGCAGGGATTGCTGCGTCAGTTCGAGGAATTCCTGTGGACCGGGGTCGACTACGTCAACAGGATCAAACACGGGACACACGGCGTTCGTTTCATACGATTTGTCATGAATTTTGCATTAATCAAGTCCATTGGCATTCGGTCCTTGGCTGACCTCATGAGCGCCTTTACGGTACGTAGCAGGCAAGCTTGACGATGCGAGGCATTGCCCACCAGGGCGGGCGATCTCACAACGAGCTTGCTTGGTGCTGATTATTCCGATCCAGCTGGTCTCGTGAGATCGAGTAGGCCAGACTGACTTCAGGTGCTTTCGCTCGCAACGGATCGATCAGTTACTGCATTACCGCATGCTGCCTCTATGCACGAGGTCGTCTAGGTATGCCTGCACTGGCTTTACGGTAAACAATGGCCCGTTGGTCAGGGCATAGGCAAAATCACCAATGGCTAATATAAGCTGCATATATTCGGGAGCAGATGCATGCAGTTCCGCCTGGGCAGAAGTGGTCGGCTCGCCCTATCAAGACTGATAAACAGCATATATTCGATTCGCCCGCACCGTTGCGCATAATTGAGGCTCTCTCTGGCTAGCGTGCGCCCGTCGCCGATGACGGATCCCTGGTCCGGTGCCGTTTTCGATATGGGCTGGCAAAGTGCCGTTTGAAGTCTATTAGCATGCACCCCAGCATCTAAGCGCATGAGTTCATGTGACGTTCGATCGCCTCAGCTAGCGGCGCTTTTGGTAGTTCAACCTCATGACAAACAATATAAGCCGCTTATAAATGCACGCGATTGGCTCCTGGAATGTGAGGCTGCGAGTCCGTGATAGTCTTTCACGTCCTTTATAAGCTGCTTATAAGCCGTACCGCGCGCATGTTTCCCAGCTTCCAAGCGCGCCTTCTGATCTGCGTTCGAAAGCAGGATCCTGAGTGAGCACACCAGCTGCAGTGTGTTCTATCCAACTGCAGGCCGCTGGAAGATGGGGATGGGATACACAGTACGTAGCGCAAGCGTCTCTGCAAGAAGAGGAAGTTCAGTAGACAACGGGCCTTCCTACCTTCCGTTTTGCCGGGTGAAGGACCGGTGCGCGTATCGTCCAAGCTAACAGCAATGTTAGTTCGATCTCTTCACCGCTGGTTGACGAACCATGTCCGTCCAGCTCAACCAGTTGCCCGAACAACATCCCGGCGGCCAGTCTCAACCAACCCCGTGACAACGTACCAACGTTGCGACATACGCCAGGCAGTTGGAAGGCAAAGTTGTCGCTCGGTAGCGAATCTTGTTTGACCTCCTGTGTCACGCGGTGAAATGAAGGTGCAAGCGTCAACGTAGCCATTTATAAGCAGCTTATATGTGCCCGAAGAAGCGCCTTGCCATCCACAGTCGCAGTTGGCACTGGCTACATACGCATGAGTTGCCAGCGAAAGCGAAAGTTTATAAGCAGCTTATATTTTACGCCGTGCGACCGGTCGCTGGAGATTTGCCGCCATTGTCCAGCCAACCTTGCCTTTTCAACCTACAGGCGTTGAAAGACTGCGGACACAAACGCTTAAGTTCTCACTTGCAGAGCTCGTATTGTCCAGTTACGAGAAAGAATCTTGCCCACAGACGGCGGCGCGACATGGAAACTGCAATCGATTAAGCTTCGCCAACATGCCTTGCCCATCGCTGATCAGAGCATATGACAACGACCGTAAGTCGCATCGACATTCTAGCGATGACGTCCAGGCAGACACCAGCATGTAGCGCTAATCAAGACAAGACAGGTACTAGCTTGCTGACCCGCACGGGTGCTACAGCCCCAGTTGCATAAGCCAAGATCAGGTAAGCGCCAACGCAAGTGCTGGACGGTCTTCTACTGTTGTCGAGGCCCGCAGCAGGTGGCAGAACATGCGAATCTTGAGTCGTAAATGCGCCACCCAGGGCGGATATTGGCGGAAGATCGTTGTACGACGGTAACACATGCATTGCGTCTCATGTACATGAGTCACGAGCACGCCAAGAGCATGCGCACGACGATACAACGCAGTTGACACGCCGACCAGTCTATTCAAGTCTCAACCACACCTCGTTCACACGATCCGACATGGAATTTTTGGATGTCCACAGGCTAATAACACGACATCAGCCTTGATGTACAAAGGTAGCCCGAAGCAACAACTGCTCGCACGCTATTCACCGTCGTACCGCACGGCTGTGGCTAATGCCTGGTCATGACCTGGAATGTAGCGACGGTGAACCACTGGCCCACACAGCCTTGGTACGTGGCGTCCTCGCCACCGTACACCAGGCACTACGGTGGGCAAAGTCCCATTCCAGGTGTCTGGCAACGCCTATATTCTCGACACATGCGATGTACATTACATCGCTCTACCATTCGAGGCAGCGAACGCCAGGCTTAACCCGCAACAGCCGGTGAATATACAGGCACCTTTCTCACCAGATTGATCCCAGTCTACCTTAATGCGACCGAGCTACTTGCGATGACCGGTACAGGTCAGTGCGTATGCGTGTATAAAGTCCCTGTAGCGACTCACCTTTGGCGCCGTTCTCCTTCGCGCCATCATCGTCCCAGGTAGCGTTCGCATGCACCTGGGCTAGCGAGGAAATCGCCTGGCGTCATGGACGATCGATTCGCGATCGGCTAACGCGGTAGGCAGTGGACACAGTCAGAGCGGCATCTCACCTATGCACCATTCGATGCAGTGATCGTATCCATAACCTGCCCTATGCAGGCCCGAGGTAATGTGGCCAGGCGATGATGGACACAATATGGCCCTTCGGATATACCAGATCACTCTCATAACCTATCGATGGCACAGCATGGCCGAGAGACACGACGCTGGCGCACGTAGATCCTCACCTTTGGTTTTTACCAAATCGCATACGAGGCGTTTTTTCGAAGTGGTTTAACAGAACACCGCCAGTGGATGGAAGCAGACCTGCCACGGGCCTCCCAATGGCCCTACTAAGCCAAAATGGAAGCAGATGTCCGGTAACTACTCCCTGTAGAACCTCACCTTTCATGTCTCGAGGCGAGAGCAATCTCAGCGTACGACGCTAGGGTGAGATTCTTTTCTTGGGTAGAATATCGATCACGAATCCAAGCAGCGTATGTCACAAGTACCTTGCAATGGTAGTAACGTAACCGTTGATCCATGTGAAGTAGCAAGCTGTGACCAGCACCAGGTCGGTGCTCGGTGTCGTCAACATCAGCTTGCTGCGTACAAGATTGGATTGAATGGATGGGTAGCAATTGCAAGATGAGAGGACATGTTGCAACCGTAGTTGCACGTCCAAGGGATTGCTAGTTTCTCAACGGAAAACACGGTTGCCTGAAAAAATTTTTTGTTTCGAAGAGTACACTTGCTAAAGCGAGAAGGGCGCCTGCGGCGCCCTTTCAGTCTGTCATTCTTAACA
>Ga0308160_10008189_pt1 | contig 10224 bp, 9 predicted proteins | sample PhyFR1_FD_201036 | JGI IMG/M metagenome (GOLD analysis project Ga0308160, IMG submission 201036) | Phyllosphere microbial communities from UC Gill Tract Community Farm, Albany, California, United States - DLSLF.R1 | ecosystem: Host-associated > Plants > Phyllosphere > Unclassified | place: USA...
GTAGGCTCTACACCAATAGCAGTCGACCCCAAAAGCGCAGTGTTATCTCTAAATTGCGATCCAGTGTCGGTTCGCGATGTCAGTGTCGGCTCAACAGAGCTTTTCCCCATGGAGGTCGGCGGAGCTGAGACACTGTCGTGTGAGCTGGAGCCGCCAAATGGGGCCAAACCTTGAGCTGCGGCGAGTTGAGCTGCTGCCTGCTCTCTTCCTGATAAGCGCTTGAGATAGTCCTCCTTGGACATCCCCTCAGTGTGTTGAGCGAGTTGTGCTTCACGGGCGATTGCTTGAACATTGACGCTGGAGCCGAGTCCTCCAGAAACGGGAGTTTGCTTCAGGCTCTGATGGTCAACTGAGCTATGAGAGGCGGGAGCAGCGTCGACGAATCCACCAGTCTGAGACGTTGCGCCTGCTTCATCTAGTGCCCCGTCAACAGCCTTCAAGACCTTGGATCCCCATTCTTCAGCCTATCAGTGATAGTCAGGCAAGTCGGGTTAGGACCATTGTCTCATTGAGAAGTCCATGTTTACTTACCGGCGTGGATCCAGCAGGGGGAAGACCGAAACTCATATTTTGTTGATGAAACTACTATTTTCGCTCTTCGATGGCAAGACGCAGGATAGATTATTGTCCGCTTGATGTAGTCTGATGAAAGTGATTGCCGTCTCCGAATCTGGTTTAAGCGAGAGGTCCAGGTTGCTAGACGACGATACGAGCTTGAGACGCTTCGAACCGACCCTCAAGGACCGTCAATACGATTGCTCTGACCTGTAATAGCTGACGAAGAGTTCGATATGTATGGTACTCGATAGGAAAGCAGAGCTCTGCGATCAGCAGCCTCGAGCAGTGAGCGGGAGGTCGGAGTGATGGGCGGTGGGAAAGCTCACAAGAGGCGCGAGGGCCGTTCGGTGTTGCTGACGATTATGAAGGGGACTCCGACCGCCGCTGACGTCATTATGCTTCTCCCCAAGTCACCTGATCGAAAAGTCGACACAGCCAGCCGAGGCTCTCGCAGCTGAGAAGGGATATGGATGTATATGTCTAGTTCCTTGGTCATTCAACGCGAATCGAACTGTACAGCTTGTGGACAACAAGATACGATGATAGAAATCCTATGCTTCCGAGCATCAGAAAGTTGATGGTGGAGAAGAGAAATCTGTCATTTGGACAATGAATTTAGTGCGACATTGACAGCATAATGACCGAGTCTCGACTCACAGATACCCGAAATACAAGACAACGCTGCTAAAGCCATCGAATGAAAGCCGTGAAAGCCAGTACCTGCCGCGTGTCATCGTATGGCATGATAGCGATGAGCGCCAGGTTTGTTGCCATCACAAGCAGAGAATACTGACCAAACACCGTACGCAGATAGCCAAAGACTGGATGCTCCCCCAATCATGAAAGATCGCCAGTGCCATCTAGAATTACCCATCGCTTAGCAAAGGCCGGACTTCCAGACCCATCATGTCTCTCTGACTTACCGGTATTCTTCAGCGCATAGGATGAAGTCTGGACATTTGGCATGGAGAGTCAATCCGTTCGGTTGAAGTCAGCGTCTGATTCAACGCGACAGAGAGCTGTAGCTTACATATGAGCAAGATCGTGATCGCGGCTGCAGTCAGACAGACCACCGTGAATGTGAGGAATAGGAAACCGAACGCATAGCTGTAAAGTTGAGAGCAGTATCACCTCAATTCAAATGTGTCGACACTGGAGAGACCCCTTGCGCCGACTTACTAAGCTCGATGACCGAAAAGCGATGTCAACATGAAATACAGCTCCACGAAAGCTGCCCCGAACGGCAAAACGCCTCCCAATATGATCGATGGCTATGTGGACGGAAATACGATATCTTGTCAGCTCGGATCATCAACAGTCCTGAACAATATATACGCGCCCATTTGGATAGATACTGCGCGGGAATCATAGTACCCCCAGGATAAGCCTTTTTCCAGGGGTTCAGTACGCTTCTGGACTTACAGTCGGCGAAGGAGGTATCTGCCTCGGTATCGAGTTTGTCCGGATGGGCGGCGGTACGGACTGCATGGCTACATCAGCGGACATCCAATGACAATGGATCGACTTCTGCTCACCCCGTGTCGCATCCCGTAGTAATAACCGCCCACGCAGAGGGGGCCAGAAATCAAGAAGTAGAGGGCGAGAATTGCAAGCATAGTACCGAAGGGCACAGCTCCCGAAGCTCCCGACCCAATCAGGAAAAGATTGAGCATGAAGACCGTGGAAAACACGAAACTAGGAGCCGATTATGAGCTTTGACAGCCAAATGACACCGATGCAAGCGTATCGCTTACATGGGAAATCCAGTTGCTGTCAGTGTAAGGTTGGATTTCCAATCCTCTCCGTTCATGCTTCCGAACAGACGAGCGGATACATAACCGGCAACTGCGCTGAACAATGTCCAACCAATGAGTAACATGGTGGCCAGTCCACCTCGATTGGCAGGTGAGAGGAAGCCGAGCAGGGCGAAAACTGCAACACGTTTCTCCCATAGTCAGTACTCACTATCAGATAGTCAAACGGAGGACTTACCCAAAGTCACTGCCGCGATACAGACCAGCTGAACACCGCTGCCGGTAAAGGCTGACAGGAGCATTACCCGCTGAGGCGATCGAAAGACCTCGCCGTGGATCAACTAAGATCCCCGCCCGATTCAATCAATTGGGACCCTCTGGATAATGCTTGATGGGTTTGGCGCTTACCTTCCATCCAACGTCTTCCTGAACCTGAAAAGAAGTGAAAGCCAGCTTAATGAGGCTGTTTCCTGCCTAATCGTCTCGGTCGACCTACCTCTTCCGACAGATCTATGGCATTATATCGTGCGATATCCTTTGTAACGTTTCTCGCGAGCACGCTGCCCACCACTACCGTCCGCGCGGCTTAGTCTGTTGTGGATGGAGCAGCTTGGCGCACGAGCAGACTTACTCATAACCAGGAATGTGACAACGACAAGTCCATTTATTAACCAGAACCAGTGGATCTTCGGATCGAAAACATGCCTGTTGGGCGTAGCGATAGGTACGAAACTCGAGCCGATCATAAGAGTCCCAATGCTTGTGACTCACAAATACATGTCCCACCTGAGCGCCCAAGGCACATCGCTATGGACCCAGCTAACGCTATAGCTGTACCACATTTCGGTGTTAGCGGTTTCTGAAAGATGCATCGGCGTCTCGCTGAAGCAGTCGGGCTTGTCCGAGTCCGGGGAGTGTCGCACTGAGCGAGGGTATACTAAGACCCCAACAATTCGGTAGGATCCCCTTGCAGAGCGATGGTGGTGTATATGGATATCTATATGACAGCGTCACATTCAATGAGGAGTGATTTCGGTCGGTTGGAAGATTTACATGCGTGTTGCGACGGCCATCCTCACTTACCGTAGTGATTATTGAATGCTGGAATCTCGGATTGATGCATTGACTTCCCGCTGTCATCACCTTGTCGGTAAGCAGGACTTCAAGGGCAGCGTGTTCTTCTGTGATGTGTATTCTCACAGTGCAAAACCACCGATATCATAAAAGATCTCCTTGGTCTGTAGGTCCTGCTTCATCTCCGCAGCAGGCAGACCATCAATCATCCAATTGTAACCGTAGTCATCTTTGATAAGCTTAATGTCACGAGCAGCGGCGTGAGCTACGTTTGGTATAGAAGCCAAGTTCCATGGCGGGGGTCTCACTTGATTAACAAACTTGGCGTCGTCTGCTGGTATCGAAGTCTTGCACAAAGCTCGGCAGGTTGAGCTTTATAGGTTGTATCAGACCTCGGCGATGACGCAGCAGTTGAAGCTATTTGATTGCCTCTCACTTTTCTAGCATATTCACCGTCAACGGACTGTTGAAGATTCGATCACCCCACAGTATCGAACCGAGGGATTCAGGTTGCTTCTCCGGTCCAGATTCTGGCTGACAGAAATGCAATCTAGCTGGCAGTCAAGTAAGGTCAGCTGTTCCATCGTAAAAACCGGTCCGTCCTGCGCCTACGATCGTAATAATCATCTATGACCCGACGTGTTGAAGAATTCGTGTCAACTTATGTTTTTCCGCACTGTACAAAACGGACTGACGGCTGATGAGTGATTTCTGATAAGCTCAAACAACACAAGAGATTGTCAGCGGAGGCTCTTTCTTCCAGTTTCCAAGACGGGGTACTGACAATATTCGAAGTCAGCATAGGGGATAGTGAGTTGACCTGGACATCGATACGATCTCCCTCCTTGTAGTCTTGAGGCGCTGTCTAAGAGTCTCGCAATGCATTAGAAGCCATCCAGCACCTAAGATCCGTGCGCAAGAGCCAATTTTGACTCACTCCTGGCAGATAGAATGCAAGCCCAAGTGAACAATTTAAGGCGATCAAGAGGGCTCGTGAAAGCGTGACTAGCAGAGGCATGCTCGAGGGCCCTTCTTTCATATGTTACAAGAGGTATGGGGGTGCTGCTTTGAAGTGAACTACTTTGTTCTGGCGACAGACAGCCGTTATCGTCGTCTAGGTGAAGATGTCAAGATCAGTTCGTCACCCAGCCTCATCGCAGCCTAGTAGCGCGCGAGAAATGACCCGAGGAGATCTCAATCGTTCGTAACATTCGTGTGCTTGTCAAAGTACTCCCACACTACTCGAAGATCCGATTGGCCGCAACTTCTTTGACCAGTATCGATAGCATATAGCAACGATACGATTCATCATGACGAGACGTACAATCGTCTCCGCTCCTGGGAAGGTCCTCATTACAGGTGGATACCTTGTGCTCGATCCAATTTATACGGGAACAGTGATCGCTACTTCGGCCAGGTTCTATTGCGTATTGACCACTAAGGCATCCGTTCCGGCGAACAAAATCGTTGTCAAGTCTCCTCAGTTTGTTGGCGCCTTGTGGACATACGACATTCGGCATACATCCGATCAGATACAGGTCGACCCTTCCACTGGAAACCGCAATAAATTTGTGGAGATTGCGTTGAGAGAGACGTTCAAGCTTGCTCAGGGTCTGATCGGTGTCGAGTCCGTTCAGGAGTGCCTTAAAGATGAACATGGAGCAGAGACAGGCCTTGAAATCGTGATCGTCGGAGACAACGATTTCTATTCACAACGAAGATCTGTGCGTACACATTAAGCTTCCTCGAATCTCATACATCCCTTGACGATACTGCTGGCAACTTGACATCAGCTGCAAGCCCTTGGGCTTTCACCTACTTCAGCAAACTATGAAGGACTGCCCCGTTTCAATCATTTGCAAACTAAAATTGACGACATACACAAGACCGGACTCGGATCATCGGCTGCGTTAATCACCTCTCTGGTCTCGTCTCTCCTTTTGCATCTGTCGGTTGTTACGAAGGAATCTTTAGCCAATTCGAGCAGGGGTGTGGAGGGCGAGCTTGATCGAACTCTGCGTGATGTCGATCTCGTACACAATGCTTCGCAATATGTACATTGTCTGGCGCAAGGCAAGATAGGCTCAGGTTTCGACGTATCTTCAGCGGTGTACGGATCACAGATTTATAAACGGTTCGACGATTCTGTACTTCGGCCCATCATGTCGGAGGGGAAGATTCCATCTCCAGAGGAGGCAAGTCGAAGCCTCCGTGTCTCACTCGCAGCTATCCTTACAAATTGGTTCGTCATATCAGCTTTGCGAGAGCATCTGCAACTATTCCGCCTGGACCCATGAAGCACAACCCGTCAAATTGCCGCCACGTATTCGCCTGGCATTGGGCGATGTGGACGCAGGAAGCGATACCCCGAGTCTGGTAGGAAAGGTGCTAGAGTGGCGCCGACAGTGTCCAAAAGAAGGTAATTTTTAAGTTAGACAATACGGCTTCGCCTGGGAGGATCATGTTTAACCCGTCGCCTGATTCTCTTCACAATGAAAGCGGAAAAGCTGTGGACTGGATTACACCGCGACAATACCAAGGCTGCTTCTTTGCTGCAGGAATTGGCAGGGAAAGCCTCAGCTGACATGGAGGCATACGAAGCAGGTCTTGATTTCTACGTGAAGCGAGAAGGAACGCCTTCCGGTCTGTCCTCGCAAACATTTCAGTTGCTTCTTGCACTGGAAGATACGATGAAGGTTTGCAACAGATACAACCGGGCCCTGGCTAGACTGCTGATCAAAGTACTCCACGCCAGGCTATACGACAAGGCATGAAAAACACCGGATCGAGTGCAAAGGTTCCGGTTGAGCCTGACCAACAGACTGAATTGCTCGACCAATCGTGCCGGATACCCGGAGTCATTGGAGGCGGCGTACCAGGAGGTAAGACGAATATGATGTGATTAGCTTATGAGAATCGATGGGCTAATCCACGATCTGACTGTAGCTGGAGGTTTCGATGCCATCTACCTGCTTATTGTCGAGCTTCCAAACACGAAAGTGCTTGAGCGCGTCCAGTCTTTCTGGGCGTCCTATACAGAGATTTCGGTGTCTCCACTTTCGTGCGTTGCGGACAATGGTGGTCTGCAGCATCACTCGACACTGGTCGACGTGGCGGGCCTATCGGAAACTCTTTCGCCATAATGTAGATACAGGGTATAGATGATCGGTGATGTACAGTCAGGACGTATGCGTGAGGACTGTGTGAATCTCACTATCGGCACGACCCGAAAGTGAGTCCGCAGAATTGCGCCAACAGGAGATAGAGAATCAACTAGAATTGGCGGACGAGTGAAGCTCTGTTAGATCAGTACTCGGACAACTGTGTAGCTGATTTTCCGGCTCACCAGGCCGACCACACCTGATAGCGCCATGATTCTGGTGTTTTTCCACCACATTTGACGACGCACTCCTGAGTTTCACATTGTCACCCAGAAATAAGGCTTAACCAGCCAATGTATACTGCAAAAACAGGTCCCAGACGCACCTCTCGCACCTCTGCGGAAGGCGTGCGCTTGATTCGCCATTGTGTCGGTCTTGTCGACGAGCAGTTCAATTCGTTCTCCTCGTGCTAGTATACTGTCGATGTTTTGTACCATGATGTCCTTGCTGTGAGGGCTCATGAGGTCAGTAGCTATAACGGAGTAGTCGGGAGACAAGGCTCGACTAACACATTGTTCATATCGGCCTTGGCTTGTTTCAGTGGATCTTTCACCGCTCCTGAAGAGTACCTTTGCATGAGGGACCGTAGGCCCGGCTCTAGTTGCGTTTGCAGTGCATGATGAGAAGGGTGGGCGATCGCCTGGGCTACATCGGCGCTGTCTTGGACCTGTCGAACGTTTCAGCGATCTAGCAACTTCAGGTCGAGCTGGAAAGATCATACTTGTTCTTCCAAAGCTTGCAGGAATGCAAAAGGGGTTCGGCGGCCGATCGCATCATCCGCCACGACAAGGTAGATGATACCGTCGGATGAGACATAGTGAATAAGCTTGTCCTGCCAAACGTCTAAAGTGGAAGAGGAAGTAAGTCTTGGTCGTGCGCTGCTTCTCGCGCATGACGCACAGGTGAGTTTGCTATTGTTAGGCGGTATCTTGCTGAGGATCGTGACTTGTGCAGCTGCGAGACAAGCGGTCGTGAGACAATCTGTTATCAGGAGGCTTGCCTGTCAGCGCAACCCGCTCACATGTGCGGAAGGTCTCCGATGTTATAGAGTGTTCCGCTAAGACGGTGGTACCAATGGCAATCAAAGCTGATATGAGACTCATCTTTGCTGGCTTGAATGAGGTTCTCGTGCAGCAGACAGTCAGTCGATCTTTGCGAGATACACCTCGCTTGTGTTGTCCGAAGTCGAATCAAAATCAGCCACTGTGCCGGGTCCGATGGCGGTTTAGTTGCGCGAACGTCATACTAGTTCGCTGTTCACCACGCATCACGTGAAACGTTGCGAGCCCACTGAAAGCTGGAAGCCAATTTGCTTGGCAACGCTTAGCAAACGCAGAAATACAGGATCATGGATACTGCCCGCCGCAACTACTGTCGGGATCAAGCCGACTCGGGCTCCAAGTATATCAGGATATGTTGCTTTGTTTGTTTTGGCTGATTGTATCCAAAGGCAGTCATACAGCTTGTCTTCTCAATAGAGATACAGGTTTACCAGATGCACTGAATGTTGTGTGATGGTATCAGTCCATCACAGTTGGCTTGGATGGCTAGTATTGATACATCACTAGTTCTATTCCAGGGACAGAGCGTCAGAGTAAGGCCTGGATGTACTCTGTTACTGGCGGGGTCAATCAAGAGTAACACCTTGATTGGGGCTTAATAATAGCTAGACACAGTTACTACCAGTGAAGAGGTAATTTAACCAAGTTGTACAAACACAAGATCAGATGGATAGGGATAATCATTCTTGCAACAGATTTGATTGACTGGTACAAATACAATCAATTGAAACTATTGCAGTGAGCAAGTGTTGACAGTGTTCTAACTACAGTTGCTTATGAGTGTGTAGGTCAATCTACTGTCCGCTCAGCAGATGTTGCTAATTGTGAGACTGTCACAACACGTCTTTGCTTGTGACAATACAAGAAGGTGTGTATAGAATGTAATGTTGCAACTGGATTTTTTCCCACTACAATTGTTGTTGTGTAGATGCATCAACTCCACCTGTGTATATACATGTCTTAAAATACAGATACAATGGTAATATCCGTGCAGAACAATATATAGTAGGGGCGCAGTAGGCAAGGATGAAATTAAGAAGTCCCTTGTTAGTGCCGAAGCCATATGGTCAAATGAAATTGTTTCTGCTGACTGACAGGCTTGGTCTGTGTCGACAGAGATGAGGGAGAGCTTTCCGTCAGGAACAATGGCAAACTGCACTATCTTCTATCGCTGATCGTACAGTAGCCTGGTTGGCATTTTGCCCTGTTCCTCGTTAGATCTTTCAGTCCTCTCAGGCCCGGTTCTTTGTAGCGATCATAACTACCCAATAGAAGACCTCCCTCCATTGGCTGGCCATATATCGTTGTCTAAGACTGTACAAGTTTCAATTGTGCAAGCGCAATCGAAACAAAACGGTCGGTCTGGTGCAGGTCAAACCTACTCAGCCTAATTTCAATAGAGTGAAGAAAATATTGTTGATCGTCCGAGAACACACTTCCTGCCTGTCGGGGACGGATAATTTGGCGCGATGCGGTATAGGACCGAGACAAGGGCCAGTGCACAGTCTGTTAGCAATCAGTGATGCCACAACTATCTAAAGGCTCCTAGTAAGCCCCAATACGCTGAACAACAGACGTATCCCCAGCAGAGGTGATCCAGTATACAGATCAATGATGCGCATATGAATGCATATGTAGGAGGGGTTCCGACGTTATCGATTGATGTTTATCCTATACAAATCCATGCTATTGTATGCCTGTAATCTTCTTCCCTTTTGCCTGACCAAAGGTAGAATCTCGATTGACAGTTTTATTGATCATCCAAACCAAAAAGCAACATCAGCAATACCTTTCGTCCAGAATCCACGGTTATTTGATTATGTTTCTGACATGGGGTCTGATGCGTCAATCTGATATTTATCGCTGGTGACAGAAGCATAATCCTGAGCAGTCTGTGAGGCTATCTATCGATCTACCGCCCAGAACTCTATACGTCTGAATCCATATTATTCTTGTGGTTCCAAATGTTGATGTGGATGCATCTACCTGTGAACCAAGGCGGGAGGGAGTCTAGGTGCATGTAAGATGAAACGATCTCAATTTTACCGGGAAGGGACTACTATGGGCTGTGAGGTTGCTTGTTCAATTTAGTCAGATTGAAGTTCGTGCCAAGGTGCTCAGGAAAGGAGATTCAATGTTGTTCTTACCAAGACCTCTTACCAAGACCGAGTAGTCAAATCAAGAACCATGACAAGAAGAAGCGCAGAAAGAAGGAGCAAAGCAGATTGAAATAAGAATGGCCTCTTCTACAATCATGTCGCTGGTAAATTCGGATTTCTGATAATCTACACGCTTTCATTGACCGCACCTTTTATGTCGAAAAGCCGATCAGATCTGCCACAAAATGAGGAAGAGTCCATCTAAAATGTATACTACAGAGACCTAGATTTTCTGTGTCGTATGTGTCAGTCTATCTGCATGCTCTGGGGGTGACCGTCGATGACTGCCAAGTATAGCGCGGGCAATGACTATCCCGTGCTTCTGAGTACAAATACACGGCTCAGGAAATGTCTGTAGATCCTCCAAATATGCAGAACCAAATTTGCCATGCATGTACACAGAGTATATAGAGTCTTCTAAACTGTTTGTAAAGTGTATAAATTGAAGATTCTACCC
>Ga0308160_10008190_pt1 | contig 10223 bp, 16 predicted proteins | sample PhyFR1_FD_201036 | JGI IMG/M metagenome (GOLD analysis project Ga0308160, IMG submission 201036) | Phyllosphere microbial communities from UC Gill Tract Community Farm, Albany, California, United States - DLSLF.R1 | ecosystem: Host-associated > Plants > Phyllosphere > Unclassified | place: USA...
CTTCCTTCACAGCTGATCGCGGTCCGGCCGACGCGCGAGATCCTCGAGCGCACGTTCGCGCGCGACTGCGTCTACGAGGACCCCAACCTCCGGTGCGTCCGGCCCGGCTCTGGTCTTCCACCCTCTTGCGTCACCGTACGCCGTGTCCTTGTCCGCGACTGGCTGACAATTGCTCTCCTCGCTGACGGACTGAAGCTGCGTAGGTTGGGAGGAGGTGGCTGCTCAGGTGCGTCTCTTTGTCCCCGCACCCTCGACCGCTCGTACCCCGGCTGACCGACGGATCGCACCTTTGCCTCTCGCTAGTGGTTCTTCCTCGTGAGTCCGCTCGACCGAATAGAGCTGCCGAGCTCTGCTGACTCCTCGAGCTCCTCTCCATCCCGCCTTCAGCCCAAAGTCTTTCCGAAAACGCGGACGCTCAGCTTCATTCTGCTCAAGCCAACGGCCCACCTGATCCGGTGGGAGATGGTCGTCGAGTATACCTGGGCGATCGGGACGACCCGGATGATCCACTCGCTCGTCGAGCTGACGTTGAACGACGCCGGCAAGGTGTCGCACATGGTCGATCGGTGGGAGGGCAAAGAGCTCGATCACCGGATGGGGGTACGTCCGAGCTGTCGGGAGGCCGCGGTCTAATTGGCATCGATGGCTGACGGCTCGTTCGCTTCTCCGCGTGTTATTGATCCAGGGCATCAAGCGTGTGCACGCAAAGGTCGCCAAGGCGCTTGTCCACGTCCCTTAGGCCCGCTCCTTCTCCTTTTCGATGGCGAAGTCTGCCCACAGCGCTTGAAGCTCTGCCTACAGCCAGTGGTGGCCAGTCGCCGTCGGTCTCGCCGCTCGGTGACAGCAGAACAGCGTCCCCCACCCCGACGGCTGCGCCAGCCCATCCGCCGCTCAAGGGCGATGGCCCAGCTTGACTCGTCGACCCTGCCCTTCTGATAGCACGTCGAGGCGTCTTCAGACTCACTACTTTCAAACGCCGCGGGTCAGGACGGCGTCACAGACGTCGTCGCCGGCCAGGCCGCGTCAGGCGTCGCGACGCGAACGCTGCTCGGTCCTGCCAGCAGGATTCTCATGCACCATTCCGCTAGCTGTCTGCCCGCCGTCGCAGTAGTGGAAGCAGACCGACGGCCACCTAGGTGGCGTCGACGGCGGCGGATCGGACGACGACGTGCGCCGGCCCACTCTCAAAGGGAGCAGCGACCAAACAGTCGCGCCGGTGACCCGGCCGTTCGGCCGGCGTGCGTCCAGGTTGGTGTCGACCGGCAAGGCTGCTACGTCGCTCGAGGACGTCTGTCTGTGTGATGATTCCTCTCGTACCCTCGCAGTGCGCCCTGTGCAGTGTCGGATGGGGCAACGACAGGGGAGTCGGCCAGGTTTCGCATGACGTGCAGCGAGAGCAGCGAGGACGCGCCCGGCATGGCCGCGAGAGAGCGATCGAGCGTGCCCTTCGTGCCTCCTCGACGACGACGAAGACGCCAGGACGGCCAGAGGCGAGCCGAGGATCAAGCAGAACGGAGCAGACGGCAGCAGCAGACGACGACGACCCTCCCAAACGAGCCACCTCTCTCGATAACTACCTGCGAATCGGCAACCCCCTCACTACTGCCCCCGTGCGGGTCCTCGCTCCCGCTTAGCCGGCTCGTCCCTCCGAGGCTCGTCGTCGCCAGTAGCTACAGCCTCTCCTCACTCTCTCTCGCCCTCGGTCACAACCTCTAGCAACGCCCTCGAGCTCTCGAGTGGGGACGCAGCCCACAATGCTCGCCAGCCAGCTCTCCCACCTGCCACTGCTGCCTTTCCTCGAGCACCATCCGCATCCGACGTACGTCGTCCCGGACGACTGGTTCGCCCCGACCGCCGCCGGCGAGCCTTCCTCTTCGACCTCGGCCGCCAACGAGCCCCTCACGTCGGCTGCAATTCGGCGAGGCCCCTCTGCGTCGACCTCGCGAGGCACGGCCGAGGTTGCGCCCGTCTGGCTCAACGAGGCGGCCAAGGCGACCGCCCTTTCCCCCGGCGTCTTGAGCCAGGTCCGGTCGGTCGTTCGGCAGTCGCGTGCAGCCGGCGGAGCGGCCACCGCCAGCAACAAGGAGCCGGTCGCCAAGCGGCCGCCGCTGCTGCATCTGCCGCTGCAGGGCCTTCAACGGCAGGAAACGCCGAGCACAGCCAGCTCGGAGGCGTCGTCTGATGGGGGGACCGCCCGGCCGGCGTTGTCGGCGTCGCCTGACGAGTCGGACTTGGACCCTCCTCCTGCGCCGACCGTCCTCGGCGGCCGCTACACGGCCATCATCATCGACGTCGCGGCGACCAACTACCGCGTGCTCCAGCTCGTGCCGTGCGTCTCTAACCCGTCGCCGACCTCGTCCTGGGGGATGGCAGAGGGCTCGAGCCGCGGCGCGCTATCGTCACCGTCAACGAGCGAGGTCTCGCCGCCCGATCTGCTCGCCCAGTCGGTGTCGACTTTCGCCGGCCCCTCATCACCCTCTATCCCGTCGCCCACGAGCGAGTATCTTTCGCCGTCCGACACGGCCTCGCCGGTCAGCGAGCTCCCGCCGCATCCAGCGGCGCCCTCAGCCTGCATCCTCTCGGACCGGGCGCCCGCCATGCCGAGCACGGACGACGTGGACCGCCGCCGGCGACAAGAATATCGGATGGCCGAGATGACGGCCAATTACGATTGGAGCCAGACGGCTCTCGGCCCGCTCGAGGCTTGGCCGCAGTCGCTCAAGACTATCGTCAGCGTCGTCCTTAACACGCACAGCGAGAGTTGCCTCTGGTGGGGACCCGGTGAGTGTGCCTACGCTTCAGGAGGGTGCAATCTGGGCTGACGACAGCCTCTTCCCTCCCAGATCTCAACCTGATTTACAATGATAGCTACGCCGTCATGGCCAACAAGAAGCACCCCTCGCTCTTTGGGTCCAAGGCGGCCGTTGGCTGGTCCGAAATCTGGGAGGGCCTCAAAGGGACGGCCCTGGCAGTCATCAACGACGACCTCCCGGTCCACAAGCACGACGACCTGCTCTTCATGCAGCGCGACGGCGGTAAGACACCCGAGGAGACGCATTTCAGTTGGTCGTGGGTCGGCGTCAAGGACGAAAGCGGCCGCAACGGTGGCATGCTCAACCGAGCCTGGGAGACGACGACCAAGGTCCTGGCCGAGCGCCGATTGCTGACGTTGCGCGAGCTTGCGCAGGCCACGTGTGAGTCCCCTTCTGAGTCGAGACCGCAATTGTCACTGACCGACCGAGCTTTACGTCGCTGTCGTCAGTTGCCTGCGACTCGGTCACGTCCTTTGCCGACGCCGTCGTCTCGTCGCTCGCCATGAACCATCACGACCTGCCCTTCGTCGCGCTCTACATCGCGTCGGACACGGCCGCGAGCGCGACGAGCTCGTCCCGGTCGTCGACCCAACAGCTCGACCTCGTCGGCTCGATCGGCATCCCAGCAGGCCACGCCTCGGCGCCGGCCCAGCTCTTTGTCGCCATCGACTCGTCGCCGAGCGCGCTAGGTTCGACGTCTGGCCGTGCCTCGGGCGGATCAATGTCGACGCCGGGCCCGTTTGCCGGCGCCTTCCCGCGCAAGGAAAGCCTCGCCAGCCACCGCTCGTCGTCCTCGGCCAGCGGCACGCCTGGTCGCGCGAGCCTCAGCAACGGTCTCGAGGGTGGCTCCTCCTCGGTCGGCTCGGGCATCACCGTCACTGCATCTGACGGCTCGGCTTGCCCATGGCCAGTCGAGCTTGCCCTCTCCTCCGGTAAGACGGTGCTCGTCGAGGATTGCGCCAGTTTGACCGTCGGCTTCGAGAGCCGCTCATGGGGCGACCCGATCTCGTCCGCGCTCGTCATCCCAGTCGAGGCCGACGATTCATCCCATGCGCGGTGCCTCGTCCTCATCGTCGGCCTCAACACACGACGACCGCTCGACGACGACTACAACAGCTGGGTCAAGCTGATCCGCCTCTCGCTCTCGAGCGGCCTTTCGGGCGTCGCCAGCCTCGAGGCGCAGAAGATGCGGGCCGAGGAGCTCGCTCGGCTCGATCGCGCCAAGACGACCTTCTTCTCCAACGTCTCGCATGAGCTGGTCTGTCATCTCCGCGCGCGCTTTGCTCCTCTGGTTGCTCGCTCTGACGGCCTGCCTCTGTGTATGTATCTCCCTCGCAGCGCACGCCGCTCACGCTCATCTCCGGCCCGGTCAAGGACCTCCTGGCGATGTACACGAGCGACACGCCCGAGCGCCGCCTGCTCGCCATAACCGAGCGCAACGTTGCGCGACTCTCGCGGCTCGTCGACATGCTGATGGACGTCAGCCGCGTCGAGGCCGGTCGCATGCAGGGCACCTTCTCGCCTCGTCAGCTCGGCCAGCTCACGGCCGACCTCGCCTCGCTCTTCCGGTCGGCAATCGAGAAAGCCGGCCTCGAGTTCATCGTCGAGTGGGATCCGGAGGAGACTCGCCTTGTCTACGTCGACTCGGACATGTTCGAGAAGATCGTGTTCAACGTGAGTCTGCGTTCGTCCTCCCTGGAGTCGCCGAAGGAGCTCGCTGACCGTTCTCCTGCGGTCGGGTCTGGGGCGCTCTCAGCTCCTCGGCAACTCGCTCAAGTATACGATGACCGGCAGGATCAAGGTCTTCATCCGCTACGGATCGAACAATGTCGAGTTCGGCGTCGAGGTACGTCGACCGCCGTCTCGATGCCCAGTATGTTCCCCTCATGCTGATATACCTCCCCTCTCCCGACCGCGTAGGACACCGGCGTTGGCATCCCACAAGCAGACGTCCCCAAGGTCGTCGAGCGATTCCACCGCGTCGCGAGCACCGGCCGGTCCTTCGAGGGCACCGGCGTCGGTCTCAGCCTAACCGACGAGCTCATCAAGGTCCACGGCGGCACTCTTGCCGTCACCTCTCGGACCAAGGAGGAGAGCGCCGACGGCTCGCACGGATCCGCCTTTGTCGTCCGTCTGCCTCTCGGGTCGGCGCACCTCCCGGCCGACCGTGTCGAGGATGATGCCCCGCCTACGACCGTCGGCTTCTCGCGCGCCGTCCATAGCTTTGTCGAGGAGGCCAAGACCTGGTCGGCAGAGACGGCGCTCGATGCGCAGTCGACCCACGCCGAGACGTCGTCGCATTCTGGCATCGCGTCCGAGTCGGGCAAGTCGGGCACCTCGGGCTCGGGCGACTCGTCAAGCAAGATCGACCCCTCGACGCTGTTCTGGTCAAAATCGGATTCTATCCTCATCGTCGACGACAACAGCGACATCAGGGCGTATCTTCGCTCTACGCTTGCGCCCTACTGCCGCATCCTCGAAGCTCGAAACGGCCAAGAGGTGCGTCACCTGCGATCTCTATTCCTTCTGCGAGCGATTGCTGACCGCGGAAGCCGTCTCCTCAGGGCTACGAGCTCGCGCTTGAAAAGTCGCCGAACCTCATCGTCTCTGACGTGTACGTCGCTACTCTCTCTATTGAAAGCTAACTCTTGATCGCATCTGATGCTCATCACCTTCGCCTCTGCAGGATGATGCCCGTGCTCGACGGCTTTGGCCTGATCCGTGCGCTCAAGGCCTCTCAAACCGAGGCGGCGCTCATTCCAGTCATCATCATCACGGCCCGTGCGTCTCTCATTTCGTCCGCATCCAGATGTCGCAAGTCCTTGCTCACCGACGCCGCCTCCCTTCAGGTGCCGGTGAGGATGAGAAGGTTGGAGGCCTGCTCGATGGCGCTGACGACTACTTGCCGAAGCCCTTCTCGTCAAAGGAGCTCATCGCCCGCTGCCATCTGCAGATGCAGATGGGCAAGAAGCGCATTGATCTTGAACGGCGCTTTGCCGCCCGCACGCTCGAGCTCCACGTCCGGGCCGTGGAGGCCGAGGAGAAGCGGCGCGAGGCCGAAGAGCAGCGCCGACAGCAGGAGGTCAGTCTTAACACACGCTTTCATAGGACCGGACGGCGGGTGCTCCGAGGCTGATTTCGTTCGAACGCTCTCCCCCGCTCGCAGCTCCTCGTCGATGTCACGTCGCACGAGCTGCGCAATCCCGTCTCTGCGATCTTGAACAACTCGAAGGTCAGAACGACCTAACCCCCCATCGGAAGGGCTGCGCTGACCGATGTACCGCTTGCCCGCCGACAGCTCGTCGGTGACAACCTGCGCTTCATGTGCTCCGAGCTTCAGGTGGCGATCAAGGACCCTGCAGGATTCCACCCGACTAGGTCTCTTCTCAGCATGATCGAGGAAGACATCGAGGCGATGGAGGCCATCTTCATGATGGTGCGTGTCGCGCCTCCTGGCGGTCATCGTCAGCGGCGGGCTGACCTTGTCGCATGATGACCAGGCGCAATCTCAAGAGCGGATCGCAAACGATGTCCTTTCCCTCGCCCGTATCCAGCTCTCGACCCTAGAGTACGTGCTCAATCCCAGTCGCGCGCTGCTCTCTCTTCCAACTGATCTTTTGCCCTCGTCGTTTTCAAGGATCTTCCCCGTGCCGCTCGACCTCTTGAGCGAGACGAAGCGCATCTGCTCCGTTTTTGCGAGCGAATGGTGCGCTCGCCCATCTGTCGACGGGAAGATTGTCGATGATGACCTACTGACCGCCTTCTCCTGGACGACGCCAGCCGGCTCAAGCGCATCCATCTCTCGCTCACTCACGGCCCGTCGCTCCAGTCGCTCCACGGTATGGGTTTCAAGCGGATCCAGGCCGACTCGGGCCGCCTGGCCCAGATTCTTATTAACCTGCTCAGCAACGCAATCCGTGAGCCCTCCTCTATATGTCACCCCGTGCTGCGCTCCACTGACCTCGATGTCTCCATGCTACACCCAGGCTTCACCTCGCCCGCACCGGTGCGCGAGATCAACGTCTCGATTGAGGTCCGCAAGGACGCACCGGATGACGACACGTGCCTTCCGCCGCCCTCAACGGCTCGGTCGCTGCCCTTCTCGACCGACGCCGTCGAGGAGGAGATTTTCATCTATGGCGCAGTCGCCGACAGCGGACCCGGCCTGTCGCAGGAGGAGCTCAGCCGTCTGTTCCAGCGCTTCCGCCAGGGCTCGGCCCAGACGCATGTCGGTGCGTACACCTCCGACTTTCGTCTCTAGCCCCTAGCTTCGCAGAACCGCTGACCCGGACTGTTCATTCGCCGCCTTCCAGTCTTCGGCGGCAGTGGGCTCGGCCTCTACGTCTGCCGCAAGTTGCTTGAGCTGATGGACGGCAAGATCGAAGTCGTCTCCCCTGGCAAGACCGGCAGCACCTTCCGCTTCTTCTTCCGTGCCTCGCTCGCACCGACCCGAGCAGCCGAAAGTCTCTCTCCCGGTGCGGTGCCCGACATCATGTCGCCCATGTCCGAGGCCGGTCGGGCCGTCAAGGCGCTCAGCCCAACGCTGCCATCCGTCTCTGGCATGCGCGTCTTGATCGTCGAGGACAACGTGATCAACCAGAAGGTCCTCGACCGCCAGCTCCGCAAAGCCGGCATCACGGCCGACATCGCCTCGGACGGCGCCGAGGCGATCGAGAAGATCGTCAATAAGGCTACGCTCGACGCGCCTTACAGCTGCGTCCTGCTCGACATCAACATGCCCGTCATGGACGGCCTCACTGCGATCCGCAACATCCGCGCGCTCGAGGCAGAGGGCGCCGTCCTCCGGTCGCGGACGCCCGTCTTCGCGCTCACGGGCAACGCCCGCCAGGGCCAGATCGACGGCGCGCTCGAAGCCGGCATGGACGATGTCATCCTCAAGCGTCAGTCTCGAGAGTGCTGGAGTTGATTCGACTCAAAGCTGACCCCTTAGCTCCACGGTGACAACCCCCGCCCTCTCCGCAGCCTACAAGATCGACCAGGTGCTTGACAAGCTTCGGAGCGTCCTCCAGCTCAACCGATGATCTCCGGTCCACCCCTGCCTCCCTTTGCCTGCCGTGCCTAGCCGCGACATCTGCAGCCTCGTTTCTATCCCCGCGCAAAGCAATATTCCGTCCGCTCATACCCCTCATCAACGCACGGACCCTCACATGTCGTTGTTCAATCCTGTATCCCTCTCGAGTCGCATACATTCGCCCATTGTAGCATCCCAAACTTTTCCTGCTCGTTCCAACTCTGTCGCTCGTATGGCTGCTGCCTCGTCTGCGTATCGGCTGCGGCCGCCGGATGCCTTTGCCCGCGAGTCCACTAGCAATGCGACCGCCAGAACCGCCCGGCGAAATGCCGAGAGCCCTTGGACCGGTCCGCTATCCGGGCCGGACCAGGCGTCGAGCTACGCTCACTCGGATCCCGAGCGACTCTGCGATTGGGATGGACAAGTGGAGGAGCAGCAAGGCGTCGGCCGCCGACTCTGGCGCTGCGGAGAATTCAGACTCCGCCATCTCTACTCGGAGCGCGCGCCCTCTCCCTCCTGCCTGCTTAGCACCTCGCTCTTGCCGCAAAGCCGACGTTCTCCCTTGCCTCCTGCGTTCTTGGCACACGACCAGGGAAAGGCTACTACTGACCGGTCGCTTCCGAGCCACGTCCGCCGCTGATGACGGCCCGGGATCGAGCCCGCCAATGTGGGTGGAGGAGGAGGCGGCGCGGCCGCCGCTAGGCTGTCCACCGGCGAAGCGGGTCCGGGGCCCTGCTCGCTACCGACCCTAGCAGGCCTTGGCCGTCGTCCGTCCCAACGGTGGAGCCAGGAAAAGCCGCAAGCTCGGCGGAGGAGTGCGATGATCGCGACAGATCATTCGAATCTCACCGGCGCTAGCGAGCCCTCTGGTTTGTCGCCCTGCCCTGCCCGCCCGCAGGCCTAGACGCCCGCGCACCGGCGGGCCAGGACAGTCCGGGGTACGACGCCTTATCGGGTCTTGGAAGGCGCCGCTGGCGACCAGGCATGCTTGGCCTGTGCAGCGCAAGAGGATAGGTCGTGTCTGTGCCCGACGCCAGAGGAGGCGATGCAGGGCCTTTGCAGGTCTTCTTAGCTGACGTCCGGGACGCTCACCGTTGTCCTCTTCGACCTCCCATCTACTCGTTGTCTGGCGCTGCTCTTGCCGGTCTGTGAGTCTTGATTTTGACTAGCCACTTGGTGGCCTAGGTCAATCACTGACGTGCTTTCTTACTCGTCGGGACCTCCAGTACTTGCGCTCCAGACCCGCCCGCTTCTCCACCTCTCTTCCACTCACCTTTGTGCCCATGTTTTACTCGGGCCTTCCGGCCGGCCGCCTGCATGAGGCATTCATCGAGGTTCGCCCTCCCGACGGACATCGATCTTCCTTGCTCGCTGGCTTACCCATCCCATTTTGACGGCGCCCTGCAGGCGATGGCCATGAAGCGCCGGGCCTTCTTCGTCAACTTCATCCAGACGCCGGTCGTCCTGGTTGGTGAGTTTTCGTCCTAGGATCAAGTTAACAATGAAAAGAACTGACTTTGATCGTTCGCTCCTGCCAGGCCTGCTGGCCGTCGCCTTCGGCATCGACTATCTGATCGCACTCTGCAAGCCCTTCTACCTCCCTCCTTCGGTCGTCACGACGCTAGTGCTCTTCGCACTGCTCCTCCTTCTCTCGGCATGCTCGCCAAAGGAGGTCGAGGATGTCGACGGCGTTCCCTCGCCGCGACGCAAGTTTGTCGCCCCGGTGCTGGCCGTTATCGAGAAGTGCGCCCCGGCGTGTGCTTCAGCACACCTCAAGCCGATGGCTGACCTCGCACTTCGTCTTCAGGCCTTGCGACCTCATCCTCAAGCACATGGCCGTCTGCTTTACGCCCGCCTTCATCCTCATTCCAGCCGGCCAGACGATCGCGCCGGCTCAAATCGGCCTTCTGACGGCCTACTTTCTTGCCTCGTTCCTCGTTCGTGCAAACCTCTCTCCTCGACGTCTGCTGGAGTCACGTCTGACTGAGCAATCTCTCCTCGCCGGCAGGTCGTCTTCGGAGTTTCGATCGGCATCCACCGTCTGGCCGGCCTGCTGCCTTTCTTCCAAGAGAAGGCAGCACTTCCTGACCTCGAAGCCGCGCGGCCGCCGGCCAAGAATGAGAAGCGCCAAAAGAGCCGGACAACGGTCGCCGTCAAGTCGGCCCGGCCCTCGGGTACGACGACACCGAGCTTTCCCTACTCGGTCTCGAGGCTCTCGTTTGCCAACACAATTACGCCCGAGATGGAGCGCGAGCTTGCAGCGCGCGACTGGCCTCGACGCGAGTCGGACGCAACTCTCATCAATGTGTTCCCTCGGTCCAGCTGCGACAAGGCTGCTGCTTGCGATCACACCGAGGAGGCCGACATCGGCCTGACGC
>Ga0308160_10008191_pt1 | contig 10223 bp, 15 predicted proteins | sample PhyFR1_FD_201036 | JGI IMG/M metagenome (GOLD analysis project Ga0308160, IMG submission 201036) | Phyllosphere microbial communities from UC Gill Tract Community Farm, Albany, California, United States - DLSLF.R1 | ecosystem: Host-associated > Plants > Phyllosphere > Unclassified | place: USA...
TGCACCTGTCATCGAGTACCGACCAGCTCAATCCAACATGCGAAATCGACATCCTGTTACTCTACATCTCGATCAGTATAGAGCGACACTAGCCTCTACGTCAACCGCATTTACCCGTTCGAAGATCAAATCGACGCTCTTGTAATTCTTGCCTTCTCTAAAAGAGACGTTCGAATTCGATGACGGAAAAGGTGGACGATAAGTCTCTACCCTCGCCAACACACCCTACGGATCATGAAACCCTCTCTGGCGATACATATTCAATCAACAAGGATGAAGCTGCCATCGATGGGGTTGATCCAATCTACGCCGCGAAAGCCAGGGTATTGAATGTCGCAATTCAGGAAATTGGGATGGGGAGATATCAATGGCAGTTGTTCTTCGTCATTGGATTTGGATGGGCACAGGATAACCTATGGCCTATCGTACGTTCCTACCGTTGGGCATGAAGCATAGCTAACGATCAGGTCACGTATGCCGTTCGCTAGAAGAGGTGAACGGTTTAGCTGACGATAGTTCGCTCATCCTCCCTGCAATCGCTGCGGAGTTCTCGGTCGGCCGTCCACCCCTCCTCACCCTCGCTCAGAACATCGGACTACTGGCAGGAGCAATGTTCTGGGGATTTGGATGTGATATATTTGGAAGAAAGTGGGGATTCAACTTGACATTGGGAATTACCGCTGTTTTTGGAATGTTGGCCGCTAGCTCTCCGAACTTCGTTGCTCTGGGATGCTTCGCTGCTCTCTGGTCTTGGGGTGTAGGAGGAAATCTACCTGTAGGTACGTCAGTGAAGCTCCTGGACGTCTCTGACATCGTCTGCGACGAAGAGATGTGAAGAAATGTGCTAAAAAGTAGATTCGGCCATTTTTCTCGAATTTTTGCCCGGATCCCACGCCTACCTTCTCACTGTCCTCTCTGTCTTCTGGGCTTTCGCTCAACTCTTCGCTACCCTCGTCGCGTGGCCTTTACTCGGAACGATGACCTGCGCAGCCGACGCCGTTACCTGCTCCCGATCCGAGAACATGGGCTGGCGGTATTTCGTCATCACCATGGGCGGAGTCGCTCTCATCATGTTTTTCATCCGATTCGTCGCTTTCTCGATATTTGAATCTCCTAAATTCCACATGGGCAAGGGAAGGGATGAAATGGCAGTCAAGATTGTCCATGAGGTCGCTAGGCGGAATGGCAAGACTAGTGGACTGAGTATCGAGGACTTGAGAGTGTGTGATGGATTGCAAGGAGGAGTAGGGATGGGAACGGATAACGCCGCTGCTATCAAACGAAAGCTGGCTTCGTTGAAGGGTGATCATGTTAGGGCGTTGTTCGCAACTAGGAAGCTTGCCTTTTCAACATCGATGATTATGGTCGTGTGGGCTTTTATTGGCTTGGCATTCCCTCTCTACGTAAGTCTCCTAGATCAGCTCGGACTGATGATAGAACGCTTTCCTTCCCAGTATCCTCCAGTCTCGGGGACAGATCAACGGAGACGGATCAACGTACATCACCTACCGAAATTCGTCTATCATCGCTGTCCTAGGTGTTCCCGGGGCTATGCTCGGTGGTCTTCTCGTCGAGCTCAAGCATATCGGTAGGAAGGGGACATTATCAGCTTCGACCCTTTTGACTGGGGTCTTCATCCTCGCCTCCACCACGGCTCACACTTCGAACGCATTGCTTGGATGGAATTGCGCATACTCATTTTGCTCGAATGTCATGTATGCTGTGTTGTATGCTTATACCCCCGAGATATTCCCTACGAAAGACAGAGGAACGGGTAATGCGCTTACTGCTACTGCTAATCGAGTGTTTGGGATCATGGGTACGTCCTTCCTTGTTGAGTCGAACGAGGCTAATAGGTAGCACCAATCGTGGCGATGTTTGGAGATCTGGGTACTCCAGTACCGGTCTACGTCTCGGGAGCTTTGTTCGTGCTGGCTGCAATTGTAGTTATTATATTACCGTATGAGTCAAGGGGAAGGGCGAGTCTATAGAATAATTACTTCGGCAAGATCTAATGTATGCCACCCGAGTTCGGGTCATTGTTTCCAGCATGCCGCCGGTTGACGGTCCGTATAAACCTGCCGATCCACTGAGCTTATCATCCTCTGCTCTACCAGATACCCCACTTGACCACATGATACGCGTACCGGACAGCTAGTCAACATACCGCCGACAAACGGAATTACTCGGCGGTTTCCCCGCATTGAACGCGCCTGCTCTTGCCCACCAACCTCCCAAAATAGCGATCCATTTCCCGTGTGGCTCAAATGCCACACCATGTGGAACAGATCTCCTGATGGCCCCGCGGTCTAGCCTCTCTTGTATCTTATGGTCTTATCTGTCTATCTCGCCATGTTGTCCGAATAGGTCCAGGAGTCGTAAGGCAACGGGTATAGGGGGATGTGATACAAATAGCCAGTCAGGTGTCTGTCAATTCACATTTCTCACTCGATCTTACACCTACTCGATACGAATACAATGGCGACTCACGCCCACCTTATGATTGATCCTATGGCCGATGGGACTCCGGTATTACCTGCTGCTTTCCAGGATCATGAGATTACGACCGTCGAATCGAGGGCTAGTTACCGGAAAGAGAAAGACGATGTTGTCGGTGGGGAGGTGGAGGAGGTACCGAGATTAGAAGATAATGCTCAAGCACCTGAGGGGCCGACTACAGGGAAGTACGAGGAGTGGGCATACGTGAGTTTCCTCTTAGAATAGAGGTGTCGGCTTACGGATAGTACCTATATTACAATGGTGACTCAGGAGTAGGACCGAACGGATACTCGTCAACACTTTTTCAGAGCTACCTCAACCAAGCTGGACGGGACTCGATCACCGGTGGACCTTGTACCGATGCCCAAGGAGTCTGTAATATCAAATTCGCAGGAAACAGACCCGTCTCATCCGCTATCCTTATCATCCAGGGTATCTCGTTCGCCATCATGACTTTGTTCTTCACCTCCATCGGGTCTTGCGCAGATTACGGAAATTGGAATAAATGGATCTTGATCGTTGCTACCGGTAAGTCTAGTTATTTTGCAAATCCTGACGAACAGTGACTTGTTGGGCGTCCCAATTCGGTTGGATGGGTATCACCAATGCATCCCAATGGCAGTCTGCGATCGTAGTCTATCTACTCGGATACATCTCATACGGAGTCACACTTGTCTTTTACGCTTCAATCTTCCCTCGATTGGCCCGAAACACTCAAAGGACTAAAGATGCTAGGGCGAAGCTGGACAGCGGGGAAATAGATACGGAGACATACGAGACCACGGAGATGCTTGAGAGGAATAGATTGAGTACGATCTCGACCGCACACTCGAACTGTACGTCGATCTTTTCTCTCTTTTCCCTCTCTTGTTCTTCTGATACGCCTCTTTCCCCATCCATGTCCTCTTCTTCTCTTTATCATTAGCATCTACCTCAATAGCTGCACCCCACAGGACAACAAGCTGACGACCAGGGGGTTACATCATCACTCTGGCCCTCAACCTTTCGATTTTAATCCCCCTCGCCGGCAACGCTCTCGTCAACCAATACACCCTCCTGCTCACCAATTTCTACTGGATACTACTTGGCCTCCCGTGGTTCTTCCTTCAGAAGAAGCGTCCCGGTCCCCCAATCCCCAAGGGAGAGCACTGGCTGACTGTGAGTCGAAATTTCGATTTTCATTCACTTTTTCCACCTTTTCCAATTTTCTTCTCCGTACGTTACAAGACCTGTCCTGATCCTTAGCTCGGTTGGAAACAGATCTTTAGCGCTCTCAAACAGTACAAGCGACTACCGTGAGTCATCATCCTGTCAGACAAAACGCGACAAAAGCTGACTCGCAGATACACTTTCACCTACCTCGGAGCCTTTTTCCTCCTCGCCGACGGCCTCAACACTACCGGTTTCGTGATTGGTATCGTCCAAAACGAACATATCCAATTCTCATTCCTTGAATCAACATACCTCGGTCTCTCGCAAGCTGCCACTTCTACTCTGTCATGTTATGTGTTCTGGTACATTCAGAGACATTTCAAAATCCAGACGAAGTGGATGTTTGGGGTTACGAATGTCATCACTGTATTCATCCCTCTCTGGGGTATGGTATGTCCATTTTCTACTTCGTTGTTTACGGTCTATGGAGACTGACGAGAGTAGCTCGGACTATGGACTACCAAGATTGGATTCCACAACACCTGGGAATTCTGGTTCTACAACGTCCTCTTCGGTCTAGGACAGGCTCCATACTACGCCTACGCCCAAGCTCTGATGAGTGATCTCTGCCCACCGGGATACGAGGGAATGTTCTGTAAGTCTACTTCACCTATCAACGATGAAAAGCTGACATAAAGTCGGATTATACGGTATTTTCAACCGAGTCAGTTCCCTAGTCGGTCCAAACATCTGCGCCGCAATCATCGCCAGGACCGGAAACACATGGCACGCATTCATCTTCTTGTAAGCCCTTTTCCTCGTTGAGATGGACGGAGTCTGATGCTTAGATTCATCAACTGCGTTTTCGCATGCCTTATCATCTGGTTCTTTGTCGATGTCAAGAAGGGCCGAGCACAGGCTATCGCATATTCGATTCAGGAACGAGGATTGACTGCGGAAGTTAGGACTGATCAAGTTGATGCTGTTAAGGGGGATGGGGAGAGGGTCAAAGCGTAATATGATATGGTTAGAAGCGTTGGTAAGAAGGTTGTTTGCTTGGTATGTTGTCATGAAGGGTCTAGTTACAAAGACGGACAGGGAGGAAGAAGTCCGGGACTCGATCAGTCCAGACCTCGCACTCCTGACGCGTGTCCCGTCCGCTGGTAACCGATCTCGTGGCCTCACGACCCCTCAATAACGTGAGGACACAAATAACAGAGTCGAGGTGTGGGTCACACTTACTGCAACTGATTTTCACATATCTCTCATTTGCTCATTGACCGGCGGACCTCCCTTGATGTGTTCCCTGGCGAGACACAGCTAACAAGCCAGCGTAACCTCTGGACTGCTTCACTGCTTCTATGTGACAGCACCAACTACCAAAGGGGATGGTGCGCAATACCTTCCTCGCACGACCCGCCTTAAGGGTGGCTCAAAGTATCAACCACCCTTCATCGATGCTACACGGACGTGTGTGATTGACTCACACTAGAACGATCCACCAGCAGATCCGTTCATATCGTGTACAGCATTGGTCATCGATGTGAGGGATAAGAGATGTAAGGTAGGTGCTCCACAACGTTTTAGGCCGATGATCCTTTGAGGAGAAGGGCCTGAGAGTCTATAGAAAGATCGGCTTACGGTCTCACCTTTCATGCGTCGAGCGAGGGCAGGAGGCAAGGCGCATCGTCATGATAATACGCAAGACCTGCAGTTCGCGGAGTGAGTATGTCGGCTTTCGTCGGCGTTGGGCGCCTCCTTACATCCCACCGAGGCTTCTTCCAGTCTGTGTCCTGGCTGCGGCCGCTCTGATATACAGGACGGGTGGTGTCAACTGTTACTCTTCCACCAACTCGATCCCCCACACCATATTACCTGATTTTGTCAGTACCTGCTCCACTTCCGACCAGCTTTCACTTTATCCGCTTCGCAGCACCCTATTCGATTCTCGAGCAAGATCAAACACTTCCGTAAGTTCCATCCAGCTGTTTGAGTTACACATGACTCATGATAGACCCTCAAATCGAAATGTCATTGAATTTTCCTCCAATGCCTCGGGCACTTGATATCATGGACTCCGGCAATTACATCCTTGATGATCCTCGAGTCATTTACCTCAAACTACCTCCAGACGCTCAAACAGTATTGTCTATCGACAACTCTGACGCCTCCTCTCGGCCCGTAATCGAATTTCACCGAGCGGCCGAGCCCAGATATTCGTCGCAACAGTCTCAGCCTGGTCCCAACGTCTACAGCAACCTCAGATCATCCGGCAGTGCCCGACAATTCAACGGGCAAGTGAATACTGGATCTTCGACCATGGGTAATTATTGGAACAACTGTGTTGCTGAGGGTAACTCTAGACAGTACAACGGCAACATTCACGGCGATGTAGTGATGGGAAATACATATGGCAATGTTGTCTCGAGCTCACGACACTCCGCCGACAATCGTCACCACAAACGCTCAAAGCCGCACATTCTGACGATCAGGCTCCCCGGTGGAAAGAGTATCTCGTCTTTGAACGTCGAAGCAGCTGGGCTTGACTTTCTCTCGCCGCCGACAGGCTTCACCATTGAGAACTTGGAAATCGCTACCACGCACGCGGCTACGAAGTATGGGGATGTAGTGGCCATCCAGGCTACGATGGAGACTGAAGGAGGAGACGTCGACGCCACTCGGATGAATAGTCGAACCTGGACGTACAAAGGCACATCTGGATCTTTCCAATCTCAAATCGGCCCATATGTTCACGGAAGAGCTACCACCTTACATGGGGCCGCCAATCTCCATGTTCCAGACGACCCCTGCTTTCGCAACCTCGACGTCGATTCAACGCATGCTCCCGTCAACGTCAGTTCTCCTTCGGGGAACAAAAGCTCGATTAGGGTCAAGAGCAAATACGGGAACGTCATGGGTGACGGTCTGCATTTGGGGAAGAAGTATACGAAGGCAGCTACAGGGAACAGGTGAGTTCTACATCAGGGTGACCTCTCGAGACATAAGCAAGCTGATGACAAAGTGAGGCGCGTGTATCAGTGCAGACCACGCACGGCGATATTCACTTCAAGACTCGGGCTGCCACCCGTACCAGCGACGTGGATGAAGCGGATGTCGAGTCCGAACCTGACAGAGACGAAGCCGGGACCGACATTTACAGTGGTATGGACAGTGAATATGATGACTGGTAGGACGGACATAGTGTGGAGGAGATTTGACCCTGGACTCAGCCAGGTCGAGGTAAGTCAGGCGAGAGGTGTAAAATGCTGTCCGCTCAATGCATTGCATGTGAATGCGTTTATTTGCGTGTACTGTCACCTGTATCGTTGCAAAGGTTTACAACAAGATGGCATGTGTTAAGCATGTAGTTTTGGAGTTCACTATCGCCCTTTGTGTGATTGCAGATCGAGCGCTAAACGTTTGCAATACTTGCCATGATTTTACCTATCACAACCTGGTAGTGATAAGCACTGCATGACTGACTGGAAGGTACAGCCATCAAGACCACAGCATACACCACATTGGCGACAGGGCGCTGACTCTGATGCTCTATGGCAACTATCCTTCGTCGCATGAGGGGATCGAGTAGGCAGCGACCAAGACGAGAGTGGGCCCCAACAGACAATCGTGGCTTTGCATTCTACAGCGCATACCGCTGATTTAGTCTGACCACAACGCTTCTATTGGCACTGGTGGTGTGCTTTCCTTTGTCCAAAAGGGATACGGTCCAGATTTGCACAGCTTATAACCCACCTTTGATATCGACGGTCTTCCCTGCATACGAGTTGTCTCACCGTACTTTCAACCCGTCAGTGTCAACACGTCCACCACTTCTTCACGTGAAGGGTCCATTGTGAGCGTACCCATATCAAAGAGAAAGTACTGATGCCAGAGCAAGAGCAAGGGCTCGCCATGACAGCAAACAACTTTCCTCCCGCAATCGCAGGAATCACTCTCTCAAGCTCCCGAGCCGTCGATCTTGATGCCGATGCCTTTCATTTCGACCTGCCTCTTGGGTCCGTCACTAAGGTGACCTTGGAGAGCTCCATGGAGCGAGATTTCCGTCCAAGAGCCGTTTTCAAGGCGAGTCCAGAAGTCTTACAGGAGCCGCTCGAAACCGAGGTTCCAGGTCAGGACGGGGCGATGGGTGTCCCGTCCCTCTCAAAACCAACTCGCACAATCGGACGAAAGCCTATCAACATTGCCTTCAATGGTGGTAAAATTCATAACGTTCAATTCAGCTGCGACGACATCGGAAACATCTCGTTCAACGGTGGTAACGTGAGGAATGTCACTTTCGGACCTCCCCTAGATCTCAATATTGAAGATGACAAAGGGCCAAAAGCTTCAAAGCCGCAACCCGACCATACTGCGCTTTCTCAGCCCCACTCCCTGATTTTCCAACTTCCATCTACTCAGAAGTCCATCGAATCTCTGAGGTTGGAGGGCGGAGCTATTATACTCCAGGGCCCGGACGATCTGGGCATCGGGAAGCTACATGTTGTCACCCTCACAGGTCGCTCGAACTTGGGAAACATACGAGTTGGAAGGGCGAGCTTGAGGATCGAAGGAGGGACCATGGAGGCAGGGCAGATGAGGTGCGACGATTTCAAAGCGGTCGTACAGGCGGGGTCCTTGACGGCATCGACCGCCGAACGTTCATCAATCACGGTAATATCCGGATGCCTTCGCGTGAAGGTGACCGAAAGTGCAACCGCACAATGCGACATTGTTGTGATCTCTGGAAACGCATATGTCGAGGTCCCGACAACCTTTGAGGGGGAGTTGAATTGCGATACTTCGGGAGGAAGGATAGTGCGAGATGGTGAGATTCTTCCCGGAAACTACAGGCAAAGAGCAGTGAATGATAGGTAAGCTGAAGGTTGTTCGTGGGTCTTGGGTGGTCCGCTAACCGTCCAGTCGGGCTTGCTTGAATATTACGGTCCTGGGAGGCTTGGTGGAAATGATCGATGGAAAATACTAGAGAGACTGAGATGTCGTATGCAAGAAGCTGTCGGGGGCGAGAAATGAAGAGGCTTCCAACGAATGAGGGAATGTTGGAGAGCTCGGCTGGGTGTAACGTCAATTGTAGATACGTACAATGGGACACCGCATGGTACAAGGATCTGTTCCGACCGGCTGCATTTTGCGCGGTATAACCGAGTCATCCACCCTTGCAGAGGGGCCGTTCGGACGCATGCTTCGATGCCATGTAGTAATATGAGAGATTGACAGGTTTGGCTCGACAGAAACATCACCAAATTGTCATGACGTAAGTCAGCACATGACGCCTCGTTTGCCAAGAGAGGCTAGCCTGCTATGCGAAGGGGTCGACGGAGACTCATCTGAAGATATGCACAATCACTTCGTCAGCGTACGTTTCAAGCACTCAAGACAACACTTCAATTCTGGTATTCCGTACACTTGGCCTCATCAGTAGTTGGACATAGCGTATCCCGCTTCATTTCTGCTCTCCGAGGGGAGGTGATTGGGTACTCGTCGACATCCATTTCAACATGCCCATCACCTACCGAGGTGCCGCTAAGGTGTTTGTCGCGTCGGTCCTCCTCTGCGGCCTAGTCTATAGACTGGGCCATTCACAGGTAGCCGGATATCTGCTCTTAGCATCTGGATGTGTGGGGATGGCGGTGACGGTGGGATCAGCTACGGGATATATCGATGTCATCGGCCGAGATGGAAGGACTATCCCTCCGGTAAATCGTTGAGTTGTACGGACGACCTATTCATCTGACTGGCAGACTGTGAGTGCACAATCCCGGACTGCTAACATTGTCAGATGATTTCCAGTAATCAATCGGCCAATATTGACAGGCGAGGTGTACTCGATGCAAAACAACAGCAACCGACTTGTATCGATTTGTCAAACTCCGTCCCGCCTACCTGCGTAGAAGTGCATCCATGCATGCATGGCGAGCGTCTCAATGCGTCCCAGGGGTTAATTGAGCGATTTCCTCGAACGACGGATATCTCCGATGGAGCTGTGCCTGAGGATCCAAGTATGGAAAAGGGCGCTTCCATCAACGTCAACTCTCTCACCCACCCCCTTTATCATGTATCGAATCTCCGAGTTCTTCGAGTCTGGTGCCGGGACTAGTCCTCTGGACGTCCGTGCTCTTCGGTCTATACTATCGGACGATGGGACGTGTTTGACTCGGCATACGGAGACCGGTCTCTTACCCTTCACCCCCTCTTCCATCCGACGCTAGGAACTGCGGTCAAACGTCCTTTACGCTAAACAACACTCCTTTCAGGTACGCAATCAGTAGATACCTTTGGGACCTGAGTGCCTTGAGGTGACGGTGGGATCGCTGCTTTGAGGGCAATACCCCGATGATCCCGACTTGTATTGCTTTCCCGATACAACACACAACGGCAAGAAAAACGAAGGTGAATAGTGAACCCGTCGTGTGATCTTTGAGCTTATCTTCAGCGACATATACCACCCTATGACGCTAGGTATCTCGGACAACGGAAACAACTCGAGAATCCCCTTTGACCCCATCCACACAAACTATCTGTTTCACACTATTGTGCCTCGTTCCTCTCCGCCC
>Ga0308160_10008193_pt1 | contig 10222 bp, 4 predicted proteins | sample PhyFR1_FD_201036 | JGI IMG/M metagenome (GOLD analysis project Ga0308160, IMG submission 201036) | Phyllosphere microbial communities from UC Gill Tract Community Farm, Albany, California, United States - DLSLF.R1 | ecosystem: Host-associated > Plants > Phyllosphere > Unclassified | place: USA...
TGCTGTATTGCTTGGTGGAAGGGCAAGTTTTCGGCGTCTTTCTGCAGGTGTTGCTCCAGCCGAGCATCGTGTCACAAATACTCCTGACGCTGCTCCGGCGGTGGCCTCAGTAATGGTAAATTGCTCACCGTCGAGTCCGTGAGAAGCATATATTTGACCATCAAAGCTGCTTACTACCTCCTGCCGCTGCGTTTTTGAAAGTCCTCGTGCTTTCAAAAGGTTTCTTGCAGAGTTATTCTTGATCGGAATTCCTGTACACGGGGTAAGCCCCAATGGGTCCATCCATCCGGTTGGATTAGGCGCGTACCGATACAGATTCTCACCGCCATTGAGCCCAATCGGGTCTTGGGTGAGGTACCTTGCCGTATCGGGATCGTAATACCGATGCCGGTTGTAGTTCAGCCCCGTCTCGTCATCGAGGTACTGCCCCTGGAACCGTATGGGATTGCGCATCCCGGCCTTGTACGCCGCCTCGCTGATCGCTTCCTTCGCTTGCCCCCACGCCTTGTACTGCGCCGACCACGCGACCTTGCCCTCGTAATCCGTCAACTCCTGCGGCGTGCCCAGCTGGTCGCACTGATAGAAGGCGATTTCTTCCTTCCCGAACGGTTCGGCTTCCTGCTCGTACTCACCGTTCCATAGTGGATCGAGCGCAATGTCGTATTTGCCGTCGTTGCCCGCCATTAGCTCCTGGACATCGGTGGTGGGCGCCAGTCGAAGCGGCCGGCTTCGCGTGGCCTGCACCAGTGGCACGAAGCTGTCGCGCTCGTACACATAGTGCACTGTCCGTTCGCCCGCCGCGTAGCCTCGGTACTCACTGCTTTCCAGCGCCAGCGTATCGCCATCCCAGCCGTACATGGTCCGGGCCGTCTCCCGGAGGGCAGTGCCTTCCATCGCCTGGCTGTGCTTGGCGATGCGCCGGCCCAGCGGATCGTAGGCAAAGGTGGTAACGCCATACCAGGTTGTGGCGCGGGTCATCCGGTTGAACGCATCCCATTCGTACTCGGACCGCTTGCCGTTCTGTACGCGTTCCACGAGGTTGCCGCGCTCGTCATAACGGTAGCTGACGCCGGCATACTCCTTGAGCAGGTTGTCCAGCAGCTTCGGCAGCCGGGCGCGGCGGGTAATCGGCTCCTGCTGCGCGGTATCGGCTGCCTGGATGTTGCCCGCCGGGTCGAAGGCGAAGGTTTCATGGCCCAATGCGCTGTTTGCCGCCATCAGCCGTCCGGCCGGGTCGTAGCGGTATTCGACGCGGCCCCGCCGGCTGTCTTCCAGGCTGGTCAGCTGGCCGGATGGGTCGTAACGGTAGCGCCGAAGGATCGCGGCGTGCATGCCGACTTGGGCGCCAAGGCGGTGCTGGTGGCTGTCGTGATATGTGACTGCCCGGTTGCCCTGTGCGATGGCGCCGAGCTGCTGTTCGATCAAGCGGCCGGCCGGGTCGTACTTCATCGTTTGCAGCAGGCCGTTAGCCTGGGTACGACCGGTTTCCTGGTACAGTGCGTCGCGCTCGAAGGAGACGAGGTCTTGCCCGTCGAGCAGCAGGCCGTGCACGTGGCCGGCGCCGTAGGTCAGCCATTCGATGCGGTGGCCGTCGGGGCGAGTGGTGCCGGTACGCTGGTTGAGTTCGTCGTAGCGGTGGTGCCAGACCGCGGTGCGCCTGTCGGGATGAAAGGGGCCCTGGTAGTGTTGGTGCTCGCGGACCAGGTTACCGGCCGCGTCGTAGAACCATTGCAGTCTGGCGTGTTCGTTCTTCGCTTCGGCCAGCTGGCCATTGGCGTTGTAGGCGAATGTTTCGATTTGCTCGGGCTGGCCCGTGGCTGCGGCCCGGCGTTGCACGAGCCGGCCCATAGGGTCGAAGTCGAGCCGCGTGGTCACGCCGGCTTCGACGGTTTCCGTCAGCACGCCGCTGGCTTCGTCGTAACGGTACTCGGTGGCCTTGCCGTCGAAGCCCTGTTCCCGCAGCAGGCGCCCGACCGGGTCGTACTGGAAGCGGTAGACGCTGCCGTTTTCATTTTCCAGCGCGGACAGGCGGCCGAGCGCATCCCACTTGTAGTGCAGGCTGTGGCCCAGCGCGTCGGTGCGCTTCGCGATCAGTCCGGTCGCGGTGTAGCGGTAGGCGGTGGTGCGCGCGAGTGCGTCGGTGTGCGCAAGCAGCCGGCCTTCGGCATCGTGGCGAAACTGCTCCGGGCTGCCGTCGGGGTGGACGATAGCTTCGAGCTGGCCGGGGTAGTTGCCGCTGTCGGTGCCTGCGCTGTGCGCTTGCGCCAGCGTTTCGGCACTGAGCGGCGTGTAGCGGTAGCGGGTGACGTTGCCGGCGGCGTCGATGCTTTTGACCAGGCGCTTGCGGTCGTCGTACTCCCACTGGCTGCTGTGCCCGGAACAGTCGGTGTAGCTGGCGAGCTGGCCGTCCGGGGTGTAGGCGAGTTTCTTGACGCCGCCTTTGGCATCGGTGACTTCGATCGGCCGGCCAGCCTTGTCGTACGCGTATTGGGTCTTGTTGCCGCGCGGGTCTGTTTCCTCGACCAGCTGGCCCTGATTATTGTAGTCACGCTTCCAGGTGCCGCCTTCGCCATCGCGGATGCCGGTGACGCGGTGCTGGCTGTCATACTCGAAGTGGACCTGGCTACCGTCGGCGCGCGTGTGCGTGAGCAGGTTGCCGTGGTCGTCGTAACGGTGATGCTCGCTGCTACCGTCGGCGTGGATGTGGCGGACGACGTTCTTGGCGTCGTCGCGGAAGAGCCATTCCTCGCGCCCGTCCGGATATACGATGCGGTAGGTGTAGCCGGCAATGTCGTAGTAATAGCGGGTCTCGTGGCCAAGCGCATCAAGGACGTAGGTCAGGCGGATGTTCTTGTCCCACTCGAGCCGAGTGTCGTCGCTGCCGTCGTCGGCCCATTCGCGGATCGCTTTGGCGTGAAGCCCGCTGTCGATGCTGGTGTCGTAGGTGAGGTTCATGCCGCGCCCGGTGCGGTCGGTGTAGCGGGTAACGAGGTGGCGGTCGTACTGGTACTGCCAGGCGGCGGCGTTTTCGTCCTGGGCGCGGATCAGGTCGCCGTGGTCGTCGTAGTCGTAGGCGGCGAGCTGTCGCAGCAGCTTGCCGTCCCGGATTTCCCACAGCGCGCGGATGCGGCCGCTATCGGCGTCGATCTGGGTGCCGGCATGGGCGACGATGGTCTCGCCCTGCTTGCTGATGATGTCGCTGAGCACCTCCTCGCCGGCATGGGGGCCATTGGCGACGACGTGGTCGTAGCGCAGGCCGAGGGCGGCGCCTTCGCGGGAATGCAGCGCGATCAGCCGGAAATGCTCCTTGCCTAGGTCGGCTGCCTTGGCGCGCACGGTGTCGACCAGCTCATAGGTTTCGCGCCAGGGGCTCGGCTCGCCCTCGGGGAGCGGCTTGCCGAAGTCGAGCGTGAGCAGGGTGGCGCTCATGCGGGTGAGTGTGATTTGCTCGACCGGATCGTAATGCCGCTCGCCGATGCCCAGCCAGGGATAGCGGTGGCTGCGGCCGTCGGCCGCGTGATAGAGCAGGGCGGCGGGCTTGCCTTGGCCGACGACGTCGATGCGAATGCTGTACGGGGTGAGCCAGCGCGCGCCGAGATTGCCGCGGTCATAGGCGCTCAGCTGGCTGCGGTAGGTCCGGCTCCAGGCGATGGTGAGCGGCGCATCCAGGACGAAGTCGGTGTGGGTGAAGGTCTCGGCGCCGGTGGCGAAGCTGATCGAGTGCGCGGTTCCGCCTTTTGCGGGGCACAGTTTGCAGGCATTGGCATCGCCCGTGGCCGGGCTTTGCCGGCTGGTGGCGCCCAGCTCGTGGCCGGGGTTAGTCTTCTTGTGGTCCGCGCCCTTGCTTGATGGGACCAGCGCCGCACCCCGCTTCTTGTGCCTAGTGACCGCGTCGCGCAGTCGCATCAGTACCCACCGGATGCTCATCTGCTTCTGGTCGTCGGCCAAGGCAGCGAGCTTGCCGCGAAACGCCGGCTTGAAATCGGTCAGGTGCTGGATAATGCTCTTCACGCCCACTTCCGCGCTCTTCGGCAGGTGGCTGGCGGCCACGGCGACAGCGTAGTTCGCGGTCTTCTTGTACTGCCGCCCAAGGGCGCCGAGCATCCGGCGCAAGTTGCTTTTCACCCCAGGATCGTGCAGCTTGTCCTCCACTTCCGCCGGGGTGGCCACGTCGAACAGCGGTTCCTTGCCGATGCAGCGATTGAGGGTCTTGATCAAGTCGTCGGCGATGCCGTCGGCAGTATTGGCGCAATCGTCCAGGATACCCGCCAGCTTGCCCATCGCGCTGTCGACAAAGGTGTCGATCTCTCCGGCCAGCCTGGCGTTGAGATGCACGACCAGCACCTCGACCAGCGCGGCGCCGAGATCCTTGGCGCCCAAGGCCAGCTTTTGCCGGACCAGGTGCAGTGCAGGCCGCAGGCTCATGCGCGCCGCGTTGCCTGCTCCCGGGGCCACGCCGATCAGATTGATGCCAAGGCTCACCCATAGCAGGAAATCGATTTCCTTGGCACCCTTGGCGAGGCCTTTCTGGATGATCTCCACGATATCCATGATGGCGTCGATCAGCGCCATGATGTTGCCGATCACCGGCAGGCTGCCGGCTACAGTACTCAGGCGCTCCAGCGTGACGTAGTCGTAGCTGATCTTGCGCAGCCATTTGTCGAAGGCGGCGGCGCCGGCGCCGACGTCTTGCTGGGCTATGGTGTTGAGCGGGGCAACTGCGACTTCCGGCGCGCGCTCGGCGGGCTTGGAGGGGGCCTGCGTGGGTTCGGTCATGATGGCTTCTTATACGACGGATTTTTTCGGTATCGAGGGCGGTACTTCAGCGCCCATGCGCGGCAGCGCTCCGGGCAGACCGACAATCGACGCGACGGCGGCGGCAGGCTTGCCGGCACTTGACGCGCCGGCTGTCGCACCGCCTGCGAGCTTGCCCGCAACGTTGGCCAGGGCCGCCGGTCCTGCAGCAGCCAGTAGTGCTTGCGCGCCGCCTTTTGGCAGCGACTGCACCGCGTTTGCCGCTTGCTGCGCGGCTTGCGCAATCGTGCCGAGCTTGCCGACTGCGCCGTTGAGGTTGCCTGCGGCAGCTTGTGCGCCGGCGAGCAGTCCGGGGTTCTGCGCCCTTGGCGCCGGCGCTGACTGGTCAGACATTGTCGCGGCAGCGGTGCCAGCCTCAGGCAGCGCCACGGTCGGCCATTCGGTTCCCTGTCCAAAGTAGCTGTCTTCATCCCACGGGTCGCGCGGATCCTTGCCATAGCTGACCGTAGCCATTCCCATCGGCAGGCCGGCTACGCTGGCAAAACCATCGCCATCGAGCGTCCCCTGGTGGACGCCACCTTCGGCGTCAATGACGGTGTATTCGCCTTGCCGGATGCCTTGCTTCTTGCCGCCTTCCGGGTTCACGTACTGGTGATACAGGTCGAGCTGTCCCGGCGCCAGCTGCACGGGCTGCGGCAAGGCCGGCGTGCCTTCGCTCTTGCCAGGCTCGAAGCTATGATGCGCCGCATGTTGGATCCAGTTGCCGCTGGTGCCATGCACGATCCCCGATGCGTTCCAGCGGCTGAAGCTGGTGCCACCGTTGATTACCACCTCTTCCTTTGCCGTGATCGTGATCCGGTTGGCCGTATGGGTAATGTTGAGCTTGGCCAGGATGTTGACGCTGTCCTTCAAGGCCGTGATGTCGATGTCGGCGCTGGCCGCCACCAGCTTCATGCCGGCCTTGTAGGCAAACATGCGCACCGCTTCCTTGACGCTGACGAGCAGGCTCTTGCCCGCGCTCAGGCTGGCATGGCCGCCGCTGCTCAGGGCGGTGTGCTCCACGCTCATCAGGTGGGTGGAACCCTGCGTGCTGGTTTCGATGCCGGCGGGGCTGGCTAGAAGCAGGTGGGGAGCCTGGAATTCCGGGAATTCGCCTTGCGCAGGTTGGCCCCCTTTGCCTTTGATGGCGTCGACCTGCGCCTGCAGCGCGGCGACGACCTGGTCCTGGTCGCCCGGCTGGTGTGCCTGCGCCTGTTGCGCGACCTGCGACAGGCTGTCGTGCAACCCCTGGCCCTGGGCCATACGCGCCAGCGTCTCCGCCATGTCGGTGATATGGGCACGGGCGTTCGGCCGTCCTTCGGTGCTGAGCAGCAGGCCCTGCTGCGCGCGCACCGCACCAATGCCGTCGGTGCGCAGCTCGAAGCCCTGGCCGCGCGCATCCTTGCGTCCGGCATTGTCTTCGATGCGGGCGATATGGCCGAGGCTGAGCTGGCTGGCGAGATGGTCGCTCCTGAGCTGCGCCTGAATTTTTCCTTGGGTGTCATCCAGCACCAGATGGTTGCTGCGTCCGCCGGGCGTGTTGCCGCCCTGGGCGGTCAGCTCTCGGCTTCTGAGCCCCATCAGTGCCCGCTGTTCGGGCAGCTTCCACGGCGGCATATAGCTCTGGTTGTACACCGAGCCGGTCACGATCGGATGGTCGGGATTGCCGTCGAGCCATTGCACGATCACTTCCGATCCCACCCGCGGATGGCTGGTCAATCCCTTCTCGCCGCCGGCCCAGTTGCTGCTTACTCGTACCCAGCAGCTACCGCTTTCGTCCCGGTCCCAGTGAAACTTGACCTGGATGCGCCCGTACTGGTCCACGTTCAGGCTGCCCTGGCCTTCGGGGCCGACCACGGTGGCGGTCTGCAGGGCCAGCAGTTTGGTGTCCGTGCTGTTGAAGCCGCGTCCCGGCCGCCAGGGCAAGGACTTGCCCTGGCAAACCAGGCGATTCTTGTACTCGGCGAGCGCGTTCTTACCTTGCAGGTAATTGTTGCTGGCTTCGTGATGCACTTCCAGGATCAGGAATTCGCTATCTTCGCTTTCGCTGAAATGCTCAAACAGCTTGAACCACCTGCCCGGGGCGACGCGCCGGTTGTTGCCCCGTGCTTCGTACAGTTTGCCGCGGGCTTCGATTTCTTCCATGCGCAAGCGCGCAAGTTGGTAGGCGCCCGACTGGTGCTTGAATCCGTAATGACCCTCATAGCTGTACACCTCCAGCTGCGGAATGTCGCCCTGTTGGTTGATGGTGGCGGCATCCACATGTATCGGGCGCGGATTCTTGAAGTCGAAGCCGCTCACCGCCGCTTGTCCGGACGCCCACTGGCGCAGCGGGCTCCAGTCGCCGATCGCGTCCTCTTCGGCCGCGCCACCGTCGCGGTGGAAGCGGATACCGGGCGACGGCCCATCGATCGGCGCCGCACCGCGGGTGTCGTCGCACACCCTGAGCGTATGGCTTTCGCTGCTGTGTTCATACCAATAGCTGTAGCCCGCCGCTTCCCAGCGCCTGCACAGGTAGTTGTGATCGGTTTCGTCCCATTGCGTGGCCATGGTGAGCTGCGGCTGTTCGCCAGCGACTTCCCATTCCCAAGCGGGCAGGGCGTCGTAGCCGGCGAAGATGGTCTCTGCCTGCTCGCGCAGGCTTCGCGCATGGAACAACCGGTTGTTCCGGCGCAGGCGCGTGTACGCCAGCCATGGCTTCAGGACGGCTTCATAGAAGGCCACGCCGCCATCCGTTTTGACCAGCTTGAACGACGCGACATAACCGGTGAAGGGACGGAGGCTGCCGTCAGCCTGTACGAGCGAGACGCACAGCAGCTTACCGTGCATCGCCTCAAGTTCTATCCTGCCGTCGTCGCTCAGGATTTCGACCTTGAATTCGAAGTCGCGCGACAGGTATTCCGTGCCAACGAACCGGTTCACCATCAGCTTGGCTTGCGGGGCGTCGTCCATCGGGAACGACAAGCGCAGCAGGCGGGTGCTTTGGTGGGCTTCCAGCAGTGCTTGCAGGTCAGTCATCGTAGTTGTTCATCAGTTGATCTGGTTATTGTTGAATTCAAGATATTTGAAGTGGCTGCCAGTGAAATTCAGCTGCTCACCGCTCCTCGAACGGAAAGCCGAACCGCATGCGCCGGTTGTATTGAATGCGCCGCTGAACGTTAAACGCTGACAGCGCGGCGCCGGCTGCGATTACCTTGCTTTCGCCCATTGATGCCTCCGATAGCTGCGTGGCATGACCGCAGCGCGAGTGAAAAATTCCAGCGGACACGTTACCCCTATGTCACTTTGCTGAAATTGATTCGGATCAATACGTTTCCCTGCGCCATGTCTAAAGTTTTCTGGGTTGTCTTCTTCCCGAATCGATGATTAGGTGGGCCTGGCATGCAGAACAAATTGCGACGACACGGACAAGTAGTTGGCGAGAATGCTGCCGCAAATGCGGTAAGCCGACGGCCGCTGCGTGCAGAGGGCGTTATCGATATTGGTCCGGCGCTGGAGTGCAGCTGGGTGACGACGCTTTCTGGACGGCCTTACCCGGTTCAATTCCGTAACCAGGGCGCGATCGACGCGTGGACGCGGGCGCTCGGGAAAACTGAGGTATGGCGGCGCTGGCAGGATCCGGGCACGCTGTGCTGGCAGATCAGACAGGAAGTGCTACGGCAACTGGAACGCGTGGAATCCATCGCGCCGGTAGCCGGCGAGATGGCCCAGGTCGTTGCTGATGATCAGCGCAGGCTGGCGGTCGAGATCAGTACGAACCTGAAGTATCACTTGAATCAAGGCATGGTGATCGAGGCCACGGCGGCGCTGGAAACGCTGCTGACGAATTCGGACGTGGACCTGAGTTTGCCGATGAGCATGGTGGTGCCGCCTTACCAGGCTCAGTACCTTCGCTTCGGCGAAGTGGCCATGCGCTACTTGAAGGTGCCAGCGTCGCAGGCTCCGGACCGCTGTTTCGACGGGGTCTTCTGCTTCCTGACCCCGCACGCCGCGACTTGCGCATCAGGGACGACTAGGGTCTGTCTGACTGAGTTCAGAGCAGCCATAGGATCATTGTTGCGATAGTCACGACCGCCAAGTAGTTGTGTCCGCGTTTTTCGTAGCGGGTTGCGACGGCGCGGAAATCTTTCAGTCGATTGATGGCACGCTCGACGACATTTCGGCCCTTGTAAGCTTGGGCATCAAAGCGCGGCGGTGCGCCGCCTCGGCGTCCTTTGCGCAGGCGGCTTTGTCGCGCATCCTGACGCTCGGGGCAAATGCAACGGATGCCTCGGGCTTGAATCTGTTGCCGATAATGGCGGGCACCATAAGCGCGATCGACGCGCACGGACGAGGGTCGTTTCCGTGGTCGGCCGCGACCGGGACGCGGCACGCAGATGGCGTCAAGCACATGTCCAACGTTGGCCGCATCGCTGCACTGGCCAGCGGTGACAAGGATCGACAATGGCAAGCCATGTCCATCTACGCAAAGATGGATCTTGCTGGTGATGCCGCCGCGTGAACGCCCCAGCCACTCGTCAGTTATGATCCCTTTTTTCCGCTGCTGGTAGCGTCCTTCGTGCTCTGGCAGCGCTGCGCTGGGCCTTGATGTGAGTGGCATCGAGCGCAGCGCCATCCCAGTCGACCAGGCCAGCCTCGTCGGCTGCAGCCTGCATGATCTTGAGCAGGCGCTGCCACGTTCCGTTCCTCGACCAACGGACGAATCGGTCATAGCAGGTCTGCCAGGGACCGTAGCGCGAAGGAATATCGCGCCAAGGGGCGCCTGTACGCAAGCGCCATAGAATGCCATTGATCACATGTCGATGCTCGACATAGACGTGACCATGACGTGGATTGGACGGCAGATGGGGCTCAAGCTGGCGCCACTGCTTTTCGGTAAGGTCGGTTCGGCTCATCGCCCTACGACCGTCCAACCTCAATTAAGTTCAGTCAGACAGACCCTAGAGGAGCAGAACGTCGCAATATTCGCCGGTGCAGGTCTTTCGGTGCCAGCCGGTTTTGTGGACTGGAGGGGACTGCTCAAGCCCCTGGCCGATGAGCTAAATTTGGACCTCGACCAAGAGGTCGACTTGGTCCGAGTGGCGCAGTATCACGTGAATCACCATAGCAATCGAAGTGATCTGACTAACGCGATTCTGAACAATTTTTCCCAAAAGCAGACTAAAGTCACCGAGAACCACCGGATCTTGGCCCGGCTGCCAATTGCTACCTACTGGACGACGAACTACGACTCTTGCATAGAGGACGCGTTACGCGCTGGTGGAAAGCTGCCGGATGTCAAGTTCACTTCCAGGCAACTCCTGACGACTGTTAGAGGCCGAGGCGCAGTTGTTTACAAGATGCACGGAGACTACCAGCACGCTGACGATGCCGTGCTCTGCAAGGAAGACTACGAGACCTATCACATCAGTCGCGGCGACTTTCTGAC
>Ga0308160_10008194_pt1 | contig 10221 bp, 12 predicted proteins | sample PhyFR1_FD_201036 | JGI IMG/M metagenome (GOLD analysis project Ga0308160, IMG submission 201036) | Phyllosphere microbial communities from UC Gill Tract Community Farm, Albany, California, United States - DLSLF.R1 | ecosystem: Host-associated > Plants > Phyllosphere > Unclassified | place: USA...
GCTTCCAACGGGGCGGTTGTATCGATACGGACCTTCTTGGCTTTCAGGTCGACCTCAACTTTTGCTGCGCTATCCACTGTTTGCACCGAGCGTGTCACTCCCCGGACGCATCCGCCGCAGGTCATTCTCTCAACTTGCAATTCGTACATGGTAAAGCCTCCTTGTATGATCGAAGCATCACTTTAGACCTTCCAGCGGTTGGAAGGTCAAGACCTTTGCGCAAACAAAAGGAAAAAAGCTTTTCCCAAAAGTTCTTTTTCTTTTTAAATGTACAAGATGAAAACAGTGAAGTTAACTACGGGGTAAATTTTTTGCCGAAACCACGATCTGAGCAATCTTAGATGTAGGCTTTGGATTCTAATCTTGCATTCTTTTACTCTAAAATTGCAAGAATACCGCATTAAATTGCGGCTAATCCAAACAACGACGTTTAAGGAACAAGGGCAAATATGTTTAGTCTCAAAGTGGTTTTCTCTGTCCTACTGATCGCATCGGCTGCAGCCGTAAGCGGCTCCGCTTTCGCACATGCAGCCATCAAAGAATCATCGCCTCCGGCTAGGGCTACACTTGACACCCCTCCTAAAGAGGTTGTATTGGTATTTAATGAAAAACTAGAAGGCGCATTCAGTTCGATCAAGATACTTGACAAAGCCGGCAAGGAAGTCGTTACTTCGAAGGCACGGGTTGACGCGTCGGATCCGACCAAACTACATCTTGATGTTCCAACACTTGGATCTGGCATATATACGGTGCGTTGGACTGCAGTAGGACCGGATGGGCATCCGCGTAAGGGCGACTACACTTTTACGGTCAACTAAATGCCGCTTACGTCAGTGCTTCATTGGGCAGCGATCTCGTTACTGAACGGGAGCCTTGCGTGGCTCGTGGGAGCGCTTTTTGTTCGTATGTGGATCTCTGGGTCCGAAGGGACCTGGACAGACAGCGTTCTGCGCCGGCTCGATTTTAGCTTTTTTGTTGCGTGCATCATCTGTGGAGTTGGCAGCATTGCTAATCTTTGGATCGCTGCCGCTGCGATGGGTGACGTGCCGCTTTCCGATGCTTCGGAGGCCTTTCAGACAATGCTTACCTCGACCAGCTATGGTCGACTTGGGCTTTATGGGCTGGTCTTACTGACTGCCCTCGCATTGTTTTACGCTTTCTACAGCAACCCCAGGAATCGCCAAGCACAAACTTGGTTGATTGGGTTATTGCTCGGAGCATTCATGTTCACCCGAGCAGCCAGTAGCCATGCAGCCGAAGGTGGCGTTTTCCGCTTGGCGGTTGCCATTGACTGGCTTCACATCGCATTCATGGCATGCTGGGTCGGAATCGTGCTGGTTTCAGGATTCGTTGCCCTACCCCGTGCACAGCTTCGTCCTCTGCCTGATCGGCACGTTACGCAGCGTTTTTTGTTATCACTGTCGACAACTGCCACAGTTGCACTGATCGGCATTCTGGCCACCGGGGTTTATAACGCCTACCATGGACTTCGCAATTTGGAAGATCTTGTTTCGACCACATGGGGACAAGCTCTGACTATGAAGTTATGCCTGATTGCGGTTGCAGTTGCTCTTGGTGGTTACAACCGGTTTGCGGGTTTCCCCGCAGTCCTTGACGAAACGGATAAGGAGCAATTCCTAAAGGCCGGAATGGAGCGGTTAAAAACGGTGCTATACGTCGAGGCCGCCCTTCTCGTTGGGGCCGTAGTTGCCGCTGCTGTTCTCGCAAGCGAGGTAGCCCCTACAGTGTCGTAAATTAGCACCCCGCTGCCAAGTGACATTAGGTCTATTCCTCTTGCGGAGCGGCAGCAAAGCACACCGTACAAAGAAGGAGGCCTTTCGATCACCTCCTTTTTCTCTTAATCTCTGCATCGCTATAAACTTCCAATAGGATTTCCGCTATTATCCGCTGATGCTACCAATGCAAAAAGCGAAGCAATGCCTATATCGAGTACAAACAAACAGCATATTCAGTACCAAATTAGTCACCATGGTTGGGCACCCCTTGGCTCTTCGACGTAGATCAACCCAAGAATAAAACGGCAAAGATGCAGCACAACGCAATCAAGCTTTTGTCGAGTCACTTGCATCGCATCAAAGAGGACCACACAGGTAGGCTACTACTGGCCGGGAACAATGCGCTTACGTTATTTGACCCGTCACGAAAAAATACTTTCAAAACGTCCTTAATTGCTTGCATGGAGGCAATAACACAAGAACTGTCTGAATATTGTACACAGATCCTCGGCGAAGCTGTTTCCATAGTGGAACATCTTATGTTGCCACTGTCCGATGAAGCGAAAGCGCAAGTTTTGGAGTTGGCGAGTCATTTTTTAGACGACGCACTTTATTTAAAGCGTCTGGATATTCAAATCGAAGGGATGGTGCGTAAAGGCAATCGGTGCGGTATCAAAGTTGAAGAATGGGACATTCGCATCGACGTTGAACGTTCCTTATATCAAATCAATACAATGAATTTGATTCGCAGGCGACTGGTTCAGCTTTCAGATGACTTAGAACTTATGAGACTCCGATTTTGGCGTACATCTTCGGTGCCACTTTCAACTATAGGAGAAGTAAAAGTGCCCTTTTCTGAATTAATGAATGACACGATTGACATATTGAAATCTGACGGTACTGAAGTGGCAGGGCGTAAGGCAAGTGTACAGAAAAACAAGATATTTATGGAGGCCGATGGGTTATTAATTGAGCCTGGCGACTTGATCCTACGTCGAATGTCTAATGGAGCCAAAGAAACTTACCGAGTGATTGATCCTGGTTTCCATGAAGATTTTCACCAGATCAAGGCCCATTATCAGATGGACGTGCATAAGCTTGGCATGCCAGAAGCCAAAAGTGCAGTCCAGAATATTACATATAACGTTAGCGGCAATAACACTCGCATTAATCAAAACTCAATTGATAATTCCACCAATGTTGTCCATATCGACAATCGTGCCTTGCAACACATTGAAGCTCTAAGGCAAGAGTTAAAGCAAGTAGATTTACCGGAACCGGATAGAGCAGCAGCTTTTGAAATAGTTGATGAAGTTGAGGAAGCCTTTCGTAGTGGCAAACCAAAGAAAACAATCGTGTCAGCCCTACTTAGCTCATTACCAAATGTTGCCAATATTGCAACCATAGTATCGGCTATTGCAAGTTGTCTGTAGAACACAATAGCGCTAAAGGGGCAGTCACATAAATCTTCTATTAGCCACCAGAAATCTTAACCATGAAATTTCAACACCCAATCACGCCAGCCGACATAAGTGAGCCAATCCTGTCGCTCTGCCATGAGATTGTTCCGAACTCGACCCCAGAGTACGTTGACGTTCTGCCATTATTAGGCGCTCCCGCTAATGAATGTTTTGTGCTTGTGGAAGACCAGGCACGCAACGCAGGTGGCGAGTCAGTCATTGGCTGGGCTCTGTGGGAACTACCCGGCCTTTTCATAGAAGCTGAGTTTCATGCCGTGTGGCGAAATCCCGATGGTGAAATGGTCGATATATCGCCAAAAACAAGACAAACGCAACGCATCCTATTTCTTCCAGATCCGTCAGCCAGATATGACGGTCGCCAAGTCAACAACCTTCGACATGCGATTAGCCGGGATCCAGACGTTTCAGCTTATCTTCAGGCGTTCGATGACGAGTTTGAATTTTTGAACCGGGGCGAACGTGCGCTACAACATGGCGAACTCCGGCTAAATGACCGGGACGCTATAGAGTATGGAAATATAGAACGAAGGCTTGAAACACTACACATGCGCCTGTTACCACGATTTCCTTCTTTTGGTCCCTACACTGCCTGCTGGTGCGGTAGCGGTAAAAAATTAAAATGGTGTCACAAATCGGTTTGAGAAACAACGCGACTATATGTGTTAACCAATAACAGTGTCCAAACGGTTGGCAAGGCGCTTGAGTTAATTATTGCAAAAGAAGATGTTATTACATTTATTATCCCCGATACTATTCCCACGGCCTTCCAGCACAACGATTGTTTTAGGAGGAAAAGAAAATAGACCGTTCTTCCGTAGTATGAAGATTGTGAGTGGCGATGTGGGAGGGTTTAGACGGCACAAGTTCTGACCTCAAATTCCATGGCAAATCGTCAAAATTGATCTCAGCGATAACTGCAGAGAAATCTTTGGAGTAGCAGTCCTTTAACACTTTCATATTTGTTGAAGGAAAGCTGTCTTTGAATTCCTTATTATACCGTGGCTGGAAGTATCGGATTAGCGACGCTTCATACAACGCTACCCGTTCTTTTTCCGTTGTGCCAAATAACTTATCTATGCCTGCTCTGATCCGCTCATTGCCAGCTTTCTGGTTTTGTGCGAATGGATTCATTACAGTGACTAATCCTGTCGCAGGAAGTATCTCAAGCAGCAGAAGTGTCAAGGAACTTCCGTGTGAAATACCATTTAAAGCAATTTTCTGCAAAGTTTCGTGTTTCTTCAAACGATCAAGTGCGGATCTTTCTCCTGCGGAACCGAAAGCCTGACCGATATACAGTACATTGAAATGTACCGGGATCTTTCTCCTGACTGCCATAGCAATGTCCAAATCTTCAATGGCGAATTCTCGGCCTTCTGGACTCACAAAGCGGAATCTATCGTTCTCCTCCATTACGTTTGCGCCTTCAGGCAATTCGAAATTTAGCTCAACCATATCACTTCCGACGGTCACGTAAAACTTTGCAGAGCATCCATCTTGTTGCACATCCTTAAGTGCTATTGTTGGAGTTTCACCAATGACGTATATATGGCACTTCTTGGTGACTTCAGCGAATTCCTTTAGGCGTTCGGCGTCATAAATACCAACTGCCGGGAGGATAACAAAGCTATGTGCGTACATTAGCAACGCGTGCTCGACATCGAACAGCTTTTTCTTTGCATCAAGCATATTATTGGCATTTAGTGAATGACGAAGCGAGTGTATATCAATATGTTCAGTGAGTCGATCCACCGGGCAGTATTTAGAAAGTCCATCCAAACATTAGTGAGACCTTGCTATTGACGTCGCTATTCTATTTTCTTAAGACGTTGCATTGTAAAGGTTGCGTTTGTCGACTGCTCTGCTGCGATTTTAGACAACTTGGTCACTGATTTTCCTGGCCACTGCCTGCTAATTGGAATTGCTGGTTGCAGATTGGCTGAAGTTTTCGGATGTCTTGGCTATGCTTGCCGACAGCGTCGTGGATTACGGCTCAGCTACACATTTAAATATGCCTGAAGCTAGATTGAAAATAGTCCTTGACTTTGGAGTCCACTCCAAGGTTTACACTATGGTTTTAGCAGAGCAAGCGCGTATGTTGACCATTGGAAAACTTGCTGCCATCGCAGAAATTTCGACAGACTCTCTTCGGTATTACGAAAGAGAGGGATTGGTACGCCCTGCATCACTAACGCGAGCCGGCTATAGGCTATATGGAGAAGATTCAGCGCAACGTATTCAGTTCATCAAACATGCGCAAGCCTGCGGTTTTACGCTGGCCGAAATTCGTGAGCTGTTAGAACTACGTGAGCACACAACAGCCTGCTGTAGCGATGTGCGCCGACTAGCCGTTGAAAAAAAGCTTCAAATTGAGGCGCGCATCAAGGCGCTGAAAACCATGTCAAAAGCACTCGACATTATGATTAGCAACTGCGCTGGTGACGCTATCCCGGTGGGCGAGTGTGCCATTTTGGCCGCCCTCGAAGAAGCCAAAAGTGGAAAAAAACCATGATCGTTGAACTGTTTTTTACTGAGGGATGCCGCAAGTGCGCAGCGGCACGCGATGAGTTGAAAGCTGCCGCCGAACGCAGCGCACCGGGCGTCTCCTGGCGAGAAGTCAACGCCCTAAAGGAACTCGACTATGCTGTCGAGCTTGGGATTTTAACGTTGCCCGCATTGGCAATTGATAAAGAGGTCGTATTCGCTTCGTTGCCTACCCCGGCCCAACTGGCAAAAGCACTACAACAGCGGCTTGAGCACGAACCGTTTCATGGACATTGACTCGCTGCGTCAGAGTATTGAGCAAGCAGGATACGCTTCTGCCGGCATAGGCTTGCTGGCCGGATTAGCCTTCAGTATCAACCCGGTCGCCATCGCTGCAATTCCAGTGTCGCTTGCATATGTCACAAGAGCAAGGGAAAAACGGACTGCACTTCTTTTTGGCGGCATGTTCATTACTGGTTTGATCGTTACTCATATTGCCCTTGGCGTGATTGCCGGATATGGGGGACGCTGGGTAATAAATCTTCTTGGCCGCTACTGGGGCATAGTCTTGGGGCCGCTACTGATTTTCCTCGGACTGATCTGGGCTGGATGGGTACGCGTCCCCCTTCCCGCTGCGTCTTTCCGGGGAAAATCTGCAACAGGTCCTTGGGGAGCTTTCGTCTTGGGAATTCCCTTTGCAGTGGCAGTCTGCCCAGTGTGCACGCCTGTCCTGATTGTTATGCTTGGTATCGTCGCTGGTATTGGCTCTCCGCTGCTAGGTGCCATTCTTCTGCTCGGATTTGCAATTGGTCGCTCCATCCCAATCGCTTTAGGTGCCTGGGCCGTGCAACTGCTCGATAAATTTTTAATATTTTCTAAGTATCAACATGCGCTGGACGTTGCAGGTGGGCTGCTGTTAGTAGGGTCCGGGCTATACCTTTTAAATGCCGTGTTTTTTCTTGTGCCAGCTTTGGCGGCATAGCTTTATACCGTGAACCAACACTATGAAACGTACCGGTTATCCTGGTAAGACAGACACACGGACCTTGAACCAGGAGGTGTTAGAAGTATTCGACCATGCTTGCGATCAAGGTGATTTAGAGGTTGCGGAGCATTTGCTCCGAGCGCTTGAGATTTTTGCTCTCCGAAGCGGTGACGACGGCAATCTGGATGCCGTCTACATAGCACTGGCCCAGACCCTACTTGGAAAACACTGAGGCAAACAGATAATTTAAGGAACAGCATATGTTAGCGATGCAATACATATTTACCTATCCCGATGATTATGACATGACCACAATTCGAGCACGCGTTATGGAGCGAGGTGCTCAGTTTGACAAACTTGAAGGACTGTTTGAAAAAGCGTTTCTTATTTCGGAAAAGGGAAAAGGCGCAGTACAGCAGAACACTTACGCCCCTTTTTACATTTGGAACTATCCGCAGGCGATGACCGCATTTATCGCGAGTGATAAATTCTCAGCACTAACGCAGGCATTTGGGCGTCCGACGATCAAATCTTGGATACCCGTGTATTTTTCCACGGGTTTGGCTAAAACGGCCACTCCACTGCTTGCTACCAAGGAAACGGTAAGCGTGCCTGCAGATGCAGAATTTGCGGAAGTTCGTCGTATCGAGTATGCCCAGCACCGCCGGTGGACTGAACTTCCAAACCATCACTCTAGCTACATTGGACTTGATCCTGCAACATGGGAAATCATTCGGTTTGCACTATGGACGGCGCTACCAGATGCACTACCGGTGGATGCACAGATTTACCAAGTGTTGCATTTGTCTGCTCCGGCTCTCGATTTCTCGGCCTACAAGTCAATATGCTAGCTAATTGTGAAGTAGCGTCTGACTCTACTCCCTCTGCCGTCGACCAACTCAATAAAAGTTGTTTTTGTGGGGGCGTCGATCGTGATGCACTAATCCGAGAATTGAAAGATAATGCCTTCACGCCCGATGCATTGGAAAAGCTTCAGGAAGACCGGCCAGGCCTTTTTTCGGCCCACCCTGTTTTTGTAAATTCAAGCGATGTTAAAAAGATGACGGCCATCATCGGGGCTGTCGAGCATGTCGTCGGCGTGCCTGCATACCGCCAGCATGTACTCAGTGATGCGCCAGAAATTGCACACCATAAGGCGAAGGCCCAAGGTGTTTTCTTCGGCTACGACTTTCATCTGGCAGCGGATGGACCAAAACTTATCGAAATCAATACGAATGCGGGTGGAGCACTTTTAAATAGCGCTCTCATAAGAGCCCAGCGTGCATTGTGTACGCCAGTGCAAACGATGGTACCGCCGCTGCCTCAGCGCCGTTTTTCCGACCAAGCGTTCGTTGACATGTTCTTATGCGAGTGGGATCTCGCTTCTCGGAATTTTCCACTTCGAACGGTTGCCATCGTCGACAACAATCCAGTACAGCAGTATTTGTATCCTGAATTTCTGTTGTTTCAGGGTTTGCTGGAGAAGTATGGCATCAGCGTCGTAATTGCCGATTTAAAAGAACTAGAGTTCAAAAACGGAATAGTTGTCTGCCGAGGTAAACGGCTTGATCTCGTTTATAACCGCCTGACTGACTTTTACTTTGATGAGCCGGAGTGCACTGTCCTGCGCGACGCTTATTTTGCTGACGCCTTAGTGGTAACGCCGCACCCTCGTGCACATGCGCTGTACGCCAACAAACGCAATCTCGCAATTCTTTCCGACCCAGATTCTTTACGTTCGTTTGGTATCGCGGCTTCTTGGATCGATATTCTTGCAACGGGTATTCCGAAAACTGAAACTGTAACACCCGGTAATGCGAGCCGTCTCTGGCAGGCGCGTCGCAAACTATTTTTCAAACCGGTTTCAGGGTTCGCAGGCAAGGCCGTTTATCGCGGCGACAAACTTACCAAACGTGCTTGGAACGATATTTTGGCTGGCGATTACGTTGCTCAACATTTTGTTTCGCCGAGCGAGAGGCACATAAATTATGGCGACGCAAACGGTCCATTTAAAGTAGATATCCGCAATTATGTATATCAAGGACGCGTTCAGTTACTCGCTGCTCGCACGTATCAAGGCCAGACAACTAACTTCCGTACGTCGGGTGGGGGTTTTGCATCAGTGGTTTCAATACCGCAAAGCCAAAGCAAGGTAACAACGCCATGAATTTATGGGTAGAGTGCTAAACGAAATTGCTACCAACCTTCAGATGCCTACGAGCGTGGAAGACTCCCGAACTTCTTGGAGCGCCCTGACCAGTTCACCCACTGACCTGGTACATGTATACGCAGTCTCAGCCTGTGATACCAATCACAGCTCATAACGATCCAGAGGATAAGGAAAAGCTAGCCCAACTACGGTGTTCTTCGATTCGTTCAACCTTGGGATGGGTATGAGGCCAAAGGCCGACTCATACAGCTAAAATGGAAGGTTCTGATCGTCCCAGGACACTGGCGCGGCTGGATTGCCTGCCCGCTCCCTCCGATTACCGAAGCTGGCTGGTAAGAGTGACTTTTGTCATTTAGGCTAAGATTGTTCAGCCTGGTGAGGAACCAGAGAGTGAGAAAAATAAAGCTCTACCGCTTTTTCCAAGGAAAAATGATTGCCTTCGCCGATTCTAAAAAGAAAGTCTTCTTCCTGCTTGCTGAGTACAGGCACAGCACGCTGCGAACGACTCTGGCCATTCAAAGAACTGGGCTGCTTATTAATTTTCGAGAAGTAAAAGTAATTCATCGTTTCTGCTTTTAACTAAGAAATTATCATGGAAATCATTCAAGAACCATTTGTATGAAGCCCCAATACCGGGAAACCATTCCCAAGAGCAAACCTCGTTGAGCACTTCCTTTATAAGGCACATATGTACCTCCAAAAGTTACCATGCCCGCCTTGGGATTTAGCTACTGCTTTGCAAGCCCCTTTATAGTCAGCAAATGGCCATATCTAATTATGGCAGATAAGCAACCACTTTTCGGTAAAAACGATTTCCCCGGCGATTTATATAAAAATAACAGATGTTTCCCGTGCTCAGCCGAATTCTATTACGTTTCGTATCCGTTTGAATGGCACTAAATGGTTACTTTTGCGCCAACAACAACTCTAATAGTGGCGATGCTCGATAGCCAGGTCATCCAGAATTGGACAATCAGGTCGGTGGTCTCCCCGGCAATTGCTCGCCAGGTGCTCTAACTGGTCACGAATTGACTGGAGTTTCTGAATATCCTGATCAAGCTCCTCAATGTATTGCCGGGCCAGTTTTTTCACATCAGCGCTCTTACGACCTCGATCATCCCAGAGACCGAGCAAGGTCTTGATGCGCTCGATGGAGAAGCCGAGGTCTCTGGAGCGCTTGATGAAACGAAGTACCTGAATGTCCTTCTCTGTGTATTGGCGATACCCAGACGCTGTTCGGCTAGCTTCGGAAACAAGACCGATACTTTCGTAGTATCGGATCATTTTCGCGTTCATGCCAGAAACCTCAGCAGCCTGTCCAATGTTCATATCTTCCTCTCTGTATTCTCTGATGGCTTCCAGCGGCGC
>Ga0308160_10008197_pt1 | contig 10219 bp, 18 predicted proteins | sample PhyFR1_FD_201036 | JGI IMG/M metagenome (GOLD analysis project Ga0308160, IMG submission 201036) | Phyllosphere microbial communities from UC Gill Tract Community Farm, Albany, California, United States - DLSLF.R1 | ecosystem: Host-associated > Plants > Phyllosphere > Unclassified | place: USA...
TCTCTGTGAAAGTCGTCCAAGAGAGTGGGCAGCTCCCGGCAACAATTGTAAGTCTTTTATGTGGTCCCAAAACGAAGAGCTTACACTGGGTGCAGCCAGTCATAGGCTCCTGACTCGTACGTGGTGATACTGACCCTAAACCTCGATAAAGGACTGATATGATGGGAAACGAATGGACCGCGAAGAACAACGCGCAGAAGGAGCCTCGCCGTGGCGATTTCTCTCGCGGCCACTGCACTCTTCCTTTCCAGAAGACAGAAAAATACTGGGAGACTCTTAAAGACGTCACCCGAATATATGAACGTTGTGAATGCCATGAAATGGAAAAAAGGGGGGCCAATCCTCATACTCAGGAATTCATGGCTCGGTATTACCCCGGTACCTTCGAGTGTTCGGGCTCACCTTGTGTCTGTGATAAGGATTGAGGTTCGCAAAGTCATAATTTGGAGACTTCCACCGAGCTCGCGTATGTACCTATGTACGGTGATGGATTGAATACTTTGACTTTGGCAGCATATGATCGCATGCTATGAGTGACTTTGCCAATTGTTGAACAGCGATGCATGATCGTCGACAACTATCATATACAATAACATCCTCTCGACAAACCACTCACGCCTTAGGAACCGCAGCTCCACTTTTACGTCCCTTCTTCTTGGCCGGACTAGCTCCATCCACGCTCTTCTCCTCCCCAGTAACCTTAGCCGCACTCTTCCTAGGCTTAGCTTTCGCTTTAACCTTCTCACTCCCCTCCGTACTTTCACTCTGATCCGTAATCTTCCTTTTCCTCCCATTCTTCTCACCCGGTATATGCGGTGGATCATGTAACCTAGGTATCTCGGCATTATGAATGACTTCAATACCTGTATATCCATCATTATCGAGACGGGTTGGGCGGGTTGGCAAGGATAGATCGGCTGGACGGATTTGGAGGCTTGTTTGGACTTTCATTGGTCGGTCTGGATCTAGTGGGAATGGACCGATGTACCAGTATGTGAGGGGGACGTGGAAGTCTTTGGTAGGTCGTGGAGGTGGTTTGTTGGTTACGTGGGCTTTGCCTTTTCGGGAGAATGGATCTTGATGCTGAGAGACCGCCTGATCGGTGGAAACATTGTCGAGTCGGTATATCTGACGTCCGATGCAGACTACATCGTTAGAAATAATGAAGGATCAGGTACGATTGACTTACATATTCCGAAACCTTCCTGCTGAACAATGACGTCGAGTTCATCTGGACCAGTCTGAACACCAACAACATCACCATGTTGTAATGTCATCTGCCCCTGTTTACCCCTAGGATTACCCGTCCCGGGAGGTCGACGGAACTTGAGTAATCCATCAGAGCCAAGGAAGGTGAATGACATATATGAATGAGCAGGAACATATATCCGCTGCTAGGTCAGAAATATTCGTGAAAGGAGGTGAAGACATACAGGAGCTTGTGAAGCTGATAAACCAGGTGGAGTGACTGCAACGAGTAAAGAGTTGAATCTTCTGGACGTAAGTACACCTAACAAGGAACTTGGGATTGAGACCTACTCTGGTTCACCTGGGAAGATTTGGCCTGCACGTTCATTGATCAAATCAGCGAGGTCGAGGAAGGTCGAGTCTGCTTCATGCCACGGTACAGATCTTTCGGCGGTAGGTAATGACTCAATTGCCGGGGCAGGATCAGGACCCAGGAGGAGGGTATAGAAAGGGGACAAGTGCCTTTCGCACACTGGCTGTCAGCGATATTTGTTTGGGAGAGGTATGACCTACTTCGAGTAGTCCTTGGATTGGCGAAATGACGTCGATAAGCCAATTCTCGCCTATTGATTAAAGGCCTGGTTCGTTGTAGATCTTTGAATAGGTCGTTCACGTTGATCCGCCTCCGCGCTAGGATCGGCCCTTCATGATTGAGTGAATGATAGATGACGGTGCCCTTTCCAAATCCAGCCTCGACACCATGACGAACTACTTTGACATCGTCCTCGAATAACGTCCAGGCGTGTGATACCTCGAATGGCCATGATGCTAATCCATCATCAGGCCTAGGCCCGGTCGAAACGGGTCGTAATGGACCTCGAAGACTCTCGGCGGTGTATTCCCAATGCTTTGGGTACAGTCGACGCTACACGATCAGCGACATGCGTACGTAGTAAACCGTTTGTACTCACTCCGCATGATTCACAAGTCCACCCGTACCATTTCTTCCTCTCACTGGCGCATCCGCATGCACCACAGACCCAGCCTGTCCAGTACTCTCTTCCATAATCAGCAGCTTGATTCTCTCTGGCATCCAGATGGACCGGTTCAGGGGGCCGGAGTTCCATGCGTAAAGACTCTGCCGTGATCCTCTGCCGCTTTATACCAGGTTCTGAGTCTGAATCAAAGGCTCTTGGATCGAGTCCTGACTATTAATAACCTGGCGAACCCATGAAAAAGGACTTACTGATATCATTAATACAAACGTCCCATTCTTTGCAAGTCTCATCCAGACACTGCATCCTGTGACTATAGGGGCAAGACGATATCCCATCACAAGTCTCACACTCGTGGAGTTTCATCCTCAGATCATCATCCGTTACAGCATCTGTGGACAGTCCATCCAGTCGCTTTCTTTCTTCCGCCGACTGAAAACTGATCGTAGGTCCAGACGGCGTCAACTGGCATTCTTGGGTAGGATCCACTGTATCGGTGACAGGAGCAGGCCTCGGATTGACCTCATCAATACGCTGCCACCATGGAGGATCCGATCTGTTGAATTGATATTCGAATCGGAACTTCCAAATGACTCGATCGCCGTCAATATCGAGAATTCTATCATTGTTGGATACTTTTTTAGCCACGGGTTCGACCTATTTATCAGCAAAGAGTCCTGGCTTCTTGTTGGTGAAGCGTACCCATGCATCGATGATCCAGTACCAGCCCAAAACGACGAATGGCCGGGGAACACAAAACGGCGTGTGAGCATAGTCTTGAGCTACAGCGACTGCGATCGGGGTCCGAGCTCGATGGGTCAAGAGAAGAGCTTCGATTTCCGGGCTCTCTAGCTGTCTACTGGAAGTAGGTAGTTTCTGGGTGTTGGTCGGCGGCGCTAGATCGTCGCTTCGTGACAATGGCTTGACCATCGCGTCATCGGACGCTGTGATCGGTGGATCGTCCACATCTATTGGAGTAGCGGAATCACCCGCCCTGCGACGCGCTCTTGGTTTACCGCTATCAGGTCAGCGACAGTTGACCGAGTGGAGGACCAGAACTCACATTGGAAGAATCAGCGTACCCCCCTCTTCTTTCTCGCCCCAGTACGCCAAATCACTCGGAGTTTGACCTTCCAAAATAATACCCCTTGCCATTCCCCCTGGACTGATATCCACACTGGCTCCAGCAGTCTTGACTGGGTTCCTCATATACTCCAATGCACTCTGCAGCCCTCGCCTCGTATTGGACCATACGGGGCATAGGCCTTTGATATTCCTACCCAGGACCGGTTTCAGGTTGTTCGCCTCGACCCTTTCCGCAAAGGCTTTGTCGACTTGGGATAGTGTACCGATTGCAGCTGGGTTGATTGTGACATGCGTTGTCGGTGGATTAGGTTTTGGTGGTTCGCTATGGTGCCCATTGCTGTTTTTCATAGCGACTTCACGATTTTGGTTCTCCGGATGTATCGGTCGGTTGACGTATGGTTGGCCGTTTGGGGGAGGTGATGGAATTCGGCCTTTTCCCTTTTCCGTACTCGAGAAGCGTTTCTCTGCCGATAGCTCAGAGTTCAGCGTTGCCGGGCGGTATATCGAAGCACCGGGAAGAGGGGTTGACGAAGCAGGAGTGTAATTGGGATGGGGAGCCGCGGGAGTGAAGGGTCGATATGTTCCCTGCGTTGGAGCGTCATGGGTTTGCCTCATACTGATTGAGTCAGCTGCGTTTCTACTCGTAGCTATAGCACCAAGCGACTTACACAGGTACTTGGCCTTGTAGTGGCAGCGAGCTAGTCCCTCCAATGCTATACCAGTTCACTCCGCGCGGAGTCTGGGGTGTGGTAGCTGGTCCGTTGACATCTCCAGGCCTTCCGACATTTAGTGTTGGTGTTGGTGTTGGAGCGGCATTCTCGGACAGTGCAGTCGTGGCTTTCTGGGGCACTGACTGGGAGGTCGGTGCATGCCCCTCCATATCGCCAGGCTGACTATATTATAGAAGAGTGGGGAACGCGAGAAGAGTACAAGTAACGGAATAACCTTGAATTTGGTAGTTTGAAAGTGACATTGATTTAGATTCAGGTACAGCCTACTAGCATGTGGCAGCCGTTCACATTTAACCCTAAAACACGTATAGCATAGAGCATGCATATCATAGGGACATGATCAAAAAGCACGTCAAGCTTATGACAGTTACAATTCTCTCCCATTACCTTGCATAGCAAGAAACAGATGCAACAGCTGGTTGAAAGAGACAGAACGCGCTTGGTCTAATGGTGCCTAGGCGCGCTGAGATGGCCGGATAGTCCCACCTAGCTAATCTCGGGTCCTGTAAAATACCAGTCATCCTGCCGATAAATGGGCTCCGTCTTGCCCATGACATCGTTGGGCATTTGAATCTTTGCGAATTTGTGCTATTGATATGCAGAACCAAGTCAGTTAAAGTAGCGAGAACCAACACCCTAACCGCGAGCTAGTTGGGACTAACCGACCAGCATTACGTTACGCGCGCCATGAATCAAGTGAGCGATTTGACAAAGGCAACCTACATCACACGTAGTCAATGACATTCTTGAGTAGTACAATGTCAGCCCTCAAGTCTATCATAAGGGGCTCAAGTCGTCCGACGAATTATCAAACTTTACCAACATCAGACTCGCGTGATGGAGAAGTCGTAGAAGCTCGGGCAAATGATCACGATCAGGCGGTATATCTTTCCTTTTGGTTATTCGGGGCTGGATGCTTGCTTGGATGGAATGGTAAGTCACTTCATCCGTGCATGGCTGGTGGGACAGAGGGGGAAGTGCTGTGGAAGAGAAGCATTAGCATAGTGAAGGAAATTCAGTGGTGCGGTGAAGGCGACGAAGAAGGCAAAGGCAAAGAAGGATAAGGGAAAGGCCTAATTTGATGTATCAGCCAAGGAGGATTGCAGCGAGCAAGGCTTTGCTTCGGGAGCAGCGGACAACGTGGAGGTGACAGGAGAACAGCGAAAAGGGTACAAGAGGCCGAATCAGCTGATCAACAGCGTTGATGTGTACCTTCCCTTTATTCGTCTCGTTCTATCCGCCGGACTCAACGACTGGTCAGAACCTGACGAGTCTTCTTTCGACAGTATATTGCTTCGGACAGCTCGTGTTCCTCGGCCTCGCACAGGCACAAGTTGGCAAGGTACGCTACATTGAGAGAAACCAGCTGACAATAGGCAAGTCCAACTAAACAAATTCGCTGGTCGCTCCTTCTCTTAATCGCTACTTTTATCCTCACTACTTTTCCCCTCCTACCCCTTTTGTTACCGACTATCTCAACCACTTTTTTACTACCTACCCTATTGGCGATCGTCCTCTTCCTCAATCTATCCGGATCGTATTTCCAATCCGCCGCCTTAGCCTTAGCATCAATGTGGGGTCCGACCGAGATCCTCGCTGCTCTGAGTGGTCAAGGGGGTGTAGCCGTCCTCATCTCCCTCGTTCAAGTCATACTCGCTGTTTTAGGTGCAATTGGAGGATCTCAGCCAGCAGGAGATGAGCAGCCGAGTATGCTAGCCGGAGTAGGGTTATGGGGTTTAGGCAGTATCGCAGCGGGATTATGTTGGCTTGCTTTCCGGTTCTTGACCACTCATCCTGCTTATGAGCGAGTAGTGGGGTCCGGTCGTATAGATGCCGTCGGCATCGAGGGTGGAAAGAAGGGAAACTGGGATCGTAGTATGGTGGTGATGAGGAAAAACAAGTTGCTGTACTTGGCTGTAGCGCTGGACTTTGCCATTACTTTAGTGAGTCGGTTGGAGCATACGTGTGGTGAATTTACTAATGGATCAGTCGGTATTCCCAGCTATAACATCCTTAATCGTGTCCACTCATAACCCGACTCCTCGTCTGTTACGAGCAGATGTGTTCATCCCATTCCACTTCTTCATCTTCAATGGTATGTCATCGTACGCTGTGACCCCTATCAAGTTCTCCATTTATCTATACATCACATACAACACTCCTACTCTAGCTTAACTCTCACAAAGAGGGGACACTGGAAACGTGCGGGGAGAGGAGACAGGGTTGTGGGCAAATGATGATCGTGATCTGCCCCAATATAGTCATCGTGAAAGGATGCGCACACAAGGCGAACGAGACATCAGACGTGGTACTTGAGCTAACGGGCAGTTGGAGATTATATTGGCAGAACTTATATTCCCTCCATCCCCGCCCTTCAATTCCGATCACACCCAAAGATCCTTGCCCTGTCCATCGGCCGAATCGTGTTCGTGCCACTTTTCTTGGGCTGCAATCTCTCGACTACACCAGGGACGCCTTTGCTCAATTCGGACATCATCTATCTGGTCATCTTAACACTCTTTGGAATTACGAACGGGTAAGTCGTTGATATGAGGAAGAGTGATGCTGATATGTAGATACATCGCTTCATTGAGTATGATCGTTTCATCCACCCCGGCCCTTAATCCAAAGCTGGACGAAGATGAAAAAGATGTAGCTGGAACCATGGGTGTTTTCTGTTTAATGGCAGGCCTAACTTTGGGTAGTATGGCAAGTTTCGGAGTAAATGATGCTGTCCGAGGGTAATCTATCTATCCTTATGTTGTATTACTAAATTCTACTCTACACAATGCATGATCTCTACATATCGTCATTAGACGCTTGGATGAGGTATGGCGTAATCACCACAGTTTCTTCCCACATCCAACAGGTCTCCGTCTTTGACCTTTTGAACTTATTGCCAGCTCCGTGAGGTTCTTGTCCTGCATCGTCAGCTCTATCCTGGCTATGAAAGGAGTCAGCTAGCATACGGATGTGATATATGATCGGTAGATCCTTTACACAGCATTCCTGTTCCATTGGACCGGTATGTCGGAAAGTCATTTTGTGGAGGAAGGGGACCATGAAATGCTGCTCATCAGCTATGTTGCAGCCAAATGGAGAGAAGCTGACCTGGAGCGTCGCGGCGATATGAGCAGCAATCTCCTCAGAAGGTTCAGAAGGAGATTCATCCGGATATCTATCACAGTCAGTACGAACGCTCGAAAAGGACTTACATAGCCTTCTCTACTTTGACTTTCACGATCATTCTGAGTATCAGCTTGATCAGGGCAAGGCGAGAAGAAGCTTACTTTGATCCTTGTACATAAATATCCCTGGTAATTCCATCCGGCTCAAAGAAACCAAGTTCAATTTCCCCATGATCGGGTACACCAAAGTCCTCTGGTTGAGTGATTGCTTCCACAATCTTACCAACATAAGATACCTTCTCGGGGACCGGTTCCTTCGTGGGGATAGATCCAGGTGCGGACTTAGTGGCGGATGATCTCTTTTTAGCTGGTGGTCGCGGTGGGAAGGTCTTTCTCGGTTTGGCAGGTGGGAGGGGGACCTTGAAACCAGTCTCTTTCTTGGGAGTGGAGGCGAATGTATCGGTCTCTGCCGGGATCGACTTTCCGTGAATCACTGGGCTGCCAGCTGGGGCAGGTTTGGTGGTTCTTGAACTCCTCCTACTGGGTTTAGGGGTGTCTCCCTCGGGTTTTGGATCCTCCTTCATTCGCTTGGATATAGCAGGTCCGGGGGTTGGACCGAGCTTATTGTCAGCTTGATCGATTTCAGAATCTGGCAGCTTACAAGATCGGAGAAGGAATATTCAGCTTCGACCAAGTTCCTTCTCTTCCTTCCAGGTGTCTTCTTCTCTAGCTTCACAGTAGCTTCCCTTGGCGGTCTCATTTCCAGCGGTTCCTCCACCTCTTCATCCGTCTCGACGTCGAGAGCGAGGAATCGCTTGTTGTATTCTTTCGGGCCTGCGGTGTTCGATACGGCGGCTAAAGGGGTTCGTTGATGTTGATCGGGGAGAGGGTAGGGTGTCTTCTGACGATTATAGGTGGAGCGGGATGTGATTCCAGAGGTTCGCTTTAAGGGGGTTGCTTTAGCCATGTTAAGTCTGATGTATGTGTGAATGGATGAGGAAGGGAGGAAGAGAAAGTCAACAAAGGTTTTTAAGTATGATATTCACATTAGCGCACGGACCTGTACATGCTTACAACACTATTTCCGTTCTATGCTTGGATCAAGCAACCAAAAGACCTGATTAACATCACTCGACGGGATCCTCCTTCTCCTCGCCTACCCCGTCTTCATGCCCTGCACCCCATTCTTCCTCATGTACAAACTCCTGTTCCATCATTGCAGCTTCATATTCCGCTCCTGCTGCGTCATATTCCTCCCCTCCCTCCGCCTCGCCTTCGACAGCTTCTTGAATTGGTAAGAATGGATATAGGTGTTCGGGGGGGTAATCTAGTAATGTTGCGCGGACTTGTTGAGATATTTCATCTAACCGTTCAGGGGTTTCGGGGTGAAATCGGTCATCTGGTTGTTCTATTATCTGTCTGTCAGTTTGATACATAGGAAAAAGTGAGGGAGACTTACGCAATATAATTCTACTTGTTCTGTTGGGGCTAGATTGACGATTTGTAGCACTTCACCCTTTGTCAAGCCGAAATCTTGCAGCGAGTCAGCGAGGGAAGATACACCTTCGTCCGTTTGGCGTGATGTATAATTGTAATCCGAACATAGGTACTTCAACACCTATCATCAGCCCTATATATGACCGAGGCCACAACATACCTGATCCTGAACCCATATCAGATCCCCAGGAATTCCCCTCCTCTCAGCATCTTCCTCCCCCTCCACCTCCTCTGGCGCTTCCTCAAACTCTTTATCGCGATCATCCCTGAGTGGGTACTTTATACGCGCAGCAGCATCCGACCGTAATTTGTGATTACGCTGTAAAGCTTGTAGATCTGATGTTTCGCGTTGAAGCTGGACGAAGTGGTTGAGGACTTCTAAATTCGATAAATGTTGTGGTGGGTTGTTTGAAATCTGGAATCAGCTCTGTGTATACGGGAAGAAATCAGCTCACCTTCATGGTTGACTGATTGAGGCTGGACGTTACTCTTGACCTCTAAGATAGAAAGTTGAACCACCTCCACTTGGCCAAGCTGTTGACGTGAATAATGCCACGTCACCTACTCCTCGGAGATATCCGAAGTAAGCAGGTACCCTACCCTTTCCCCTACGTCATGGGTGTAAAGAGTGGAAGATGACAAGCCGAGAGAAGCTAGGATAGACTTAAGGTTGGAGTGAGTACAGCTATCGATTGTCACTTACATCAAACAAACAGTAACAATGAGCGGAGCACCACCATCATACGACGCAGTATCAAGGGATACACACGGTCAAGGCCATGGGGACACCAACCATCTCCAGACTGGAGGAAACAATCTGGCCAGGACTACCTCGGCTACCTCCGATGCTGGCGGAGATCCATTCGAGGGTTTGTCACCTGAAGAACAGAGGGAATTTGCAGATGAGTACAGAGATCTACCTGACGGATGGATCAAATGTTGGGATCCAAAGTGAGTAGTTCTGCGACTTTGATGATCAGTGCTGATCGTCAGGAACAAGCACCATTTCTACGTTGAAGAAAAGACCGAGAGGGCAATCTGGGTCCATCCATACGATGATCCCGATTATATCAAATCTCTACCTGATACTCATCCCGCCAACCCTGAATCTCAAGCAGCAAGGGAACGACGTGAAGAGATTGAACGAGCGGAAGAACGAGCCAAGCGGGTTCAGGCTAGGGGTGGAAATATGTCGGATACCGATACCGATGAGGAGGCACCTGGAATGTCGTCTAGGGCTGCCATGATGCAGAAGTCAGAGCAAGAGGACAAGAGCTGGCTACAACGTCAGAAGGACAAGCTGTCCGACCATAAGGAGAAGCGAGCTCAGAGGAAGGCAGAAGAGAGGAGGCAGAGGATCGAGCAGGAGAAGCAGATCAGGGTGAGTTGTTTTCTTGGTATCATGTCTGATCGCGCTGACGATTGCAGAAACAAGTCGAAGAGTATAGAAAGAAGAGGGCAGAGCTCCTACAAGGTCAATATGCCGCCCAGGGATCCTCTCGATACGCAGCTCCTTCAATGGCATACCGATCCCCCATGGGAATGGGTCTAGGTGGTCTAGGTCCATCATACGGCTACGGTAAGCTTCCAGATG
>Ga0308160_10008198_pt1 | contig 10219 bp, 9 predicted proteins | sample PhyFR1_FD_201036 | JGI IMG/M metagenome (GOLD analysis project Ga0308160, IMG submission 201036) | Phyllosphere microbial communities from UC Gill Tract Community Farm, Albany, California, United States - DLSLF.R1 | ecosystem: Host-associated > Plants > Phyllosphere > Unclassified | place: USA...
ATCGAAAAACAAGGCAGACTAGACGTATTTGATTGTCACACTTTTGAATAGTAAGATCTATGTCGACTTGCTGTCTGCATTCCTCGCAGATGCAGAAGGAATTATCAGGAAGTGCCAACTTTCACGAAATTTAGACATTCACCGTTCAGTCGATTGCAAGGTACGAGGCCCGGCTTAAAGCGCGAAGGTGGAGGTGTGATCACGTGATGCTGGATTATGCTTGAACCCCGTGGTAACGGCATTGACATCGGCCCTCGAGCAGCAATACATTCGGGCTCATCTCTCCTGTTTAGGTCCGTCCGCTGCGTAGCTATTACCTTGTACGACGGGCACAGCAGATCGTCAGAGCTACTGTTGCAGGTCGAGAACAGACATGGGAGTCTGGCGAACCGTCGCTATATCACACTACGGCAAGTCGCGCTGACAGCGCAGTATAAGGGTCGAGGAAACTCCGTAATATTCCAAACCCAGAGAAGACTGCTTGACAACATCGCTGAAGATGTCGAACGCTATCAAGATGTAAGGAAGACTGCAATCCTCACTATTGGATTGAACGCATCGAGATTGGGCTAACGGATACTTGCCTGATCCACAGGAACTTCCAGACGTTGCCGAACGTGCCGTTTCTGCAAGGTTTGTCAATGTACGTCTTTCCGGCAAACCTGGTACTAATGTCGTTACGGCCTTGCGTACACGTAGGCTGGCCTGGAATTCTTGCTCAAGAACCTTGGAGAAAGCCACCAGCGGTGCATGGTGTGAGTTCAGATGGAACCTCTATGTTATAAAGATCGAAGTTTCGCATTGAGCTGATATCTCTTCTAGCTGCTCGAGTTTCGACCTGGATCCAATCAAATCAAAGCCCGATCTTTGCAGGTCGAATTCGTTCGAATTGAGACCCTTCCCGGCGGAGGTGAGTGGCCTATATGTCAGTTTTAGATTATGCATTGAACAACGGCATGTTTCGATATAGGCCAGTCCGCTATAACCGTCATTGGCGCACCTGCGACTGTCTGGCAGACCCCGAGCGGAAAGGAGTGGGATTTGATTACGGCGGTATGTCCTTGCTTCGTTCTATCGACCGTTCGGGATGTCACTGAAAATATACGCTGTGACATCCATCGTCAGACGGACTTTAAGGTCAGCTGAAATGCAACAGTTATCCTTGTATCCCTGGGCCCCAACTAATCGACGTCACTTGAGCAGTTCTACATACCTCTTCCGTTGAACATTCCTGGCACTGTGGATTTGAAACCGAAAGGAGGAGGCATCCGATATGAACTTGTCGCGAATTTATCACACAAGCCGAAGAGGTAAGCGGTCCGCTCACGCCTCGAGCGCCGCCTTACTAATGTCAAACGTTGCTTCGTAGCGGTCTTTTGCGGCGAGATTCGAATCCTGTCACGCGTACAACCCAAGCCATCTTCATAACAAAGCATGAACAGCACTCTGCTTGGCCGATCTATAATCAGCCCGAGACCCGGACGGTCGTTCTCTCGGAGATGGAACTGACTGTCGTAAGAAACTACACTGCTTTCGGTCCAAGCGATCGAATAGAGGTTCTGGCCTGTCTAAGGTCCTCGAGACCTAAACCACTGAAACTCCGGGCATTCCACCTAGAGCTAATCGAGGTGATGACTATTCGCCCGCCAGTAGCGAAGGGTGGGAAGCCGATTTCTACGAAACGTTCCCGAGTGGTTCACGAGAGCAAAGTCCCGGTGGGCGAGAAGATTGCGCGGACAGAAGAGAAGAAACGGCCAGTAGCACTTGTCGTCCCTGCGGGATTGGTCGCGCACACGACGAAGGGTGGTAAGGTCTTCGATGTGGCCTACGAGCTCTCTGTCAAGGCGATAATGGAAGGCATGGAAGACGTCAAGATTGAACATTTGCAAGTCACAGTCGGCATCTATGGTCGACCAAGAGCGCATGATATGGTCAACCAAATCGGCATGGTAGATGCCCTCTGTCCATTCCCAAATGGACGACCCAATGTGGCGAGATCTGATAGTCAGACCAATTCTATACGGAGTTCCATCGCTGGACCAAGCGCCGGTCCCCAAGCAGGTGCTGTTCTGCCGTTCCCTGAACCTCGAGCAAATCCGTCGAACGGCTTCCCTACTGGTTACCCAGGAAGGCCCGCTCGCAATTCCTATTACGGATCGGCCAATCCTCTGAATATTCACGATCTGCCTCCCCAGACTCGTCTTGCGGTCCAACCTTTCAACTCGAGACCATTATCGATTGATTCTTCTTCCATCTATTCTCACTCTCAATGGCAATCCCAGTCGGATGTATCATCAGTCAGGGATTTGCAATCCGATGCAGGCCATGGCTTCGCTCGAACACGTCCCAACACATTTGGACTTTCCGACTTCCATACCAGTGTCTTATCGGATACAAAGAGGATGTCTTGGTCCTCTGGACAGGGACTCGAGAGGGGTACCTCGGCTGGTGGTTACGGGACGCAAACTCCACTTAGACCCGCAGGGCCTTCACGTACACCCACGGCGGTGACGGTCGCGAGCCAAGACGAAAGGCTGCCAAGCTCGGATAACAGGCCTGTGAGTCGTGCTATAAGATATAGAGTAGATACCTCTGGCTCATATTCGCTGTACCCTTGCAGAGTTCGCGGCTTCTTGAAAGACCGGTCCTCAGTCCGACGCCAAGTCGACACTCGTTCATTCATCAAGACGGAGGTCGTGTGCTCCTCGATGCACACGGTCAAGTCCAACAATCCCCACGGCTATCGACGGAACCACAGCCGGTTGCTGAGCGCAGATGGGATCCCTCAGAGATGGAGAAGCAAAGGTTATACACAGAAGCCCGAAGAAACGCCGCTCTCACTCAACTCTCAGGCGGAGCTGATCTCGAACCGATGGGCATGTCTAACGACGTCCCGCATGAGCCGCCTCCAGAGTATAGTCCTCAGACGGCCGCGCAACCTAAATTCGTTGTGGATCCACCATCAGATTATCCAAAGGAGAAAGTAGGTTTCAATCCAGAACCGTCAAGTGCTTCGTCGCCCGTTGTGCTTGCTCCGGCAACCGAACTGTCCGCAACCATCGCGCCCATATCGCCTGTGACACCCGGAAAAACCGCCGGAAACGACTTTGCAAGTAGGATGGAACGAAACGAGTCTATCATGCCGGAGAGCCCTTGGACTGCTAATGCAGATTCATCAACGAGACCTCGTCAGAGCATACAGCCTCTCAGCGACAAGGAGCAGATGAAACGTTACTATGAGGCCCAAGCTCACATCGCTCAGAACGCTGCCCCGCCAGAACTCGTCGAGCCAGCACGAGCTCCCCCTGCCGTCGCTATCAAGCCCACTCGAAGCTCCCACCAGCCGATCAGTGACAAAGAAGCAATGCGCCGATTCTATGAGGCGCAAGATCAGATGGCGCAGGCGGAAGCCCTACATCAGGCTGGCTCTAGCAGCCAGATGAGAAACTACGAAAATGACACAACTCCGGGTGCGTCTAGGTCTTCACCTGCTCCGCTCGATATTGCACCTCGCTTCATGAGCGCTACTGAGGAGAAGGACACGATGAAGAGACGCTATGAACAAGCGACTCGTCAGGTATCTGAACACCATACCAGACGAGATGACTCGGATAATGGTCACGCTGCCTCCAGCGACGTCACTCCGGCGAGGGCCGAATTTGGTCATACGTCGGCTCTAGGATCTGGTTCTTCACACGGGCACTCACAATGGCCAACCGCGGAAGACGAGAAGGTGGCCATGAAACGGAGATACGACGACGCCGTCAAGGCCATGGGCCAGACCAGCATGAATCCGGGCTCCCCAGGGCCTTTAGAAGCGTCACCGAAGGAAGCGGGCCCGGCCGGAATGAGTCGATGGCAAGATGGAGCAGAGGAACTGCCTCACAGTCGAGTGAATGACTTCACGACACCTCCTCCACCGCTCCCAGCACGTCCTAACGAGGAATACAAGAAGCTGTTATCGCCTGACCTGATGCAGGGGATGCCCCTCATGCCGATGGCCAGTCCTTACCTTTACGGCAATCCCATGATGAATTCGTCCTTTGGTGTGCCGATCAGTCCGACCTTTGGTGGTCAACAATACCCCGTGCCAATGGCTCCAATGTTTGGGATGCCCATGGGAACGATGCCAAACTTACCTATGAATCCTTACGCTTATAATATGCCGCCTGGTCAAGCGAGCTACTCAGGAGCATATCAATCGCCAACGATATCGGACCACCCTCAGGGAGAGGGATCCACTGGCAGCTGGAAGGAGTATCCGCATGATAGGCATTACTGAAAACTTGTGCACCGATTCAGGAATCTTGTAGACTTTGCACCGTCAGATACCCGACCTTTCGATTTCTTATTCAACGATTGTATGACGTGTCGCGTGTCATTCATTTCATTACCCGGATTTGAGGCTTGGGCATCATCGGACATTGCCGACCGGTACAAGTTCCGGCCGTCTGGCCCGTTGCCGATCTCAGAGCACATAGTGACCTTATAAGCATTGGATTAGTGGAGGTGGAACACAACTTCATACTGACGAGTACTTGGGACCATCGCAAACCCATAGTCCCAAACCGAATTTCTTCAATCAATATGCCTGCAATCGACTGGAATATCGTTCACCCTTCGAACAACCCTCAGTTCGCGCACTTCCCTTCTCGGCGTTCGACCGTCTTTAGCACGAAGGGTTTGGTTGCTAGTAGTCAAGCGCTCGCGAGTCAAGCTGGTCTGGAGATCTTGAATAAAGGAGGGAATGCCGGTATGTCTTCAAGCCAGTTTGAAGATGTCGCGGAGTCTGCTGATTGTCTTCGGTGGTCGAACAGCCGATGCTGCTGTAGCTACAGGTAAGATGGTCCTTGATCGGGCAAAAGACGTTTACTGACGAGCTTGCGAGGTGCTCCAATCAGCTGCTGCCTTGAACGTAAGTGTCAAATAGTGAAGAAGTAGTTCATCGCACTTATACAATCTCCATCAATTTGCTCTTCAAGGTCACCGAGCCGAGCTGCACGGGGATCGGGGGAGACCTGTTCTGTCTCTTTTGGGATGCCAAAACCAAGCAGGTACGGGCGATCAACGCTTCAGGTCGAGCTCCAGCCGCTTTGACACTTGAGCATCTGCGCTCAAAAGGCATCAAGGGTCGCACGATCCCCTTGACCGATCTGAACAGCGTCACTGTGCCGGGTGCAGCGAGTGGATGGGTCAAGACGGTCGAAGAGTTTGGCAGCGGTACCTTGAGTTTAAGCGAGATCTTAGCTCCGGCTATCCGAATGGCCGAAGAAGGTGTCCCGACAGCAGAGCTTCATGCAAATGCCTGGCAAGGTAGCGAGGGCTTGATCCAGCGAGCTTCCCCACACGCCGACGCCATGCTCTTGAATGGAAAGGCACCCCTCGCGTCACATGTCGTCAAATTCCCCCATCTCGCAAAGACGTTCAGGGCAGTCGCGGAGGAGGGTAACAAGGGATTCTATACTGGTCGTATCGCCGAGGCTATCGTTGACTTGGTCCGTGCTGGAGGTGGAGTCATGACTATGGAGGATCTAGCGAATCACACCGCAGATGTGGTCGAACCCATCAAGTACCAGTTTAAGCAAGGAGAAGCTGCAGAAGAGGGAGTAACGCTGTACGAGGTGAGTTGGCATCATTGCATACTGGCCTGGCCGCTCAGCTCATATCGCTTTCCTCATATAGTGTCCTCCTAATGGCCAAGGGCTGACAGCGCTGGTCGCTCTCGGAATCATCGAAGGCCTGGAAGCCTCCGGCAGGTTGCAGGACATCCTCAAGATCGAACATAACTCTGTGGAATATCTGCATATTCTCATTGAGTCGTTGCGATTGGCCTTCGCAGGTAAGTGAACTATGTAATGGGCTAGCGACACTATCCTGGAGCTGAAGTTGCCCTTAGACACTCGCTATTATGTGGCGGATCCTGCAAAGGTGCATGTGCCGGTGAAGGAGATGCTAAGCAAGGTTGGTTCGAGCAGAGGCATAGAGCCCAGAAGCAATCTCATTTCTGGCATTGATAGGATTACTTGCAAAATCGAGCGTCACTGATCGATCTTGAGAAATCGACCGTTGATGTCAGACGGGTCAGTACCAGTACTTGATAGATCCACCTCTAAGCTCACTTAGCTTCTGACTCTCCTCTCAGGGCTCTCCGGTTCAAAGTTCAGACACCGTCTACTTTACGGGTAAGTGGCTGACAATATTGCACTCGACCCAATATGGAATGGCTTATTATCGGGCTGCTGCAGCGTCCGACAAAGAAGGCAATGCTTGTTCCTTCATCGCCAGGTACGCACCATAAATCAGAGCTTCTTCGAATGAGGAGTACCGCTGACCATGCATGTATGGCTTCTTCAGTAATTATGCCGGTAAGGGGCAGTCGTCTGTATCTGTTGGCGCCTCATACTGACCAGATCATCCCTCTTCAGGTTTCGGTACTGGGGCAATTCCAAAGGACTGTGGCTTCACCTTGCAGAATCGTGGTTCGGGTTTCCAGCTAGAAGAAGGTCATCCCAACGTTGTTGAAGGCGGAAAGCGGCCGTATCACACCATCAGTATGTTCTGACAGCCAAAATCCACTTCCGTAACCTTCAGCATCTCACATTCCGCTGGCATGTAGTTCCCGCTATGGCGACGAAGGGCAACGAGCTGTTCCTATCTTTCGGTGTCATGGGGTAAGCCTTTCGAGTGGAGTGTGAGCACAAGATGATGCTCAATTCCAAATGCATTTGTAGTGGCTTCATGCAACCGCAGGGTCACGTTCAGGTCTTGCTGAACGTCCTTAGAGGCATGACTCCTCAAGCAGCGCTTGACGCTCCTAGATTCTGCATCTCTGCGGGACTTCCGTCGGCAGACAACGAAGACGCGGAGAAGAGTGGTGCAAGTGCCGGGGAAGTCAACTCGGAAGTCTATATTGAAGAGGGTATATCTGATGAAATTCTTCACCGATTGCAAGGTAGGTAGACGCCAGTGACCGAATGCAGCTATCGTACTGATGTCGTTTGACGTCTTAGAGATGGGCCATGACGCTCGACGAGCCGCAGGGTTCTCTAGATCAATCGCTGGAAGAGGACAAGTCAGTCGTGCACTTTACTCACTGTCGTTTTCCCCGGCATCAGTCTAACCTTGCCTGCCATAGATCATCCAACAACTTCAAGATCCTTCTGGCGTTCGTGTCTGGGCAGGCGGCTCTGATCAGAGAGCAGATGGGCAAGTCGTCGGCCAGATCTGAGGTTAAGGATAAAGGCTATGTCATCCGAGATGGGAATGACACATTCTATATATGTATTGATACAGTAATGTATGAACGGCGGAGGGCGTCAATTAACCCCTGACAAACTTCCCCGTAGGATCGGCTTTGATTTTCCTTTTGCCCAAACTTCCCGGTTTATTTAGCCATGCAGGCTTTTCAGCCATCCATAATTTATTCACCGCTTCGGTCGACTCCAAAATCCGCTTATATTCAGGGTCTTCTTCCTTGTTTTTCCAAATCGAACGATCTTTCAGCCTGACAGCTCGCTGAATCAGATCGGACTCATAGTTCTGCGCAAAGACAATGTCAATAGGCTAATCAGGAAACGGTTGTGATTTGCTACCAGACTCACGCGTTTCGCGGAATTTGCAATCCAATTCAGACGACTCAGTCTCACCCAGGCCCTGTTGGCAAGAAAGTCTTGGCTTCCATACTCCTGTATCCGAGGGTCTTCCCATGGTATGAGCGATTGGCGGATCTTCACGGCGGCAAGAGGGGAATCTGGCGGATCCATATCGACTGTATTCAACGGTTGACCTCGTGCTGGTGCCACCCGTGGAGATGCTGCTGGGTTTAACCATATATCAAGAAGTGCCTTGTGGTCTCCACCGAAAAAGTCTAATGCGGGGTCATCCAGGTTGACCCGCTTCTCCTCTCGGTTCTCCCAGTACCCGTGGTTTTTGTTCAGGACACTTTTCGGTCAGTCACATGGGGTCAGCCTACGTACGAAACGTAATCTCTGTAAGACTGTATCTTACTTGGAGAGGCCCCGACGTAGAGTGTTCGGCCTATACACTCGCGGTCGACCGTTCTGTTGCGTTTCCGAATCAACGAGTAATTCGCGCTAAACCGGTCCAAAAAGTACTGACCTCTGTATCGTATGCGTCCAGAACCAGAACCAGCGATCTCGCAGGGTAGCGGTCGCTCAAAACGAAATTATATTCTGCGACAAAGACCGGATGGTAAACAGGGTACGCAGCGACCTGTATTACAGGAACAGCGCGAAGCATCAAATCAATGCGCAAGACGATACGATAGTCATGGCAGGTCTCGCTCACAAGTAATTCCCGGATATCATATTTCGGGTCAATCCATATCTCATCTCCCCCAGCCCTGTTTGTCCATTGCCGGATTCGAGATGGCGCCGTATCTCGAGCCAGCTCGATGACGTCGAAAGGCGAAATGCTGAATGGTACAGCCAGGATAGGCGTTTTATTTGAAAATTGATTCAAATGAAAGCTGGGGTTATATGTCTCAACGGTATGTGCTTCGAATGGATTGTTTCCCAAATCCAGTAAAGATAGGGGTTTGAGATGGCTACCTGGATGACGTTTATGGTTAAAACGCAGTTCAACTTGATCTGACCTTGACCTGCAGCGTCTCTCACCTGGAATGACGTGATCTGGAATCTCAACAAGCGCTCTCATAGTAGTTTTGCTGCTATCCGACCGAGTTTCCGCCAAAGCAGAGAATTTCCAGATCGGCCAGTAATACTATGCGGGGAAAGTGAGTGGGTCAGCTTGTGTCGACTCTTGATAAGAAAGACAATCTACACTCACAGCCTTGAAGCGAACTGGCTCCAGACTTTTGCCAGAATATCCATGCTTATTCAAACCGTTCTCGAAACTCCCACCTAGCTTCCCGCTCGCCCATTGCAGTACCGGCGACTTCTTCGCATCCTGTATTCGTCATCCAGTTGAACAAGTTGTAAACAAGGTGGTCATCCTCCTTCGACAGTGAACCGGCGATGACTGACTGTGGCTATTAGAGCTTCCTCGAACAAGATCTTCCTCGCTTCGTGAGGTCTCACACGGAACTCTCTTGCCTTGATCTTCAATGAAGGGCTGACAGGCGACTCTGTTTTTGCGGTAGTGTATCCCCGCGTCAGCAATTGTTGCTGACGTCTAGCGTCGCTTGTCCATCGGATAGGTACAATAGCCCCACCGCTAACGAACTTTGACCTCACAATCACCATGAGCTATGAGTTAATATGCGAAATCTTGCCGAGCATGCTGAGCGCTGTCGAACATTATGTCAAATCGTGATATAAGTTTTAAAGTATAAGTTTGGGAACAAAAGAGATGCAATCGGTCGAGATACGGCGATGCCGCGGGAATCCCCCGATAGATCCCGAGATATAACAAAAGAAAGGACATGACAATCATCTTCATGTCCGACTAATCGAGTCCCGTTCAACATCATTACCATCATCATCATCGCCTTTGATTTATATCTGTGAAAGAACGAATATAGCGAACGTGCCGCCCTGTTCACACCTCAAACCCTCATCTATCAAAGTAAAATCATGAAGTTTAGTCGATACGTTTCTAGCCTGACGGTATTGCTTTTTGCTGGACAAGCATTGGCCCGGGATGCGTGAGTTAGACCCGTGTTCTTTAACGCCTCGCATTTCCCCTGATATCACTCTCTGATTCGCTACTATCAGGGTGGCCCGCGACGGCAATGCACGACAGCTCGTTGAACGATCCGAACTAGATGGTCAGCGATTCTTTCTTGCTCTTCGTCACATCATGTTCCTGATTTTGCCAAATCTGGCCTCGATCGATTGACAGCTCGACAACTGCTCGAACCGACTACCGAGTCTTTGAAGGAGGCCGCCTCGGATATGTACGACGATTTGAAGGAGCTCGAAGGAGAGGTTGCGGATAAAGCCGAGGCGTACTTGGAAGAGATGTTCCCTGGAATCGCCCATGATTCGGACGAACATGATGAGCAGGACGAGGAACTCGCGGTCGAGGAAGCCGTAGACCAGGACTTCCTGGATGCGTCTAAGCCTCTCGAGCACGCAGACGAGACCGAGCCTGTGGCTGAGGCTGTCCCATCGATCGCCAAGGGTGGTCATCACCGTAATGGCACCCATCACAGTCGTCCCGGTCACAAGCACAAGCACAAACACAACTCGACTCACGGAAACGACACCGAGACTCCCGTCTTTGAGCCCGAGAGATA
>Ga0308160_10008199_pt1 | contig 10217 bp, 9 predicted proteins | sample PhyFR1_FD_201036 | JGI IMG/M metagenome (GOLD analysis project Ga0308160, IMG submission 201036) | Phyllosphere microbial communities from UC Gill Tract Community Farm, Albany, California, United States - DLSLF.R1 | ecosystem: Host-associated > Plants > Phyllosphere > Unclassified | place: USA...
CCAGCCAGGGCAGCGCCTGACGCTGCCCGCGCTGTGCCTGCCGGTGCGCTTACTTGCGCAGCCGGCGCTCGTGGGCCATCTGGCCGGACATGGCTTCCGTGATCAGCGACAGCTCCAGCGCCAGCAGCCGCACGATGTCGTCCGCGGTCACCATGCCGTACAGGGCGCCGTTCTCGCTGACCACGGGCATGCGCCGCACGCCGTGGGTGCGCATCAGGCGCAGGGTTTCGACGAAGCCGGCATTTTCCTTCACTGTCACCAGCGGCGTGTTCATGATGTCGCCGGCGGTGAACAAGGTGGCGTCAAGTTGCAGGGCCATGGTCTCCACCACGATGTCGCGGTCGGTGACGATGCCCACCGGCGTCCTTGTCCCCGAGCGCGTTTCCACGACGATCACGTCGCCGATATGGTGCTTGCGCATCAGCGCCGCCGTGTCAGGCAGGGAGAGCTCCGGGTCGCAGCAGACCACGTCGAGCTTGCAGCATTCATTGATGGGCATCTCGTTACTCCCGGCAGCCACCCTTTCGGCCATCTGGCAAGCCCTTGCTTGCGCCTATAATGCAGACGGATCCTGACGCCGATCCGGCTGGCGAAACCTGCCAGCCAGCCTTCGATTCCATGCATTCATCACCCCAACGGGAGGTTTTATGACTGAAGAAAACATGGGCGCAAACAGTGCGTCTACCGGTGCGCAAATGAATCTTGAACGGATTAACCTCCTGGTCTCTGATCTGGAACAAGAGCTGGAGAGGGCGCCCGATCGTGAGGAGGTGCAGCGTCTGCGGCACGAACTGGAGGTGTTGCGCACAACCCTCAATGCTGCCGCCGGACGCGCCGCCACCGACGAGGACATGCATTCGGCACGCTCGTCCTTCCAGCGCATGTCGGCGGCGGTGGAAAATGAAGTGCTCAAGGACAGTCCTTATATCGCGGAGATAGGCCGCATCCTGGGCATGGTCTGAAATGAAGTCCGGGCGCTTTTGCGCCTGAACAACCCAAGCGTAGTGCGTCAGCAAATCCACGAACCCGGGCTTTCCTTGCGCGTCCATATGGCTGTATTTACACCACAGGAGCCATGATGACGCGATTCAATGACAAGGTAGTAATTGTGACGGGCGCCGGTTCCGGCATAGGCGCCGCCACCGCCCGGCGTTTCGCCGGCGATGGCGCCACGGTCGTGCTGGCCGGCCGCACGCAGCACAAGCTGGACCAGGTCGCCGCCAGCCTGCCGGCCGGCAAGGCGGTGGTGCGGGTGACCGATGTGTCGCAGCAGGCCGAGGTCGAGGCGCTGGTGGCGGAGACGGTGCGGCAGTTTGGCCGGCTGGATGTGCTGGTCAACAATGCCGGCGTTGCCGTTGAGGGCAAGATTACCGACTCCAGCGTGGACGACTGGAAAAAGGTGATGTCAACCGACCTCGACGGCGTGTATTACGCCTGCCGCGCCGCCATCCCGCAACTCATCATCACCGGCGGCGCCATCGTCAATGTCGCTTCGGTGTCCGGCCTGGGCGGGGACTGGGCGCTGTCGATCTATAACGCCGCCAAGGGCGCAGTCTGCAATTTCACCCGCGCGCTGGCCCTGGACCATGGCCGCGACGGCATCCGCGTCAACGCGGTCTGCCCCAGCCTGACTCGCACCGACATGACCGAGGACATGTACCAGAAGCCGGAACTGATGGCCAAGTTTGCCGAGCGCATTCCGCTCGGACGCGGCGCCGAACCGGAAGAAGTGGCTGACGTGATTGCCTTTCTCGCCAGCCATGATGCGCGCTTCGTCAATGGCGTGAATCTGCCGGTGGATGGCGGGCTGACCGCGTCGAACGGGCAGCCGCCGATGAGCTGACCGGGCAATCAGTCGGTGATGCAGCGAAAGCGCTGCCTGGCGCCAAAGCGGCGCCTTCGCCTGTTTTTCATGGATTCATGCATCGGTTTCGCCGGGAGGCCGGGGTTTTTGCGGATCACGCTCGGCCGGCAGCTTGCCCGCGGAGATGTCATCAAGCTGGTTCTGCTTCAGCGTCTTGTCCGGCGACGTGGGCTGGGTAGCGCTTTTACTTTTCCGGGCACGGGATGCCCCGCCTGCCTTCGATGCCGATTTATTGGACTGCGTCATATTTTTTCCTCAGGCAGGGATCGAGAATGGCTGGGATCGCAGGCTTGCGTTGCCCACCTCCTATTTCAATTGCAGATCCGGCGCGTGCTATCCGAAAAAGGCCCAGTTTTTTGCAGACCGAGGTGCTTGCGCCGGCCGGTGCCGGCGCCGTACGAGCACGGGCGTCACTAAACCGCTCAGCCCCGAAATGCGCTTTAGCCTCTAGAATGTCGGCTGATTGCCATACCGCATCCATCCGGGCAGCCTGAATTGCTTTGCGGCTGATACCGGACACACCCAGATACCAGGAGCACTCGATGAACTTCAAGCATAGAGCGGGATATGCCGTGCTGATCGCGGCAAGCTGTCTTGCCGGCGCTGCCACGGCAGCCGACGCCATCCGGATAGGCGAGATCAACAGCTACAAGGCGCAGGCCGCTTTCCTCGAACCGTACAAGAAGGGCATGGAGCTGGCGCTGGAACAGGTCAATGCCGGCGGCGGCCTGCTCGGACGCAAGGTCGAGCTGCTCACGCGTGACGACAATGCGAACCCGGGCGATGCGGTCCGGGTAGCGGAAGAGCTGGTCTCGCGCGAGAAGGTCGATGTGCTGATGGGCACCTTCCTTTCCAACACCGGCCTGGCGGTGACCGACTTTGCCAAACAGAAGAAATTCTTCTTCCTGGCCGCCGAGCCGCTGTCGGACAAGATCGTCTGGCAGAACGGCAACCGCTATACCTTCCGCCTGCGGCCCTCGACCTACATGCAGGTGGCGATGCTGGTGCCGGAAGCGGTCAAGCTGAAGAAGAAGCGCTGGGCGCTGGTGTATCCCAACTATGAATACGGCCAGTCTTCCGTGGCGACCTTCAAGAAACTGATGAAGCAGCAGCAGCCGGACGTAGAGTTCGTCGAGGAGCAGGCGCCGGCGCTGGGCAAGATCGATGCCGGCGCGGTGACGCAGGCGCTTGCCGATGCCAAACCGGATGCCATCTTCAATGTGCTGTTCGCCGCCGACCTCGCCAAGTTCGTGCGGGAAGGCAGCACCCGCGGCCTGTTCAAGGACCGCGCCGTCGTCAGCCTGCTGTCGGGCGAGCCGGAATACCTCGACCCGCTGAAGGATGAGGCGCCGGCGGGCTGGATCGTCACCGGCTATCCCTGGCAGACCATACAGACAGCGGAACACAAGGCATTCTTCGACGCCTATCAAAAGAAGTACGGCACCTATCCGCGCCTGGGTTCCGTGGTCGGCTATTCGGCGGTGATGTCGATGGCTGCCGGCATCAAAAAAGCCGGCAGCACCGATAGCGAGAAGCTGGCGGATGCCTTCAAGGGCCTGCCGGTGGAGACGCCCTTCGGCAACATCACCTACCGCGCGCAGGATCATCAGTCCACCATGGGCGCCTATGTCGGCACGCTGGCGGTCAAGGGCGGCAAGGGCGTGATGGAAAACGCGGCGTACAAGGACGGCGCGAAATTCCTGCCGCCGGACGCCGAAGTCAAGACCTTGCGTGCAGCCGAATAGGCCGGATGATGTTCGGCATGCCCGGCATGGTGCGCTGGATTGCGCCCATGCCGGTTGCGCGTTTCCATCTGGCCTGGCAGGTCGCACGGCCTGTGTGATGCGGCCTCAGGCATGATGCTCTCATGACGCTTTCCAGTTTTCTGATCCAGCTGCTCAATGGCCTGGCCGGCGCCTCCTCCCTGTTCCTGGTGGGGGCAGGGCTGTCGCTGATCTTCGGCATCACCCGCGTGGTGAATTTTGCCCATGGCTCGCTGTACATGCTGGGCCTCTACATCGCTTATTCGCTGACCGAATGGCTGACTGCGCAGCTCGGTCCGGGCCCGCTGGGCTTCTGGGGCGGCGTGCTGTTGGCAGCCGCGGCGGTCGCGGCGATCGGTGCGCTGGTGGAAGTGCTTCTGTTGCGCCGCATCTACCGGGCGCCGGAACTGTTCCAGCTGCTGGCGACCTTCGCGCTGGTGCTGGTGATCAAGGATGCGGCGCTCTATGTCTGGGGTGCCGAGGAGTTGCTGGGTTCGCGCGCGCCTGGCCTGTCAGGCTCGGTTGAACTGCTCGGGCGCCGCTTCCCGCAATACAACCTGCTGCTGATGTGGATAGGCCCGCTGGTGCTGGCCGGGCTCTGGCTGCTGCTCAACAAGACCCGCTGGGGCGCGTTGATCAGGGCTGCGACCCAGGACCGCGACATGGTCGCAGCGCTTGGCGTAAACCAGGCCTGGCTATTCACCAGCGTGTTTGCACTCGGCGCATTCCTGGCCGGCCTGGGCGGCGCCCTGCAGCTGCCGCTGGAGCCGGCCAGCCTGAACCTCGACCTGCAGACCATAGGCGATGCCTTCGTCGTGGTCGTGGTCGGCGGCATGGGCAGCATCCCCGGCGCCTACCTCGCGGCCCTGCTGATTGCCGTGACCAAGGCCTTGTGCGCGGGCATCGGCACCGTGCAGATGTTCGGCATGGACGTATCGTTTTCCAAGCTGACCCTGGTGGTGGAATTCCTGATCATGGCAGTGGTGCTGATATGGCGGCCCTGGGGGCTGCTGGGCCGGCCGCAGGCAGCCAGCCGCAATCCGGCCGACATCGAAGCGCCATTGCGACCGGCACGGCCCGCGCTGCGCCTTGCCGCGTGGCTGCTGGTGGTCCTGCTGCTGGCGCTGCCGCTGGCTGGTCAGAGCTTTCCCTATGCGGTCACGCTGTCGATCGACCTGCTGATTGCGGCGCTGTTTGCCACCAGCCTGCATTTCATCATGGGGCCGGCCGGCATGCATTCCTTTGGCCATGCCGCCTACTTCGGCCTGGGCGCCTACGGCGCGGCGCTGTTCTTCAAGGCGCTGGCCATGCCGATGGAAGGCTCGCTGCTGGCCGCGCCGCTGGTCGCAGGCTTGGGCGCGCTGCTGTTTGGCTGGTTCTGCGTGCGCCTGTCCGGCGTCTACCTGGCGATGCTGACGCTGGCGTTTTCGCAGATCGTCTGGTCCATCGTCTACCAGTCCGATGAGCTCACCGGCGGCAGCAACGGCATCGTCGGCATCTGGCCGTCGGCCTGGCTGGCAGGCCGTGGCGCGTATTTTTACCTGACGCTGGTGCTCTGCGCCGGCTGCATCTGGCTGATGCGGCGCATTTTGTTCTCGCCCTTCGGCTACGCGATGCGCGCCGGCCGCGACTCGCCCTTGCGCAGCGAAGCCATCGGCATCCACGTCAAGCGGGTGCAGTGGATGGCGTTCGTGCTGGCCGGCCTGTTCTGCGGCGTGGCCGGCGCCCTGTTTGCCTTTTCCAAGGGCAGCATCTCGCCCGAAACGATCTCGGTCGGCCGCTCGGTGGATGGCCTGGTGATGGTGCTGCTGGGCGGCGTGCAGACCTTGTCCGGCCCGATCGTCGGCGGCGTGCTGTTTACCTGGCTGCAGGATCTGCTGGCGCGGGAAACCGAATACTGGCGTGCTCTTCTTGGCGGCGTGATGCTGCTGCTGGTGCTGGCTTTCCCGCAGGGCGTGGTCGGCGCCCTGCGCAGCCGCTTCGAGCGCCAGGAGGCCACATCATGAGCCTGCTGCAGGTGCGCAACCTGAAGAAGTCCTATGGCGGCGTGGCGGCTGTCGCCGATGTGTCGTTCGACCTGCCGGCCGGCCAGCTGCTGGCATTGATCGGGCCCAACGGCGCCGGCAAGACGACCTGCTTCAACATGGTCAATGGCCAGTTGCGGCCGGACGCCGGCTCGATCCGCCTCGACGGCCATGAACTGACCACAATGGCGCCGCGCGCGATCTGGCGCCTGGGCGTCGGCCGCACGTTCCAGATCACCGAGACCTTCAGTTCGATGACGGTGGTGGAAAACGTGCAGATGGCGCTGCTGTCGCGCGAGCGGAAAATTTTCCATCTGTGGCGTCCGGCCGCCGGCTTCCACCGCCAGGAGGCATTGCAATTGCTGTCGCAGGTCGGCATGGAAAGCCAGGCCGACCGGCCCTGCAGCGTGCTGGCGTATGGCGACGTGAAGCGGGTCGAGCTGGCGATCGCGCTGGCCAACGCGCCGCGCCTGCTGCTGATGGACGAGCCGACCGCCGGCATGGCGCCGCAGGAGCGCCATGCGCTGATGGCGCTGACCAGGAAGCTGGTGGCGGAGCGCAATATCGCCGTGCTGTTTACCGAGCACAGCATGGATGTGGTGTTTTCCTATGCCGATCGGATCATCGTGCTGGCCCGCGGCAAGCTCATTGCCGAGGGCGACGGTCCATCGATACAGGCAAATGCGAAAGTGCAGGAAGTGTATTTCGGCGCCGGCATCCTGGGCAGGAAACGGAGCCCGGCATGAGCGATCCCATGTTGAAGGTGGAACGCCTCAATGCCTGGTATGGCCGCGCCCAGGTGCTGTTCGACCTCGCACTGGAAGTGCGGCCAGGCGAGGTGGTGGCGCTGATGGGCCGCAATGGCGCCGGCAAGTCCACCACGATGAAGGCGGTGATGGGCCTCTTGGAAAGGCGCCGCGGCGCAATCCGCTTCATGGGCCATGATATCGCCGCAATGCCGTCGTTCCGGATTGCCCGGCTGGGACTGGGCTTCGTGCCGGAAAATCGCCGCATCTTCACCGACCTGACCGTGCTGGAAAACCTGGAGATCGGCCGCCAGCCGCCACGCCCCGGCATTCCGGCATGGAGCGTCGACCGGCTGTTCCGGCTGTTCCCCAATCTGGGCGACATGCCCGGCCGGCGTGGCGGACAGATGAGCGGCGGCGAGCAACAGATGCTGACGGTGGCGCGCACGCTGATGGGCAACCCCTACCTGGTGCTGCTGGACGAACCTTCCGAAGGCGTGGCGCCGGTGATCGTCGAGCAGATGGCGGAGATGATTCTCGAACTCAAGGAGGCCGGCGTCTCCATCCTGCTGTCGGAGCAAAACCTGCATTTCGCCGAACTGGTGAGCGACCGCGCCTATGTGCTGGAAAAGGGACAGCTGCGTTTTGAGGGCAGCATGGAAGCGCTGGCTGCCAGCCAGGACGTCAGGAAGGCCTACCTCGAAGTCTGAGCCCGGTTCGACGCCGATGGCGGCGCGCGGTTACACTTGTTCGCCCGCCTGGCGGGACAAGCAGTTCAACATGTTTACCTGACGATCACACTACCGAAAGCCGCCATGATTCACGAAATGCGTATCTACCATTGCGCGCCCGGCCGCCTGCCGGCGCTGAATGCCCGCTTTGAAAACATCACCCTGAAGTTCTGGGAGAAATACGGCATCAAGCCGCTGGGTTTCTGGACCACCCTGGTCGGCCCCAGCAACCAGTCGCTGACCTACCTGCTGCAATGGGACAGCCTGGCCGAACGGGAGCAGAAGTGGAATGCCTTTGCCAGCGATCCGGAATGGCTGGCCAAGCGGGCCGAGACCGAAGCGCAGGCCATCATCGTTGAACGCATCGAAAACAGCTTCCTGGTGCCGACGTCGTATTCGCCGCTGCGCTAAGGGTTCCCAAGGCCAAATGAAAACTCCGCCCGAAAGCGGAGTCGATCTCGTGAGATTGGCGCTTGCCCCTACTTGCGCGAGGACAGCCACCACAGCGTATTGGTATCGGTCGATGGGGTTGAATTGTCCTTCAACACATCGGCGACCACGCCATCGGCATTCAGCGAGGAATTGGGATACACGCTGGAGCGGGTGTTGAGCCGGTAGGTTTCCTGCTGCTGCGGCAGCGCGTCCATATAGCCAACGTAGCGCTGGTAAGTGCCGGCCGGGTCGTTGATGCCGTTGGCTGCGACCGGAAGCTGGCGCCAGCTGTAGAGCACCCGCAGCCTTCCCGCGCAGATCGCGCCGGGATTTGGCGGCATCGGCAGGCCCTGTACATCCCGATCAGGCTTGGTAGGATCATAGCCTGCCAGGAAACATGCCGCGCTCTGGTCGGGCGGCGTACTGATGATGCTGGCGAAGAGATCCGTGTTGCTGTCCTCAAGCCTGCGCAGCGTGGCACTGTGGATCCTTGCCCAGGCCGGCGATATCACGAATTCGGAAATCGGGCTGATCGGCAGCAGGTTGATGCCGATCCGGTTGGCAAGCAGCGGCCCGAAAAAGGTGTTCGTTTCAACGATATTGGCACGCAGGATGTTCATCACCGGTTCATCGCTTGGGCGGATCGTCATCGTTGCATTGCCGTTGGCCCGTTTGACGCTGACATCCACTGCGGGGTAATCCAGGTCCTTCAGGTAGGCCGTCTCCGGAGTGACCTGGTAGAAGGCCTGGGTGGTTCTGATTTCGGCTGCCGTCATGATGGCGGCCATGGCCTGGAACGGCGAATTTTTAATCACGGCTCCCCATGTGGCCAGCGCATAGCTTGCATTGATGGATTCGCTGGATGACTCGGTGTTGCCGCCGTTGGGGTCCGGCCCGGTATCGGCAATGTTCTGCAGCCGGTACCAGTCGAAGGTGCGCATGATGGGGAAGTGCGTGTCGTCCAGGCTGGGATTGGCGATGTCGCGCACCAGCAGATTGACCTTGTCGACATAAGCCGGCAGCCACGGATTTTCCTTGTCGGTATCCAGCGCGGCCACGACCGAAGCCGCATACACGTAATAGCCGTAATGGAACATGTGGTCGACATAGGCGCGGTTGTGATAGTCCTTGTCGTAGCTCTGCAGTCCGAGCGACGTGATCGTGCCGCCATTGCTTGCGTCATACACGAAGGTGTCGTTGACGCCGTCTGTCAGGGGATCGACCTGACGGCCGTTTGCATCGACGCCATCCAGCCAGAGGGCAAGCGACTTCTTCAGGTAGGCAACCAGCTGGTCGCGGCTGGCGGTGTCGCCGACGCTCTGGGCAATGAGGGCAAGACGGCTCACATTGTGCAGATACTTTCCGCAGATGTAGGAGTCCGCATTGCAGCTGGCGAGAAAGTCCGTGGTGAGCAGCCTGGTGTCGTCGGCCAGCGATGCCTTGATTCTCGGCAGGTCGGCCGCCTTGATATCGCCGTTGCCCATCCACAGTTGCCTGGCTTCCGCGCCATTGCGCAGGATGCCGGGAATGCTCAGTTGCTGCGCCCATTCGTCGCCGGCAATGGCGCTCATCGTGCCGAAGTTGGACCGGTATGTCAGGCCATCGACCTTGGCTGGATTGCGCAGCGACGGAATATGCGTGGCATCGAAGCCCATCATCAGGAGGTCGGCACCCTGGGCGGTTGCACCGTCCATGCGTTCCATGGCCCACTTGTACCTGATCAGGCCGGCGGCATTGCCGTCATATTCGAGATAGATCCTGGAACTGGTAGGGAAGGTTGCCGCATACCGGTCCAGGATGGCGCGGCGCGCCTTGAAGCTTGGAATGTCCGAAATGCCGGTGACTTTCGCGCCCCATGCTTCCTGAGCGACATCATCCACCAGCGCGGTGCGTATCGTCCCGGAGTAAGCCTCCCTGGCCACGTAGGAGCGCGAAGGCGTGTCCCATTCCAGGGTGATCGGGCTGGAGGCATAGACCACCAGCTCCTTCAGGGAGTTCAGCGGAGCGATCTCCTTGTTGTCATTGGTGCCAGGTTTTGTCCGGGCCCGGTCCGGGGTCTGATAGACGAAGCGGAACTTGGTGCCGGTTAATGTCGGCGTCACGCGCTGCTGGTTGTTTTCGGTGAAGGCTTGCAGCGGCTCTTCGCCAACGGCAACCGCCTGGATGCCATTATCGCTTTCCTGCTTGTCGTACTCGTATTGCACGGGATTGAGCGGCAGGCCGAATGCATCCTTGAGAGTGCGCGCGTGGCTTCCTTGGCCCACTTGCACCACTGGACGCAAGCCCGCGTAGCGCATGGTCACGTAGGGCGAGCCTTCCGCCGCCAGCAGCTGCATGAATCGGGTGCCGGTGCTGTTGCGCCAGCTGGTGGACACGGTCAGCTCGTCGAAATGATCGACCTGGCGGGACAGTCGCCCTTCGGCAGGCTGCACATAGGTCAGGCGCATATCCTGGCTGCCGTTGGGCGCCAAGTGGTAGAGCAGGGTGTCGGCCTTGAAGGGATTGCGGAGATCGTAGACGTCCGCGTTGCCGTCGATACCGTAGGCGATATAGCGGCGTGATGCAAAGCTGACGGACACCATGCCTATCCTGTCGTCGATGCCGAGCTTGTTGGGGAAAGCGAAGATGTTCGACTGCTCGGTCTCGCCGCCCCTGTT
>Ga0308160_10008204_pt1 | contig 10215 bp, 5 predicted proteins | sample PhyFR1_FD_201036 | JGI IMG/M metagenome (GOLD analysis project Ga0308160, IMG submission 201036) | Phyllosphere microbial communities from UC Gill Tract Community Farm, Albany, California, United States - DLSLF.R1 | ecosystem: Host-associated > Plants > Phyllosphere > Unclassified | place: USA...
TTTCTATATAACCAGAAATTAGTATCCTGGATTTTGTTGATCGTTAAGAAGTGGGTTTGAATTAACTTCTGATAACGGGAAAGGCCATAAGAACCTGTAATCCGTATAAGCAATCGCTGCTCTTCCCGGGGTAATAATGGTTTTACCATCAAATGCAGTACCTGTCGTTACCTGACCAGGGTTTAATTTAGCTGGAATACCGCCTTGACCATATCTGGTATCTAAAGCTAAACGGTGTAAATCCGGCCATCTTCTACCCTCACCGGCAAACTCTACCCTGCGCTCATTTAAAATGGCGAGTAATAGATCAGCAGGTGCTGTAGTATAACGGTTGGCTGCAGGTACAGAGCGGTTTCTTACCGCATTTAACAAGGCTAATGCCTGTGCATTGTTGCCTGTACGTGCATCTGCTTCAGCAACGTTCAACAGTACTTCAGCATACCTGATAATTGGTGCCCAGTCTGTATTGGTTGTCGCATCCTGAAACTTGTTGTTATAAAACACACCTTTCTCTTCTACTTGCAACAATGACTTCCTTAAGTCACCAGCAACCCAGAATGGTGCATTATACAAGTTCGGACTTGTTGAAACCAAGCTTCTGCCACCTTCTGATGAAGGCAAAAACATACTTGGCAGCGCACCGTTCACATCACCGTTTGATGCGGCACTGTTTGCAATAGAGAAAATAGATTCTGAATTTGATTTAAAGTTAACAAATGGTCCATCCGGGCTGTCAGTTAATTTATATCCGCCTACAGTACTCGTAAAAGGCGCAGCACCGCTGGTACCTAACTTAGCACCCTCAGCAATTACTGCTGCCCAGTCACCTTTATGCAATTGAATTCTTGTTTTCAATGCAATTGCAGCACCTTTTGTTGCCCTTGAAAAATCTGTACGAGAACCTAAATTAGCTTCTGCAAAATCCAGATCTGCAAGAATCTTGGTGTAATCTTCCGCAACAGTTCCTCTGCCTATTTTACTGGCTTCTTCAAAATCTTCTGTGGAATTGATGGCCGTTTCACGGTAAGGAACACCAGCTGCCGCACCATTGCCATCAGCATAAGGTCTTGAAAAATTCAACACCAGTTCATGGTGGGCCAAAGCCCTTAAGAACCTTGCTTCGCCTTCGTATGATTTAGCCTCTGCATCGGTAAGCACATTATTGCTTACTGCTTCCTGCACACCTTCAATCACAATGTTCGCCTGATTAATCAGGTTATACAAGTTTTCATAATGGTTAACATTATTTGCCGATGAAGTGCTATAGGTAGATTGGTAAGTAATCTGGTAAAATGTTGCCAGGTTAATCATATCCTCGCCGCGCATTTCTGCCTGCTCAATCGAAGCTGCACCAAATGGGTAACCACGACCGCCACCGCCACTATAAGTACCAATTGCAGCTTGCTGGTATACACCATTCATGGCCAGTTCAATACTCGCTTTGCTTTCAAAAGCTGTTTGGTCACTTAGGGCATCCTGAGGTTGTAGTTCCGTGAACTTTTTACAAGATGCTGTAAGCAATAACAACCCAAAAATGGCAAGGTAAATACCCTTCTTTCTGCCGTTTTTATTTTTATATATACTTTTCATTTTAGATAATATTAAGATTAGAAGCCCACGTTAAGTCCAATGGTGTACGTACGCGGTACCGGGTTGGTATTGAAATCCACTCCAGGAGCGCTGTTTGAAGTTGTATTTGCTGATAATTCAGGATCTAAGCCGGTGTAATTAGAAATTACAAATGCATTTTGAACTTGTGCAAATACCCTAAGTCTGTTCACTTGAATTTTCTGTAATAATGTAGGCGCAAAAGTGTATCCGAAGGAGATATTTTGTGCACGTAAAAACTTACCATCTTCAAGGAAACGGCTGTTTAGGTTACCAGTCTGTAACACCAAACCGTCATCACCATAAGATAGTTTTGGTACGGTTGTGATTTGACCAGGAGTTGTCCATCTATCCAGAATTTCAACACCATTGTTTACAAACTTGCCACTGTTTAAAGCTTCTTGTCTGGTTACATTGTAGATTTTATTCCCGCCTGCAAAAGTTAACATAATACCCAAATCAAAGGCTTTGTAGGTGAAAGTGTTGTTAAAACCACCAAACCAGGTTGGATTTGCCTGACCTAAGATCTTTTTATCAGCACCAGTTAATGCTTCTGCAGATTGAGAGATATCAGCTGGATTTGCTGGATTAAAAGTACTCCATTCATAGGTATCTACATCAGCCTGGATGATTGAACCATCAGCTTTGTAGAACATTTGATTACCATTTGCCGGGTTTACACCTGCAGATTCATAACCATAAAATGCACCAATAGATTCACCTACCCGTGTAATGTTATAAGTATTGATGATGTCAGCATTGTTGTTCGCCAAGGCCGAAATTTTGTTCTTTACAAGAGTAAAGTTCAGATTACTTGACCAGGAGAAATTTTCATTTCTGATGTTCTCACTGTTAATGGAGAATTCCCAACCTTTATTGTTCATGCTACCAACGTTGGTAGAATATCTGTTGCTAGGTACACCATATGAAGATGGGGTCGGAGCTGCAAGAATTAAATTGTCGATATCATTTTTGAAATAATCAGCAGAGAATGATAGTCTGTTATCCAATACACTTGCATCTAAACCAATGTTGATCTTTTTACTGGTTTCGAAAGATAAAGCAGGGTTACCAAGACGGTTAAACTTGATACCACTGAAATCACCGTACTGAACAGGAGAGAATATACCAGTACCTATTTGGTTACCGATTTCAACATTCCCAACTTTTGCATAACCACCACGGATTTTCAAGTCATTGATAAATTTCAATGCATTGGAATTTGCAAAGAAATCCTCTTTAGAAATTCTCCAACCGATTGAAGCACCTGGAAGTACCGCATCCTGGTTACCAATTGGTAAGTCAGAGATTTTGTCCTTTCTGATTGATGCAGACAATAAATATTTGTCCAGGTAGTTATAGCTCACTCTACCAAATACTGATGAATAAGCGCTCTCTGATAAACCACCACCGTAAAACTGGTTGGCTAAGGTATTAGAGATGATGTTGCCATTCTTAGCGAAGAAAGTAGAGGACAAATTAGTACCCTGCGCTTCCATAAACCTTTGGCGGGTCTTTTGAAACTCTAAACCACCAATCACGTCAATCTTATGATCACCGAAGGCTTTGGTATAGTTCAACGTATTCTGCCAGTTATATCTGAATAAAGGCTGGAAAAACTGGTCAACGATACCATTAGAACCACGGCCATCACCATGTGTTGGATTCCAATACATATAATCTTCAGCATTGATGTAGTTAAGTCCGATTAAAGACTTCGCTGTTAATCCATCCACAATCTTAACACTTACAAAAGCATCTCCTGTTAAGTTTAATGCCTGAGATCTGTAAATGTTGTTTGCCAATACATAACCAATGTTCGGATAGTTATCGTCAATGGTATAAAGGTTCGCGCCAGGACCTAATACAGTTTCATCATCACTTAAGTGATAAGAGCCATCTGCATTTTTTAATGGTACGTTCGGTAATGAACGTAATGCTGCAGCAATGTTTCCTGATAAAGCATTTGATCCGGCACCATCATTCAAACCATTGTTTTTGGTATAAGCCACAGATGTGTTGGCACCAAAAGTAACACGGTCATTAAACGCTTTTTGCTCTACTTTAGATCTGAAATTGTACTTGCGTTGATCATTACCAACGGTGGTACCTGTTAAATCTGCAAAGCCTAAAGAGAAGTAATAATTTGTTTGCTCGGTTGCACCACTAACGGAGAACGCATGATTTTGCTGGAAGCCGTTTCTTAATACAACATCCTGCCAATCCGTATTCAAAGTTGATCCATCTGGATTTAAAGTTGCAATCGCAGCCGGTGCATCATCTGGGTAAGTATAAGCTAACTTTTCATTAGAGATCTCAATAAATTGATCTGCATCAAGCAATTTGTAGCGTTTTGAAGGCGTCGCAATTGCAAACCAGTTATCGTAGGTCATCTGCGCTTTACCAGACTTACCACGTTTAGTCGTAATCAATACCACACCATTTGACGCTCTTGATCCATAGATCGCAGTAGCCGCACCATCTTTAAGTACGTCAAAGCTTTCAATGTCATTTGGATTAATGTCTCCTAATGGATTGTATTGCGTTACCGCACCCTGATCTCCAGAGATGTAAGGAACACCATCTACTACATATAATGGCTCACCACTGCTGGAGATGGAGTTTGTACCACGAATACGGATACGTGCCGGTTGTCCAAGGATACCACTTGTAGTGGAAGCCTGTACACCGGTTACCTGACCAGCAAGCTGCTTGTCAAAACTCGGACTGGCTAAGTTTTTAATCGCTTCACCTTTAACCGAACCAACGGATCCTGTAATGTCTTTACGTACTTGTGTACCGTAGCCCACTACCACCACCTCATTCAAACCCTGAACATCAGAGGCCAAAACTACATTGATGGTTCCTGATCCTTTAATTGCCACCGTTTGTGGCGCATAGCTGATGAAAGAAAATTGCAATGCGGTAGCAGCTGGTGCTACACTAATTGTAAATTTTCCCTCGTTGTTTGTCATCGTGCCACCTGGAGCACCGACAACCTTTACACTAACCCCCGGGATGGCATTACCGTCATCCTTCCCTGTCACCGTACCTGAAATTGTCCTTTGTTGCGCATTCACTGAAATAGCTAAGCATAACAATAGGAAGAAATTTGTAAGTAGTTTCTTCATAATCAATTGATATTTTTTGTTGAAGAAACTAAGTTACCAGTTATAGCACTAAATTTTTATAAAATGATGGGCTAAAACAAAATGTGAGATTACATAAATAAATGCGCCAGACTAATAAGGTTAAATTATTTTCGCTGAAATTTCTAAGCAAAAAAAAAGGCTGCCTTTAGCAAAAGACAGCCTCTATTTAGATGAAAATAACTTACCTGTTCCAATAAAAACGCTTGATCTGATCAGGCTCTCTACTATAAATTAAATCTGTTTTAATTGTAAATTCTGAAGGATAATTTTTACCATTTAATGCCGAAGGAACCCATTCCACTTTAAATTCCGGTTTATCTATCAGGAAACTCGTCTTCAACAACTTATCTTTAATGATGTAGTTGACACTATACTTGGCAATACCATTTTTATCAATCGAGGCAACAAGCTCTACAGGCAGCTGAGTTCCCAGAATTTGATACTTCTCTGGGAGCGCCCTTTTAGCAGCTTCTAACACCAGGGCATAATATTGCGAAAGCGACAATAAGGGTACTGGTATAGATGCTTTGGTTTTCACTTCCTCTTCCTCTGAAACGATACGTATGTTAGCAACGGTAAGCACCTTATCATCAATAAACAGTAATTTATGCTGGTCATAGTTGTAACGCATATACAAGGTATTGTCCGGATTAAAGAAGTACCAGTTACCAACCCTTTTGTCATCCACATAATTTCCCCTAAGCATGGTTACACCATCATTTTTGACGGAAAACAGGCCGTTCAAGGAGCCATTAAGCAACTGATAAGTTAGTTTAGAACCATCACCCAATTCAACCGTCTGCTCACGGATGTTTTGTGCCTGAGAGATATAGGAAATTAATAGAAAGAAATTTAAAAATACATATTTCATAAAAAGTGATTTAATCGCGCAATGAAACTAATTTATAAATAAATATTGAACAAAATATGGCTGATATAAAAAGAGCCACCTCTATGGGTGGCTCCTTTTAAAAGTCAATTTGAATTATCTAACGCCTGTGTAGGTATAAGTTTCTTCAAAAGAACGTGAACCTGCAGTCCATTTAATGTAAAGCACTTTTTTAACTGGATCCCAGTTACTTGCTGGATCCGTAATTGCATCACCGATGCCACCAGAGCTTGTTACAGTTGCTTTATTGGTAGTTGGATCAATGCTATAAACAACAACGTTAGTGTAACCATTTACAAGACTTGCATTCACGGTATTAGCCCCAGAAGTTGTTAGTTTGACATTCTTGTCATTTACATTAGCCCTTAAACTTGTTGTCGCAGAGGTTGTGTAGTTGTACAAACCATCATAAGCGTTTTTAGCACTAACATTAATTAGGATTGTACCAAAGTTGCCACTAACATTTGCATAAGATGTAGTTAGAATCGCTAATGGGAATGCGTACTTTTTAGAAAAATTAAATTTATCTGCTAAAAAATTAACTACAACGTCAACACTTCGTTGACCAGCTTTGATCACATAAGATGTTTGTGGTATTTCGTAAGCAGTTGCTTCTAATAAATCATAACCAACAAAACTCGGGTTTTTGATTTTCTGATCCGCGTTAAATTTACGAACCGCAGCGGTATCTACACCAATGGTAACCGTAACATCCTGAGATGCCGGGTTAGCACCAGATAATTGAACGGTATATGTTGCTTGTACACTTGGACCTGCTTGAAATGCTTGCGGATACATTGAGTATAAAGATCCTGCCGGTGATACTGATGAAATAGCGTCAGGGTTCTTGAATTCAACTACACTTGGACTATTATCCGGATTCAGGGCGTTATATTTATCTTTCAAACAAGATGAAAGACCTGTTGCTACAAGAGCAAGCAGAATTATATTTAAATATTTTCTCATTTTTTTGATATTAACAATACTATTTAGCGTAGAACAATTTAGTTTTTGTTGTAACGTCTTTAGGAACGTTTTCAGCATTAACCTGGTACTCTGTTGCTGGATATAAAACTCGAGCTGGCAAATCATTCGGAGCTTTTAAGGAGGCAAATGTTTCAGTTGCAACTGTTGAGCCCTGAACAATCTTAGGGTATCCAGTTCTTCTAAATTCATTATAGCCTTCTTCGCTATTGATTAAGTTAACAGCAATATATTTTTGTGTAATAATTGCTTCTAACTTTTCCGCCTCTGTTGTAGCAAGATCGAAATTAACCAACTTATTGGTTGGATTTGCTGCAATGTAGTTGTCCTTTAAGGTAACCGCTGGAATTGTGTTAATGTACGTGCCTGCAGAATTTTTGTACAAATAATTCATAGATGCAGTAATGCCACTTTCAAATAACGCTTTGCTGTCTCCAGGTAAAATGTTTACTGATGGCAAAGCAGCTTCCGCTTGCAATAAGTAAGACTCTGAAGCCAACATAAGCACCATACCCATAGTAGCACTTTTTAAGATACCTACGTTATTTGCATTTTTGTTTGCATTGGTTCCCGTAACCCTTGTTGCAGTCGGTATTTGCAAACCGCTATACCAGAATGAACCAGCCTGTGACTTTTTAACTGGATCTACATCAAAACCTAATTGGTTCGTTGCAGGACCTGTAAAAGTCAATGTAGTTAAACCAACAGTTTGAGAAATATTAGCGCCAAAACTAGCATAAGATGCTTTACCACGATCGGTATCTGTAATCTTAACACCATTATAAAAAGATAAGATCCAAGGCGTAGGCATTCTTGAAAGGCCGGCACCAATAGAGGTACCATTAATATCCCATGCATAAGAAGTCCATTTCGGATTCATTTGAGAAGCTGTTGAAGCTGAATAACCTGGATTTACGATTACGTCATCGGTTATATAGTTTGCAGAACCTGTTGGCAATGCAGCTTTCGATGCTGCAACCCATGCTGATAATTCAGCAACCTTTTGTGCACGAACCAACATTTTCAATTTGATGGTATTTGCAAGTTTAATCCAGTTGGCTTTTCCAGCAGTAGTACTACCACCATATAATGGATCCTGACCGTCAGTAACTGCAGTTGTAACGTTAGTTTCAGCTGGAGAATTCAGGATAGCAATTGCTGAATCTAAATCTGCAAATACGCCTTTATAAACTGCATCATATTTGTCATATACCGGGCTTAACTTGCCAATACCTTTTCCAGCATCACTATATGGAACATCACCATATTGATCAACCAAACGTTGGTAGTTATAATCCTTCATGATTCTAGCCATAGCATTGTAGTACTTTAAAGCACCAGTTGCATCTGTATTGCTCAATACATAATTAGCCTGGTTGATTGCATTAAATGCACTACTCCACATACCGGTATAGTTAGCAGTTGTGTATTGGTAAGTCCATTCTGTACCATAACCGCCGTAACCACCAGCATTCGCTTTGTAACCCGCTACCCATCCTCCGAAATCATCGAAAGAAGTGGTTGAAGTTGCTGAAAGCAAAATTGCCTGGGGAAGAACGATATTTGGAGTAGATGAAGTCGGGTTATTTGGGTTTTCATTAACGTCCAGGTACTTCTTACAAGACGAGCCTGCAAGGACTAAAGCACCCAGAACTGCTATTTTTATATATTTTTTCATTTTATTCCTTATTAAAATGTTAATGTAATTGAACCTCCGAAGAAACGGGTTGGAGGCGTTTGGCTTAATGTATTAATACCGATCGCGTTGTTACCTAAAGTGTAGTCAGGATCTGTATATAAGTTTTCTTTCGGTGTGAATAAGAACAAGTTTCTTCCTTGCGCACTAATGTTTACACCTTTAACATATTTAAGGCTTCCTAATGCACTAGCTGGAACTTGGTAAGATAAACTGATCTCTCTGATTTTCCAGTAAGCACCGTTTGTAACATAGTTTTCAGCAATTGCACGGTTCGGTGAAGATTGTGCCCAGAAACCTGCACCACCATCTCTAACTGTAATGTTGGTGTTCGCCACATAAGTATTGGTAGTTGGATCAAGGTAAGAAGAATTTGGAATAACAAAACGCTCTCTGTTATATAAAACCGTTCTTGCACCAGAACCTGAGAATTCAAATCCGTCAGCACCAGAGTTAAAGATGCTATAACCACCTCTGTATTCTGCTACTGCAGCTAAACGAAGTCCTTTAAAAGTAGCTGATGCATTTAAACCTAAGATGTGTTTAGGACTGGTATTACCTAAAATCTGAATATCAGAAGTTGCACTTGGGTAACCTGTACGTGCATCTACAATAATACGCCCTTCTGAATCACGGTTGAATGCGCTACCAATTAGAACTGGATACAACATACCTGCCATAGCATAAGTCTGAGCAGTACCACCAGTAGATAATGATAAACGGCTAACGTCATCACTGATTGAAATTACTTTGTTGGTATTGTAAGTATAGTTACCACCTACGTTAACTTCCCAGTTTCTGTTTCTGAAAGCAACAACATTTAAAGTATTCTCTAAACCTTCGTTACTAACTTCACCAGTGTTGGTGTAATACGTTGAGAAACCTGAAGCTGAAGAAATATTTACAGGAACAATTTGATCAACTGTTTTAGTGTTGAAATAAGTAACACTTGCAGTAATGCGGTTTTTCAACAATTCTGCATCAAAACCACCCTCAAAACCATTTGTTTTCTCTGGTTTAAGATTCGGGTTGTAAATGGTGCTGCTGATTGCATAACCTGGATTGTTGTTATATGGATAACCACCAGATTGACCAAATGTAGTTAATAAAGAATATGCACTTAAGTTAACGTTACCTACAGTTGAATAACCTGCACGTAATTTTAAGGTATTTAAGATATCACTGTTTTTAAGACCTTCAATTGCATTGGTTACAATGAACGATGCATCCACTGAAGGGTAGAAAATTGATCTGCTTGCTACTGGTAAAGTGGAATACCAATCGTTACGGCCAGAAGCATGTACATATAAATAATCTTTGTAACCTAACCTTAAGTCACCATATACACCTTGCTGACGAACAGTTGAATTACTTTCTGAACCGGTTGTATTCGCCGCTAAACGGTGAGCGACGTTATATAAACCTGCAAACGTTAAGCCTGAAGCTGCAACGCCAATATTTTTAGCGGTATTATTTCTTAAGCTGGTTCCTAATGTTAGGTCAAATTTAAAATCGTCAGCAAAAGTCTTTTTGATGTTTGCCTGGAACTCTGAGAATAATTGAGTAGAAAAATCTTCTCCGTCTGATACACTACCTGCAATGTCATTATTTTTCAATGATGACAATCCTAAGCTTTTAGTATAAGCAGACATCACAAATTTGTCTACTCGGGTTTTATTTGAAGAGTTTGAAGTATTGATATTCGCACGGTACAAAAAGCTTAACCAATCTGTAGCTTGTAATTTGAAATCAACGTTACCAGTCAAATAATCGTTTCTTGTGTTTTGTCTGTTGTTATCAATAGTAAAGTAAGGGTTCGCATAGTAAGCATTAAAATAGCCATTTGGATTTGCGAACTTATCATTTTGCCAATCTTTATAATCCGT
>Ga0308160_10008205_pt1 | contig 10215 bp, 8 predicted proteins | sample PhyFR1_FD_201036 | JGI IMG/M metagenome (GOLD analysis project Ga0308160, IMG submission 201036) | Phyllosphere microbial communities from UC Gill Tract Community Farm, Albany, California, United States - DLSLF.R1 | ecosystem: Host-associated > Plants > Phyllosphere > Unclassified | place: USA...
TCCTTACGAATGCAGGATTATCAAAAATACAGTGAAGAACTCCGGCAAAAGGCCGGGCTCGCTCCCGCTAGTGTTGTCGAAACCAAGGCGGCTGAAGATGACGGCGAAGAGGTCAAGGAGGATGAGCAATTGGTCGGACAGTTAGAGAAGGCTGAGATTTGAAGAGAGTAGTTTCGAGTCGGTATGTTGGACATCAACCGTTGTAAACTAGCCAGTCATATCCTTGGTATCCCAACATCGCGACGCGAGGCTTTGCGGATCATCCCAGACACAGTCAGGCATAGCATCCAGAGCGACCGAGCAGGCTCTGACGAGAATCGTGATGATGGTATACTACACTAATCGTACAACCGTAAGATGAATCATTCTACGAAACCCCCTGCGCCCATTTTCGCTTTTCTTTTGCTTGAAATATAAGGATCGTCTACCTGATCCAAGCCTTGGGCGCGAGACCTCCCTTGCCAAGTCCCCAGTTCTTTAGTGTTCCCATCACATCCAGGTTGCCAAGGCCATCCAGTGGCCCTTGGACAACTACGGTAGGCTGTCCCGATCCGAGTCCAAAGTTCAAAGCCTGCTTGGGCATTTCCGCCGGGCGCAGTACTCGAGATGCCGTCCGGTGAATGTCCTGAGATTTTAATGGTTAGGAGGAGCTACCGATCGTACATTCGGGCAAGTCTGCTCACCTCCAGCTGGACAGCATCGATTTTAGCGCACATCTCGTGCACGGGGACTTTCTTCCCGTGAATTTGCGTTTGTCGTCCAAGGTCTGCGGGAGAGGCATGTATCAACGGACCGACAACCTCCAGGCCAAACGAATTTTGAGGCTCACCTTCGACCTCGACGCTTCGGCTCTCGAGCGCCATGACCAAGCTACTCTTCAACTGGTTCTTTGCTCGGCTCAACTCCGTAGGCGTCACACCTCCACGCATGGCACGTGTCAAGCTGTCAAGCTGATATCCAATCACGTTGCCGATAGAACCGGCAAAGTCCGGCTGGACTGATGCAGCGATACCGAATAGTCCTGTGAAGCAGAACAGTCACATCAGGATCGGCTGAGCAATATAGTAGCTCAATCAGTCAACGCACCAGAGTCAGCATAGCAATGGTGGAAACCAGCGCAATAGTCCACCCGATAATATTGGTTTAATACGTTCGTGTAGAGTCGTGAGTACATTCCCTTTCCAGGACCACCCGCGGAAAAGCTCCCTCCGCCTCCGAGCAGCATTTGCATTGTGGCCAAAGCGTACTGTATCAGGTAAAGATGGTCTCTTAGCTTTCCCAGTCTTACCAACAGACGACCGTAAAACTTACAATATCAGGATCGTGGATACCCAGTCCCTCAAACGCAACGTAGACGTGAACAAATTCGTCTCCAGGTTTGTTCAGGTAGAGTTCTCCACCAGTGTATTTAGCCTTGGCTGTAGCGAGCTCTTGGTGAGCCGGCGTCTCCAATCGACTGTCTTGCAAAGTAGCAAATGACTTGGAGAATGAAGGCTGAGACGACGTCTTGCTCGGATGCAAGGTCTTGCTACCCAGCGATGCCGAAGGATACGTCGTGTCCATCGAGCCGAATGCCTCTTGCGTCAACCGAACCAGCTCTTCATGTTCCATCCCGACTCCTGCTACTACCATCCTCTCTGGTCGATACCACTCGCTCATGTATGCACGCAGAGTGTCCGGGGTAATCAGGTCTAATCGTTCCTCGGGGCACAGGAGAGGCATTCCCAGGGTATTATCCTGATAGGCAACGGTATGCAGGATCTCTGGCAAGATCATATCCGCCTTTGCCCAGATCTCTCTAATTTCATACGCGGCGGCATCTTTTTGAGCCTCGAGCTCCTCTGGTAAGATCTGAGGCCGCAGTATCGAGGAGGACATGATTTTGAGGGCTTGAGCGAGGTCGGAAGGGAAAATGGTGGATTGATACATTATAGTCTCGCGGGATGACGAGCAGTGGATGTTGGACCCCAAAGAATCGATAAGATTCGACATTTCCGACGAGCTGTGGTCTGTTGTGGTCTGTCACACCAGAGGGATAGCGAGTTTGAGCATAAACGCAGGACACGAACATACCGGATTCCGACTTACTTTGAAAGCCATGCGGTCCATGAGATGACTAACTCCGCTCGTGGCAGGACTTTCATACCGACTTCCTGCATCGATGTATACTCCTAATGCATGGAAATGACCTGGCGTTGTCTCCGTAGTCACCCGAATTTTGTTAGGTAATGTCGTTACCTTGGAATCGATCTCGGTATTCTAATCGAGATTCACAGAGGTTTAGCGAAGATGTTGTGCAGGATATGCGCTATTTGACCAGTCTGCGACTTACAAATGTGCTGGTTGACAATAAAGCTCGACCAGTGTTCAGCTTTCCGAGAGCATTGCTGGTACTGGTTGAACGCGGTATCCGGTTACCAGCGGTTTTGGCCAATCCGTTGAGCACACATCTGTTGACAGTTCTTGTTGGAACCATCCTCAGCTGAAAGCGTTTAGATGGAGCGCGTAATTTTTCCTTGCGGTCTTTGCGACTATTTCAATGTAGAGATCGGATGGCGTCGCCCAAGCAGTGGATGTAGCAGTGGTTTCGACCTTTTGGATTCGAGGCAACTTTATCGGGGCGAGGTCGGTCGAAACGCTCTTCGGCGACATTTGACTTGGCCGTACACCGGTCGGCTTCACCGCGTCACATCATCCGTTCTAGGTCACGTGTCTCGCATAGAGACGCGGGAAATCGATGGTTCGAGATCATCAATCCTCGACTTGCGACCCGATGATATGATATGGAACACAACAGCATTCCTATGGAACGAACCGTACAACTAACAAACGGTCATTATACAATGGGGACCGTGACTCTCAATTCATTCCAACATCGCCATAGTGATTGCCGTTCTGGGTGTGATCCGCGTAATGGGACATGTCTTGATCCTGCCCTTCGTACAAGCCTCCGGCCATGGCGAAGTCATCATCAGCAGTCGAAGGGAATGGGACAATGTCATCCTGCGGATGACCCCCGTGACCGAGATGTTGATGCGCGTCGGCCAAGGTGCCATGCTGCTCATGGCCCTCGAGGGTATGATAGAGATCGTCGGGCTGGCCAAACATGTCGTGTGGCTCTACCGATTTCCCAGAGTTGGATCCCCTCTGCTTGCGCGGCTGAGAGTTGACCTGGATCCCAGCAGCCCTCTGAGCTCTGGCGAGCCGTTCTGCCTCTGCAGCTGCCTTGGTCTCCTGCACCCAAGCGAACCCCTTCTTCCGCTTCTTCCTCTCCGCCTCCCATTGCTCGTCCGTCAAGGGCATCAGCATAGCACCAGCTATCTTCTTCACAGGTGGACCTCGACGTCTCTTCTCTCCCGTGCGTGTCACGTTCAACGACACCGCTGGCACTCGCCCTGGACTTGGCGTGCTGTATGTGCTTCCTGGAAGGGCCCGGCCTATGGGCGGTACGGGTGGCAGCTGCACGGAACCGGACGAACCCTCACCATTTCCACCAAAATGGGTAAAGTTGGTCAAGGAGTATGAATTGGCTTGGAGTGAGTAATCAAAGTTGCCGTTCTGCATGTAAGCGTCCGCTTGGCCACTGGAAAACATGTTTGCTGCCTGTACTAAGGTCGAGACCGGATTGTTGTCGACGTCCTCGTAATTGGGCTGATAGAACGAATCCACGTTTTGCGACACGTCGACTTCGGATACCGCCTGCGTTGCTTCAGCGGCTTGCTGAATGAGGGCCGAGTAATCCTGGTTGGAAGCATGATCCTCCGGTAGACTGCTCACACCTCCGTCGTGACCGCCGACCTGGTTCGCGAGCAGAGTGTCGTAATTCTCCTGGCCCAGTGCTTCCAGGTATTGTTGATTCTCAGCTCCGTCATGATAGTCATACGCAGGCAGTGGGGCGACTGGAGGCGATGTGCGTCTTCGCCCCTTCCCGCCGACTGTTTTTTTGCGCTTGGATGCAGTCGCATCCTGATCATCGGTGACATTCTCACCCTCGGGAGCTGCCTCGACTTGCTCCTCGCCTTCAGCCTTTTCTGACTCCTTCTTGACACGCTTCTTGCCGACAGTAGGCGTGAGACTAGTCGGAGGCAACGTAAAATCTGGAGGCGGTAGACCCGCTTCATGACGAGCCTTGGCCTCTCGGCGAGCTTGGGCGAGCGCCTTCATCGAGTTCAACCAAGCTTGACCCTTCTTCCTACGTTTGCGCTCACGTTCTAAGGCAGCGTCTTCTTCGGCCGGCGTGACATCGGTAATTGCTGCCTCCAATTTAGGTCGAATACGGGTAATTATCGTTTTGAAACGTCTGGGCGGGCGAGGCTTGCGGCTGCGTCTCGATCGGTTGTACTTCTCCATGTCAGGCGCGGTCGAAACGATTTCACGTTCGTTCATTTCCATCTCTTCCAGATCCGTCATGTCCGACACACTGCTCCATTCGATCTCGTCAATTGACAGCCCGTGAGTGATGATGTATCTCTGGAAGCTGTCGTCATCGTGACCTTCGTAGTCATCGGGTCCATACGCCGAGCTTGGAGAACCGTAGTGACCATGATCATAATGGTCGAAAGCAGGCGACGTATGATCTCGTCCGGGCGAACTGTGCTGGGATCCAGTGTCTTCTTGCACGTCCTGGGCTTCCTGACGATATATCTCGAGCTGCGCGGCCGCCAATTCCTCCGGGCCGATCTCAGTTGTTGCGTTCTCCTGGACAGCTTGAGCTCTTTGCATCGCCACGATCCCCTCCATCGCCTCTAGCCATTGTTGTTCTGGCTCAGCAGATATGACCCCTTCAGCTTGAAGGGCTTCTGTACCGGTCAGAGCACCTAGTGCAACAATCAGGTCAGGAGGCAATTAGCGTTTGATGTAGGAGCGCATGTGGGATGCTTGGCGGGATTCAGCTCACCTTCGTCGCCTGCTACGCCGATCTCGGCTGTCGGCTGCTCTTCTTGTCCAATCTCAGCTTGACGCTTCCTCTCTTCGTCTTCTTCTTCCTCGCCCTCCGTGGACACAGGCGCCGGAATACCTGTCCCTGGCGGGCCTTTCTTGGAATCATCTCCATCATCCCGGCCATCGTTGCCAGAACCACTTCCCCCGACGGGCGCTTCAGCTGGCTGATCGTCTTCGCCTTGTTCTCCGCCACCCTCCTCGCCTGCAGCTGGCCGATCATCCTGTTCTCCGCTCTGCTCGGCGGTAGATTGTTCTTGGGGCGCCTGATCGGCGTCAATCGCAGTCTGCGGGGGGGAGCATCCCTTCACCTTAATATTCTTCACCAATTCGAACATTTCATTGATGTCCTTCTGGTAAAGTATATAGTCAAGCGGGTCAACCAACGTCTTGCCATCATCTTCAGTCTTGGATTGCCATGTGTTTGTAAATCCGTGACCAAGTAGTCCGTACCTCCAATCGTTGATAGATCGGTTCATGAAGGGTATCTCCATTCTAAGACTGAAAACTGTGATGTCTGTCTGAACCAAGACGTTCGCTTCGGGCTTAGGAGGTGCCGGAGTAGGCGTGAACCATGTATCGAGATTGAGCGGTGCGATGTAGCCGTATGGCGCACGGATCTCTCCCATGGCGATTCCGAGATGCATCTGCCTAAGAGAGTAGATTTGGGCTTCGACCCATTCCGGGCCTTGTCTTCGAGCTTTTCTTTCAGCCTCCAAGCCATCAGCATTGAGCAAAGCCAGTCGAGATTGCGCCATCCGTTGAGGAGCAAGAATGGGATGGGGTTTCGAGCGAGGAGGACCCCCTTTGCCTTTGCCAACCTTCGACGATCTGTCGCGGCGTTTCTTGGGTCTAGCACCGTCTACCTTATCTTGCTTCGCATTCACTTTGTCCGATTTCTTGTAGGACGCCTTAGCGAGCTTGACATCGGTCAGAGTGCGATCTTCCAGCAAGGCTGCGGTCAGGGGAAGTCCCTTCTGCTCCAGCGCTCTGACCTTTGCAGCCCTCAATGCTGCAGGGTTCCGTGGAGGGCGGCCTCGCCGTTCAATTTTCTCTGCTCCGGACCCGTTGACGTTGTCCCTGGGTCCTCGTTCTCCCGCTCGACGGGAGAGCGCCCCGTTTCTGTCGGCTGCGTGCGGTCGAGATAACGCCGCAGGCTCGGTCTCTCCGATCGAACTCCAGTCTGATTCGTAGTCGTCTTCTATCGAACTGTAGGTTGAGGATTCGCTTCTGGCACGTGGTCTGCTAGACCGTTCGATCGAGGGACCAGCTCTAGGTTGGCCAAGTGTGGTCGCTATGTCTAAATCGTTATAACCTAAATCGATGTCCTGTTCTGCCGGCATAGCCTCCTGGAATGCGATGTCCTTGAAGCCCCTAGCTCTAACTGGACTGGCAGATGTCTGGCTCATTGGCCTGGTGCTCAATGAACGATCACGGTATCCTTGTCCAACAAAGCCGTTTGTGTTGACCCGGCTAACGGATTCTGGTTCCGTTCCTTCTCGGCAGAGCGCATGTCCGTTCATGCTCTCTCTGGTCATTCCGGTCTCGCTCCGATCATCTCTGTCTGATACTTCTTCTTCATCACCAGGTGCTTCTTCTTGCACGCTAGCTCTATCGCACTCATCCGCGTGCAAGTTGTATTCGTCCAATCCAGTTTCTCCCAAGTCTTTCTCATCTATCGAGGTGTCTCCGTTTGCGCCGTTGGCCTTTTCACTCGAGCCGACCACCAAGATCTCGCCGTCCTCGCTAGCATCGGAATCACCTGTGGTGTACAGGGAAGAATCGTCCGGATAGTCGGTTCGCGCTTGTTGCACGGCAGCAGCCACGGTTGAGTGAAATTTTGTCAACTCGTCGCAAACTGAGCGTGCGAGGCGTGCAGTCTCGCCCAGTTGGCCTACACTTCTCTTGTGGCCATTTGATCTCTCCAGCGATATCCCACATTCTGCAGCCGCCTCCATGGCTAATTTTCTGGCTTCCATGAGCTTTTTGGCAGCGCTTCGCGAAGGCTTGACAATCTCTTCGCGTTTGCGCTTACTCGCCGGTGTACCTGAGGTGAGTCGTTCGCTTCGCGCTCGATCGAGAGCAGTTTTGCTCGATTCTGCTTGAGCGGCATCTATAGTCTGCGCCTTGATCCCCACTTTAACGCCCTTGCCCTTTGGTCGTCCGCGCTTCATCTTCTCCACCACTCCGACGGTCGATGGAGGCGCAGAGGCAGCAGGTTGATTACTGCTCTCGCCAGCCGATCCGCTTCTTTTACCTAGCCAACCCGAGCAATTGGTTGCGCCACAGAAGCAACGCTGCCGACTCTCAGTAGTCACCGTTGCCAGAACCGAATCCGGATGGTCACTAGGCCGTTTGTATGTAGTGAAAGAATCGAAGTTGTAGTTATAACAGAGCTATCGGGGGAGGCAGTCAGTTTTGTTTTTCTTGAGAAACGCTAGTGATACCGGGGCCCTTACCTCTTCACCCGCATGTATATCTCGGAGAGCCCAGAACCCGATTTCATACTCCTCGAGGCCAGCACCCGCTGTCTGATATTTTCTCACTTCGATATTGGGCGCACAAGAGTGATTAATGAAGCGCGCGTCGTTTCCCTTCTGACCCTACAAAGTGACAAATTGAGGGAAAGCGTGAGCTAGAAGCACTTTTGATGTTGATCCAGCGTACGCACTGCATCGATCACTTCATCCATATCGTAATCAAGAGCATAGAAATCCTTCCGGCCGGCGTAGATCGTTCGGATGCGGTTGAAATACGTTCTAATATCGGAGTGAAAGAAGAGCTCTCAGGGAATGAGCCCAAAAGGAATCATCGGCTCACCCTCGACAAACTTACTCAAGTCCAATGATCTCGCCTCTGTAGTCCATGATAAAGTCACCCTCATCCACATCTTCCAAAACGTTGAGTCCAAACCCTCTTGCTCCGGTAAAGACAACCTTGGTCGCCTTCTGAGGTCTCAGGAAAAGGGAGCCGTTTGTGCATCTCGGGTACGATGGGCAATCTTTTCCGCACAAGTAGTTCATCGCCCTATTAATGCTTAAAAGTGAGTTCCCTAGCCGCTTAAAATGCATTCGGCCGGGGGGAAACCTACCGATTGAGGCAATCGTATCGGCATCCGCTTGTAGGTGCACATTCACAAATCACTTTGGCTTCTTCGGTGAACGGTTTCCTTTCGACGTATATATCTACATGCGGTATACCAATGTCAGAGGAGAAGCATTGTCTGGAAACAGTACTCGGCTTACTCTGTTTCGTCTGCTTGTATCGACTAGGAGTCCTCTTTCGGTCCAAGACGCCTTCCTCTACATCCTTGACAAGACTCCATGGGAGAACGAAGTCTCTCTCCTCGTTGATCAACGTTTTGCCCCAGTACATAGGTAGAGGTGGGAAAGAACTTGGGATATGGTCGTTCTGGTCGTCGTCAGAATCCGATTCCTCGGCATCGTTCTCGCTGTTCAGTGAGTCCGAGAGGGACATGGAAGAGACCGATTTGGGTGAAGTTTCAGAGGCAGTTGGACTGGATGACGAGTGTGTTGTGCTTGGCTGCGAGTCAGGCGTCCGCGGGAGGGTGGATACGTTTCCCTTGCGGTCGAGTTCGGTTGTAGTGAACAACGGCTTTGTGCGCGCCGACCTTCCGTACCTCCTCTGCTCGTGGACGGTTACGCCTTCTCGAACTTTCCCTTTGCTCTGCTTCGAATTCGAGCTGGAATGTGGTCCGCCACCAGACGTCGAAGTCGCTGCCGATCGGCTCCTTCCATTCGATTTCCCCTTGGACGCAGCCACCTTGACGACGGCTGACGGGCGCAGCGGACTAGGGATAATGCTCGGCAGCGTGGACGCCCAAAGACCAGATCTCATGTATTGCTTCCCGTATGAGTTTTGTTTGGCGTTCGTCCGGACGGAGGTCCTAGTCTGCTTGGCGCTCAAAGAATTGGCGATTTCGTCGCCTGAAGATGGAGATCCCGAGGCCTTTTGAGTCTGGCGGGTCGGGCGTTCGCTGATCCCGCTGGCTACCTCCTCTGATCCAAGACTGTTCTCTGCGGCAGCTTTCGTTGAATTCACTGGCAAACGAAGCGAGTAGGAGCCCTTGAGTAGCCCTGGAAGATTGGTGATGCGGCGCGTGCTGCGTGTCCTCGAAGCAATTGATCTTTTGTTTCGTTTTACGATTCGACCGTTCTTTCTGGACGCCGTGGCGACCATCTTGATGTGATGAGGCCCAAGAGAGAGATGGTCGAGCGCAACCGGCACTCAAAAGCTTCAAATAGTTTGCGACAGATAGGTAGACGAGTTGACAGGCGATATTATTGTAACGTGATCCCGCGCGACTTAGATAGGTCGTCGCGTCGCTCTATGCTGCGCGATCTGGTATCCGAGGTCGATCTGCGCGATATCTAAGCATGAGGCCCCATGTTGGTTCGGTGACTAGGTCTACGATCAGGGCGTGCTCTGTTTACTTTCCGATGTTGGTGAGCTGATTCATTTGGGAGCTGTTGCGAGTATTGACGCAGGAAAGACAACACCGTTTCAATTGTCTCGAACAAGGTGGACCCGAGAGATCTAGACTAAGCGCAGCTGCTTCCGGTCCGGGTAATCTGCGCTTCTGATTGGATCGTCAAGAGCCATCCATCGCGGAGCCGGCCGAAGTCTGCTTAGTCAGCAATATCGAACCGCTATTTACGATGTGGGCGTTCGTGCTTCGCCCGTAAACCCAAACTGAACTTGATCATGTTGATTTGAGCCCCGTTTGCAGTTCCCTCATGGCCGCAAAACTTTTTGACTGACAATAAAGCTAAAAGCCATGTCAGTCCCAAGCTTCTCCTCCTTCCCGAAGCGGGAGCCCGCCAAAGTCTCTCATCCGGCAGGCCATGCTTCGAGGCTCATCAATCCCACATCAGGCCATGACGAATCCGTAATAGCAGGCCCCAGTTTCTCCAGCTTCCCCGCCTCCATGGAGGGTGGTAATCGCTTACAGGACCGAGATGCTAGCGAAAAGCAATCCAGAAATGCAGATGAAGCATACAGTCGAGAGGCTGGGTCGAGACATCGCAGGCGGGAGGGTAGCAGAAGCAGAACACAATCCACCCGAGACTCGGCAAGGGAACGGGAACGAGATCGGGGTGATCGACGCAAAAGGAGTAGAAGCGGTGATCGCGAACGAGATCCTGAACGATCCTCTCGTTTACACCGAAAGGATAAACATAGGGAGTCCGCTGGCCGGGAGCATCAGGATAGTCGTGGCCGAAAAGCAGACCCGGACAAACGGAGAGACAAGGAAGA
>Ga0308160_10008206_pt1 | contig 10213 bp, 13 predicted proteins | sample PhyFR1_FD_201036 | JGI IMG/M metagenome (GOLD analysis project Ga0308160, IMG submission 201036) | Phyllosphere microbial communities from UC Gill Tract Community Farm, Albany, California, United States - DLSLF.R1 | ecosystem: Host-associated > Plants > Phyllosphere > Unclassified | place: USA...
TGGCTGAGCTGTGGACGGGGACTGTTTTTGGCGTGTGGAGATTGCGTCGCAAGGCTGTGAACCACGTTGTAACGGTGCCCGCGGCGGAACATCACCGGAGGGGGATCTCGAGGGGATCTCGATTTGACCAGGCTGATGCAATGTCTGGACCAATGGGTGGAGCGGGTTGGAAGCTATTGCCACCGAAGATGGGGCGATGAGAGGCACGACGACGACCGGGAGAAGAGTATTCATGCATCACCGGGATTTGGCTACGTTGGGAGAGACGACTCTTGGCAAGGCGGCTTTGCTATCGAAGCCAAGCTGGTGAAAAGGCTCTGACCGTTGGCTTGGGCATGCGAGGGGCTAATTGCAGGCATGTGCGGAATCGAAAGGTAGTTAGGCTTATGCCCTGAATGTACGTCTGTTAAACTATTCAGATCCCGGTCAGTTCGGAGTATGAGGCGGACACACTCCGAAGCAATGACGACAATCGGAGCTACGGAGCCTTTTCCACAGCGAGTAACGCGGGCACGCGCAAGAGGGCGGCGTCTGAGACTATGAGCAGGTCCGGACTGAAAAGCCCCCATGTGAGCCTAAAAATCAAATTGGCTTAGCGAACAAGGTTACAACGTTCTTAGTCGGCCCTTCCTTCCTCGATCACTCGAACCCACTGCGACCCGGCCCCATAACCACAAGCCAAATCTCGACAACAAACCCGTCACAAGCAATCCCATACACCTCTTGCTGCTATTTCGTCTTGAACTCTCTTTGCCCTTTAGCTCTCGTCATCACCCCGCTTACAGGTCCGACCAGCGCTGCAATCAGCCGAATACATACATCACATCATCCGCGCCCGCCGAGCTCCGAGCGGCAGAGAACATCAATTTTAGCCATCAAGCTTAACTGCCGAAACAGACATCTGTCAGGAGGACTGTGCTAAAGTTGGTTTGACATTCTCTCTCAACACGAAAACTCTTGGCTTTGTGTCGCTCGACAACGTCCCGCCTTTGCTCTTACTAGTCGTCCCTTGAGCAACCTACTCGGCAACTCGCCATGTACCCCTCAACATCGACTCAGCAGCCGGCAGCGATATGCGCGCTCAAATCGCCCGCCGACGCGTGAGCTTGACATGCTTTTCAATGTGCGTTCATGCTAAACATCCAGCATCCACATCCTTGAAGCAGTCAGACTCGGCCTGGTTCCTCGCGTGACACGGCGTCTTACTGGACATGAACGCTCTATGATCCGCCCTGGGACGGTTTGGGTTTGGGAGGAAGGTGAGTCTTTTGTGTCCACCGCTGCGCACAATACACTTCACCGCATTGCATAAGGAATCCTCGCTGACTATCCCCCAGAAGAAACCAACATGCGACGTTGGACCGACGGTCGCCGGTGGGGTGCATCGAGAGTTGGAGGTGGCGGTTTTTTGGTGTACACCGAGTACGTTATTTTACACATATTCCAATTAGACTGCAAGCGTAGCCGGCTAAGCGCAGATCCTCGGACAACCTCTCTCCGCCCCCGTCTCGCGGTTCACAAGCCGATTACATGGGCCGGCCTCACTCGGGACATGCATATTCACCATACGGTCGCTCCGCTTTGAAGCCGGAGTCACTCATCAAGCAGACTTATTCGACCACAATGACCCACCCAGTCACTGGCAAGGCGAAGAAATTCCACGTTGTGGCGTACTCGTCAAAGGTGAGGGTCGCGATGCATACCTACCGCGATTTGTGTTAATCTTAGCATAACCCTCAGGGTGACGCCAACAATCCGTTACCCTTGCCGCATCAATTGCCCCTGCTCGCTTCGCTCAAAATCACACCCGGCATCTGGCCAGAATGGGAACATCGCAGAGACCCTGACTACACCTCGCGCCGAGCCAGCAGTTATCCCCCGCCTCCATCCGGATCGCAACCGGTTCCCGTCACAGCGACCGCTGCAGCCGATGCAAACGATCAATATGCTCGTGGTCGGTCACCGCCACGAGAAGCTTACCCTGCTCGCGCGACCGATCCCTACCCGCCACAACCGCGGTACCCATACCCACCGCAAGATCTCGACCCATATGCCGTGCGCCCCCCTCCACCCCATCAAAATGGCTACCCACCGCAACCCGACCGATACCACCCTTACCACGATCCATCCCGGTCACGGCCCTACGCCGCGGCTCAGCCTCTCTCCGCGGCGTCGTCGACATCGACAAATCCAATGCCAGTGACGCCGCAGGAAGGCTACTACGATGACAGACGGTACAGCGTCGGTCGACCTTCGCCTCCTGCGCAAGTGTACGCTCAACACGCTTACGACCCGTACGCACGGGGATACCCTCGCCGCGACCCATACTACGACGAGATTCCACCGTACTACGGCGAGCCTCAACAGCGTTCGCCGCAGGACAAGGCGAGGGACGACGCTGCGGCTCACCAAGCCCGTCATCCCAGCATGTCGGTCGGGCCAAACGGCGTACCTCTCAATGGGCAAAGCGCTCCACAGCTAGTAGCCCCTCCAGTCGAACAGAGACAGGTCGAGCAGCCCAGTACCAAGTCACCTAAAAACCCCGTGGATCCCGCCCTCCTCAACCCAAAGTCCGCGGCTGGCAACGGTAACGGCCAGGTGACGGCCCCACCTTCGGCCAGCGCTAGCGGGTACACTCTTCCGCCGTTGCGCATGGCTATCGATGACCGCGGAGTGCCTGTCAACCAAAACAACGGTACCAGCCCATCGGGATACGGCAGGACCAGCCCAAGGGTGCCAAGCGACGGAGGGCAGAGTGGGGATGGTAATGCCAAAGGCGAAGACGCAAGGCAGTTGGGAGAGCTGGGCAAGCGAGTCTCTCTGTGAGCGCGATGCAAAATTGGGGAGCTGCGCAGTGGGGAGCTGGGGTGGCGCGCCCTAGGGAGCGCGACGCCTGAAAGAGCGTGCGATGACAGCGACAGTGCATATGGTCCATAGTCACGGCGATAGTGCATGATTTTATAGTAGACAGTTCGACTGTGCCTGCGCCGTATACGGCGCTGTATCATATACATGCATATGCGATAGAGCTAGAGCTTTTGGTGACGCTTCACTCAGCCAAAACAATGAGTCGTGGTGAATCCGAAAAACACGTGACCCTGAATGCGGTCACCTCATCATGAGCGCGTGTGGTACTCATGTAACTCGACCCCTTGCATCACGCTTCAGATCCCTTTATAGGCTCAACGCGGGCGCGGCTGGACATCGTTCGATCTGTGCCATAGGTAATATCGTCGCCCCGCTATGAACAACGACACGCAGCACCCAGAAAGCAATGTCGACGTGAAGAGCGATGAGAACGCAGGGTATCGGCGAGGCTTTTGTGAGTAGGGCGGCATTCGTTACTCTTCCCGGGTAGCCCAGCTCAATACCTTCGGTCTTGACACTAATCCAAGCAATTGATGCTCCTGATGCCTCCCAACAGCCGCCGGCGCTGGTTCACGCCTCGTCGTCCTCGTCCGTCCCGCATTATGATCGTTCCCCGTCTTCCGAAGGCCCGAACGGCGCATATGGCACATCCAACTCGGGGTCAGGTATGGGAGTGATGAGGCCGGAAATGGATCACCGCATGTCGTCTGGTTTCGGAGCAGTCGGCAGCGCAGGGAGCATAGCCGGAATGGAGGTCGTTGGGAAAGAGGACGCCGTTCCGGTAGGCTTTGACGAGGCGGTCTTGCGAGCTTTGTGTGACATGGATGTGAGTTCTGGTACTGGTCATTTCGAGCTGCGTCTCTTTGACAGAAAACTGCTGATGGCAGTGCGGGCTGCCGCTTCTGGCCGACCGGATAAAACAGTCCATCGCCTCGTGCAAGGTCAGTCGGGTCTAGTCGCTGCGGGCCAAACTGACGACGTAGCAAGTCGCAGTGTTCTTCCGGTCCCGAGCGGATATCGAGGAGAAGTACGCTCGGTCGCTGATTGAGCTCAACCGCAATACGTCGGACGTTTACGCCCGCGCAGATTGCAAGGCTGGGTAGGGCATCTGCCGAGAGTCACGCTCATGTCCAGATCCTTTGTCCACGCATACCACTCGAGCATGCGGCTACAGAATCAAGTCGCGGAGAATCGGATACGGTTCTCACAACGACTGAACGAGATGGCTGACGAGCTGCTAGCGCTCGCGCGAGAGGGCGACAAGTTGCGGAAATTGGTACGTGGGCCCCGTCGTGTCGACGCCGAGCTGACTTCCTAGCACAAAGAGAACGGCACGCGATATCAGAACATCTTACAGGAAAGCGAGGTCGCTATGGAGAAGGTGATTGCCGTCGCTGTATCCCGCTGACGTGCAGGCGAAGTCACGCTTCGATGCAACGGCTGAAGAACTCGAGCGGGTCCTCGTAGCAAAGGAAGGCGAATCGATCAAGGAGAGTGGGATGCGGTCGAGTTCGAGCACCTCTTCAAACGGTACGACGGGTTCGGGCGCCCACGGAGGAAAACGGGCGCTCGGCAAAGCGATGACGAAAGGAGGATTACTGTTCAAGGGCAAGGGCGCTGGTTCGCTCGGCAAGCAAGAAGAGGATGTCCGGAGTAGAATGGCTTCTGCGAGTGAAACGTTCCGCAAGGCAGTCCTGGAGAGTCAGGCTTTGCGCCAGGAATACTTCAACTTTCAGCTGCCCAAAATTCTCCGAGTGAGTGGTCACTCCTGTGCCCGCTGATGACAGCTGCTCAAGGAATGTGCGGATGAGCTGGACATGGGCACTCAATACCACCTGTCTAGATTTGCGTTCCTTTACGAGTCCACGTTGGTTGGCGACGGTACTATCCTCAACCCCATGGGTGCGCCAGATGAGGGTCCCAGTCTGCGAGGCATCTTCGAGGCTATCGACAATCGAACCGATTTCAAGTCGTACATGCAGAACTACGTTGTGGCCCGTGGAACACCTCGAGGTCCAAGGCGAGACGGTCCATACGAGGAGGGCTTTGTGAGTTGCGCCCGGATCGGCTTGCTTCAAACCGCCCGAATCGCCGTAATTCTCACTAATGCCAGCTACCCCGCTTACCACCTCACGTCGAGCGGAGCCAGACGGACACTTCGACCACATCAAACCAGTCCTCGACGACTGCTGCTTCGGCGCCTATCCCGCAGACCAACGGGTCGCCGGCACCTTCACCTGCACCACCACCTCCAGTCGACGACAGCTCTAACAGCAATCAGCCGGTCCCTGGCCCGCCTGTATCCGCTCCGGTGACAACTCAGGCTGTCTCGCCGGGCGGCCCGACCTTTGGGATTGATTTGGGAGAGCAGCTTGCCAGAGACGGGACGGAGATTCCAAGAGTGGTCGAGAAATGTGCTCAGGCGATCGAAGCTTATGGTCGGTCGAACCACTTCCGCGCCACGAACCAAACTGACATTGCAGGTCTGGAATCGATGGGTATTTACAGATTGTCAGGCACGACATCGCGCGTGCAGGCGTTAAAAGCCGCGCTAGACAAAGGTAGCACTCCAGTCGTCGCCCCGTGCTAACGTGCAGACGTCAATGGCGTCGACATCATGTCTGACGACTGGTCAGCCGACATCAACGTCGTCTCTGGCGTGCTCAAGCTGTGGTTCCGGGAGCTACCGGAGCCACTGCTCACTTACGGGTTGTATCATCAATTCATTGAAGCCGCCCGTGAGTACCGATTCTTGTGCACACGCTGACTTGCAGGCTACGACAACGACAGATTAAGACATATCCGATTACACGAACAAGTCAACGAGCTGCCTGATCCAAACTATGCTACTCTGAAATACTTCATGGGACACCTCGACCGGTACGTTACTCTCGTGTGACAGGCTGACTTTCAGAATACGGCATCAAGAATCGAAGAACCAGATGAGCGTATCGAACCTCTCTATCGTCTTTGGACCGACGTTATTGGGTGCCCCACCACAAGAGGGCGGCCTGAACCTTGAACACATGTCCTATCAGTGCAAAGTGAGTCGACCGCGGTACAGCGGGAGGCTGATCAACAGGCCATCGAGACGATCCTGGAGAAGTACGCGGAGATCTTTGTCGAGGAGGACGGAGAGCAGGGGCAAAGCGAGGAAGCGGCGCTGGCGCCGGAAGCTTAGTGTGGATCGTTTTGGGTCTTTTCGTCACCTGCATGCAGTTTGATATCCGATCGCTGGGTTGGCGAGCTCACAGCGTGATCGGACGGTTAAATTCGGAGAGCACCTCAGATGCTGACTCCGATTGGCCGGGGGTGAACCAGTATATGATAGCTTGATGCAGAAATGAAGTCCGGGATGACCGCGAGATCCTTTCCATTTGAATCGAGCCATGACACGTCAGTCCCCGCATCAAAGTCCCCACGTCCGATCGAACAAGACTCCAGCTTGCCACACCGACTCGACATGCCGGACTACGCTAAACATGCATTATTGATGTAATCGGTAGTTCAATCATGGCTTGAGCGAGGCTGGGAAGACACCGGCCTCGACCTGCTCATCCCACTTCTCGGTCTGTTGTTAGTTCGGAGCGGACTTCTAGCGATGATTCGACTAACCCATTCGTCTATCTGTCAGCATGTATACAGCGCAGGACCGATCCGATTACTCACTAGGGCAGAGCGAAGAGTAGGCTCGCTTGAATTGTTGACACGGGGCAAACTCCTCTCCCTTGGCGTTTACGCACTTGTGGAAGTCGACATAGTTTTGCTGAACGTCGTTATGCCAGATCGAGGGAAAGATGTGGGATGAACGTAGAAAGAAGGTGATCGGTGGGAAGAAGCAAGGTGGTTAGCTCAATATGGATGATATAGCGTCTTCCTCACCCAGCTAGAACGTCAGCTTTGGCCCAGCGGCAAAGGGGTGAACTTACCAGTGCTTAGTCTGGTTCTGGTTGGGGAATCGAGCGCTACATGTCAGGTCGAGCTCGATCGCATAGAGGTAGGGGAAGCTCACTCGAAACCGGCAGTTTGGAGCTGAGACGTTAGTATCCGACCACGATGCATAACGCAGACTTACGACAAAGTTCCTGGGATTAGCATCGGCTATCACATTTAGTATCGTCCAACTCACTTTTCACCGTCAGACATCGTGGGATTGTTGCTATGCAGGTATGTAAGAGAGAGATGAGCGAGTGGTTGAAGATGGACGAATCGGGTTGCATCGGGAAAATCGACGCGAGCAAAGGTGGCGGATCAGCTCGAGTCTTGTGTAATCACTCGACTTTTGTCGTCGGTTCTGTGCATCGTTCATCATTGCACTACTGACTGCACGCCTCTACTTTTGTTCATAAACTAGCTCGCCTTTGCCATGTCGAGACAGCTGGACAACCTCAACCCGACCGTGTTCGACACCCCCGCCGCGAGCGGCTCCTCCCGGCGGCCTGTCGCGGCTAAATCGCTTTTGTGGGAGAATGACGAAGAGGCAGACCTACCATCAAGCGACGAAGAGAGAGAAGAAATCGATGCGGAGGAAGTCTACGGTATGTTCGCTCGCATCGCTGTCGATATGTGCAGTATTTGTGAGACGTAGAGTCAGCGCTGATATTCAGACCTCTTGCGGTCTATCACAGACCCGGAGCACCCCATCAGTCTTGAACAACTCCGAGTAGTCACCCCGGCCGATATTTCCGTCGCAGGCTCGCGAGTCTTAGTCTATCTCACTCCCACCATCCCCCACTGCAGCATGTCGACTTTGATCGGTCTGTCACTTCGCGTCCGACTGCTTCGAGCCCTGCCGGCGAGATATCGGGTCGATATCCGCATCAAACCGGGGAGTCATCAGTCCGAACACGCTGTGAACAAGCAGCTCAACGATAAAGAACGGGTACAAGCGGCGCTGGAGAATCAACATTTGTTACAAGTCGTTGAGGGGTGTCTTGCGACGGCAGGACAGCGGGGTCAGGCGGAGATCAAGGAAGTGCACAATATGAGCGGATCAAGCAAGAGCCCTGCGTGGATCGCTTGAGCGAGGCGATCTTAGCGGCAGGTCGAGACGTTTGTGACATGCATAGTTGTATGGTTCGGTCAATGGTCAGAATCGCACCATATCGAGTGCGCCGTCACGTAGCTGATACGCTACGCCGCTCAGGCCAGCACATCTGTGCGCAGAACCCATTTATCCCCTGCCAACACCTCTTCCCCCTCGTGCAGCATACAGCCGCCCCGTGCCATGCCGTGCCAGTGCAGAAGCAGGCGCCCAGCTTTCGGGTCTATCGTCAACTTCCTCGGCTCGGCCACTCCTGCCTCTACAGCGCCTGGCTTTGCTTTTCCCTTCAAAGATTTCGCCTTCTTTCCTTTCCCAGGGTCTCTCTCCGGGTCGTCCAGCCAGAATGTCGTGCCTCCCCCTTTGACACCGTCAGACAGGTAGATCAAGACAGTCCAGCAGGACAAACGCTTGCTCCTCGCGTCCATCTGAGGCGAATCATAGTGCCCGCGAAAGAAGGTCTTCGTTGGATAGTGGTACACTCTGATGTTTGGCGAAAGCAGCGGCACTGCCGGCCTGTAAGGCGGATCGAGCGACGAGAGGTGTGGACGAAGAGCGGCTAGCAGAGCTGAAGCGACTTCGGGCGAGTCGAAAGTACCTCTTCCTACATGTAAGTGACTGACTACTTTATCTATAATTGATCTTACGAGCTGTCCGTTCCGCTTCTCCTTTCTTTGGCGGGACTGGGTCTTGCAGACCAACGCTATCCCCCCATCTTCGGATCTCAACCACCTCTTGCGGCGTCAAGAAACCGTCGACTGTGTAGATTTGGCCCGGCAAGTCCTCGTGAAGTCGTACGTGTGCCTTTGCACTGATGCGAGGGAAAGATGCCGATGTCGCCATGCTCACATCCTTCAACGACGGCGGTGTCTCTTGAAACGCGACTTGTGCAAGATGAAATACACACAAAACCCTCAAACACGATTCGAACGCTCGCCCGCGCGACTTGCAAGTGAGGGTATATATACCACCAACTTCACATAGCTTTCATACTTACCTTGCTTGAACGGCTCAGCGGCCCTCATCCTGCCGCCCGTTAGGTTTGGTCTCCGCCCATAGCACAGCGACACATATGTCTCAGGGGGCGACCTTGTCTTGTGCTGGCTTCGGCTGGTTCACTCGCTCAATATCTGGCTCTGTCCGGCGGTCCCTACGGGGGCGGCTGGACTACACTTATTGCCCCCGGTCGTACTCATTCATTCACTGTCATTCTGCTCTCGCGCTCACTTTATGCTTTTTTTGGATGTAGCGACAGATCTCTCGGCGGTCTACTCGGGACCGAACTGGGATGCGGGAGGCGAGGCGCATTGACGTCGCACAGACTGCCAAGTCACGCGCCGAAGTTTCAACACCATCGCGCAGCTTCCGACCTCGCTGCCTGCGTGCGGAGTTGGTGCGGGTCATGTATGCGATGCATTCAGCAGGGGACCGCCAGGGGTATCATGTGCGGAGTGTATGGTCGTTACTGATCGCGTTTGACATCCCTCCGGGGAGGAGGGTCCATGCATCCTGACCGGTCGACCGGTACACCCTATTCGGCAGCCAAACTCAGCATGACTGTGCGATGTTGATACTCAACAACAATCATGAGTCCTCCAATTTCAAGGATCAACAGCTTGCAGGAGCGAGGGAGTACTGCCAATGGCTGTGTCCGGGACAGCTGTGAGCACACCGAGAGGCACAATGGCCGTGCCTGATGGACAGCTGCGATTGCTCCTGACCCGCCGGCATTACAGGTCCTGCTCAACATAGAGCTTTTCGAGTCAATCTTGGACCACATGGAGGAGGCTGAGATCCAAAATAGCCTGCTTTGGGTTTCCAAGGCTTTGGTGCCCACAATCATGGCGAGAACCTGTCGCGTGATGGCGTGGGACGCCGTCGTAGCGGCGCAACGCTCCAATGTGAGTGACGCCGATGAAATCCGACTGGAGCGACACTGACTGAGCAGTTCTGGATGAGCTGCGGTTTAGACGCGGTCCGAACTGTCGTCTGTACAATCAACAGCGAAGCCAAGCTGAAAGACATATCCAGCGCCGAGGTGGACAGTCTCTTCGTCAAATGTCCAAATCTGCGGCAAGTTCGTGCGGACCATCGTCGAGATAAAGCCTACTCACGTGCGACTGAGGAACGAGTCTGGACTGTCGACCGGGAAAGCGGACGACAGACTGTCAAGATACATGAGCGTAGACCGGCGCTTGTTTCTGAAGTCTTGTCAAGCGATACGGCACGGTCGTTCGAGCCGCCCAACACCATGCCTGGCTGGGACGTCAATCGCACGTGGCATCTCGATATACGTGGTGAACC
>Ga0308160_10008207_pt1 | contig 10213 bp, 7 predicted proteins | sample PhyFR1_FD_201036 | JGI IMG/M metagenome (GOLD analysis project Ga0308160, IMG submission 201036) | Phyllosphere microbial communities from UC Gill Tract Community Farm, Albany, California, United States - DLSLF.R1 | ecosystem: Host-associated > Plants > Phyllosphere > Unclassified | place: USA...
GCAAGCACGGCATCGGCCGCCTGGATCTGGTGGAAAACCGCTACGTCGGCATGAAGTCGCGCGGCTGCTACGAAACCCCGGGCGGCACCATCATGCTGCGCGCCCACCGCGCGATCGAATCGATCACGCTGGACCGCGAAGTGGCGCACCTGAAGGACGACCTGATGCCGCGCTACGCTTCCTTGATCTATAACGGCTACTGGTGGGCACCGGAACGCGTCGCGCTGCAGACGCTGATCGACCACACCCAGAAGAGTGTCAACGGCTGGGTGCGCGTCAAGCTGTACAAGGGCAACGTGATCGTGGTGTCGCGCGACTCCAAGACCGATTCGCTGTTCGACATGAACATCGCGACCTTCGACGAAGACGGTGGCGCCTACAATCAGGCAGATGCGGGCGGCTTCATCAAGCTGAATGCGCTGCGCATGCGTATCGCAGCCAAGGCGCGGGCCAAGCGCGGGCAGTAATTCCTGGCGCTGACGTGCAAAAGCCGCTGGTCCTGATGGGCCAGCGGCTTTTTTATTTGCTGTAGCTGTAAAACCCGTCGCCCCTGCGCAGGCAGGGGCCCAAGTTTTCGCGTTACGGCTGCGCGTGCACCTTGGCCCCTGCCTTCGCAGGGGCGACGGACTTGCTCAGAAGTGGAAGTTGGCGGTCAGACTCGCCCACCGCGGCGCCCCCGGCGTGTACCGGTACCCGCTCTTGTTGATCGCCGCCACATACCGCTTGTCCCCCAGGTTGTACACGTTCAGCTGCAGATCCAGCCAGCGCGCGACCCTGTACGCGGCCACCGCGTCCACCACCCAGTAATCGTCCGTGTAGGCTGGCGTGCCCACCGCGCCATCGGTACCGCGCAGCAGGCGGCCCGCATAGCGCACGCCGCCGCCGAGGCGCAGGCCGAACGGGAAGGTGTAGTTCGTCCAGCTGGTAAAGGCGGTCTTCGGCGTGTAGGTCAGCGCATTCTCGCCGCCCGCCGTGATCACCCTGCCCTGCTCGACGCTGGTGTCCATCCAGCTGTAGCCGGCGCTGACCGACCAGTCGCGCGTGATCTGGCCGACCGCGCTCAGCTCCACGCCCTGCACGCGCTTGCGGCCGGTCTGGTAGTAGGTGGTCGGGGTCACCGGGTCCTGCTCGACCTCGTTCTTGACGACGGTCCGGAACAGGGCCGCGTTCAGGCCCAGCTTGCGGTTCAGCAGGTCCCACTTGGTGCCGACCTCGGTGGTGGTGCTCACCTGCGGGTCGTAGATCGGGTTCGATGCGCTGTTGGCGTTGCCGCTCAGCGTCAGGTTCGAACCCGGCGGCTGCTTCGAGTTGGCCCACAGCGCGTACACGCTGCTGAAATCGGTCGGCTTGTACAACAGCGACACCTTGCCGCTGGTGACGCTGTCGCTCAGTTCGAGGTGGGTGGCGGCCGTCGTGGCACCCGTGGCCGGCAGCGCATCATAGGCGAGGTCGAAATGGTCGATGCGCAGCGACGCCCCGAACAGCCACTTGTCACCCAGCCTGATGGTGTCCAGCAGGTAGCCGGAGACGGTGGTCACTTCGCCCTGGTTGCGGGCGCCGCTGCGCACGAGGTTCAGGTTGGCCGGCGCGAGGCCCGGGTCGGGATGGTAGAGCTTGGCCGGCGGCAGCATGCCCAGGTTGCCGAGGGCGGGATTGGTGGCGTTGTTGACGTAGCTGGTGTTGACCTGCTTCTCGTTGCTCAGGTCGAGCCCGGAGACCAGCGTGTGGCGCAGTACGCCGGTCGCGAACTCCGTGGTCAGCACGGTCTGGTTGGCGAGTACCGTGTTTTCCTGGTCCTTGATGGTGCGGGTGGTACGCGCAAGCAGCCAGGTCGACGGATCGTCCGCCCGCACGCCCGGATAGCGGACCGTTGCCGGCGGAATCGGCGCTTCCTGGGTGATGACGTTGGCGCCGCTGCTCATGAAGGCGCTCAGCAGGTAGAACTGCTTCGTCTTGCCATAGCGGCTGGTATTGCGCAGCCGCATGCGCGGACTGAATTCGTGGTCGACGATGGCGGTGAACATGTCGGCCTTGACGCGGTCGAAGTCGGCACGCGAGCCGTAGAAGTTTTGCGGATCCACCGGCGCCGGGTTGTCGAGTTCGTGCCGGATCGGAGGTGGGTTGACGGCGGTAGCGCTGGGGATGGTCGGATTGGTATAGCCCGGCAGGCCGACCGTCGGCACGCCGCCGTCCGGGATGTTGTCCTGCTTGACGTGCAGGTAATCGAGATAGAGCTGGGTCGGGCTGTTCAGGCCGAACGCGACGGAAGGCGCCACGCCCCAGCGCTTGGCCTTGACCTCGTCGCGGGCCGGGTTGCCATTGTCCTGGTCGAGCGCGTTCAGGCGCAAGGCGATGCCGCGCCGGCGGTCGAGCACCGTGTTCAGGTCGGCCGTGGCGCGCAGGCGCTCGGCGCTGCCGGCAGTGACGACGGCGTTGGCGAAGCGCCTGAGCAGCGGCTGTTTGGTGCTCAGGTTGACCGAGCCGGTCGGCGCGCCGCGCCCGGTGTCGGTGCCGGCCGGGCCTTTCAGTACGTCGATCTGCTCGATGTTGAAGATGTCGCGCGAGACCGAGCCGATGTCACGCACGCCGTCCACGAAGATGCTGCCCGAGCTGTCGAAACCGCGCATGTAGATGGCGTCGCCGGTGTTGGTGTTGCCGTTCTCGCCCAGGAAGAAGGTGCCGATGCCCGGCGTGTTCTGCAGCGCTTCGGTCAGCGTGGTGGCGCCCTGCTGCTGGAACAGCTCCTTCTTGATGACGACGACGGTCTGCGGCGTGTCGACCAGCGCCTCGGTGTACTTGGGCGAAGCGGCGCGGCCGGCCTTCAGCTCGTTGTCGCGCTCGCCGACGACGTGCACTTTCTGGTGGCGCTCGCCGTCGGCAGCTGCTGCTGCGGCGGCGGCATTGCCGGCGTCGTCCGCGTGGGCAGCGAGCGGCAGCAGCATGGCGAACGCGGTACCGGCGACAGCATGTTTGCGGTGAGTGATGTGTCTTGAAGTCTTCATGGGGTCAGGGTGATGTCGTTTTGGAATCGTTATTGGAACGTCACGCACTCTAGCAAGCATTTCTCGATATGTAAACGCGAATCATTATCATTTGCGTTTTTAATCAAGACTCTGGCGGCTTGCTCCTTCCTGCGCTAACATGAGCGTCTTCCCCGGCGAACACGTGCTTCGATGGCATGAGCGGCTTCGACGATAGCGACGAGAACCCCTGTCTGGCCTGCGGCGCCTGCTGCATGAGCTTCCGCGTTTCCTTCTACTGGGCCGAAGCGGAGGCGCGCGGCTTGCCGGCCGCGCTGACCGAGCAGGTCAATCCCTTTTATGCCTGCATGGCCGGCACCAACAGCGAGCGGCCGCGCTGCGCCGCGCTGCGCGGTGACGCCGGCGGACAGGTAGCCTGCAGTGTGTACGAACGCCGACCGGAACCCTGCCGTGAAGTGCAGCCGGGCGACGACAAATGCGGCCGGGCGCGCAGCCGCCATGGCCTGGTTCGCTTGTAAACGCCTGCCCGACCATTCATTGCGCATTTTTGTTGCGGTGCTGCACCGTTTTGCAGCCGTGCGCGTCACCAAAATGTTACATTTGCGAAGATTCCTCGAAACACGGAGCACGCATGCTGTCCAACCTGAGCATCAAGAGCAAACTGAGCATCGGCATCGGTGCCATCGTCGCCATCATTCTGTTGCTGTTGGGCTTTGCCTATAACAATTTTTCCCGCTTACAGGACGCGCGCGATTGGGACCGCCATACGCTCGAGGTCCTGTTGGAAACGGACAAGATCGCGACCTCGATGCTGCAGGTCCAGGCCTCGGTACGCGGCTACATGCTGACCGGGAACGATGGCCTGCTGGCCGCGGTCGAAGCCGAACATGCCAACGCGCGCCGCCACCTGCAGCGCGCGCTCGAACTGACGCGCGACAACAGCGCCCAGCAGGCGCGCCTGGGCCAGCTCACGCCGATGCTGGACGGCTGGATGGTGAATTCCGTCAATCCGCAGATCGCGATGCGGCGCCGTGCCGGGACGACCGCTGCGCTGACGAGCGTGGCCGAGACCGCCACCACGGTGCTGGCCGGCAGCGACACCTTGAGCGCGGCGCGGCGCCTGCTGGACCAGGCCGAAGCCGAGGAAAGCCGCCTGCTGGCCCAGCGCCAGCAGGAATCCGCCGCCTTGCAGCACGACATGAACCGCCTGCTCGGCGTCGGCAGCGTGGTCTGCGTGCTGCTGGCGATCGTGATCGGCACCCTGCTGGTGCGCACGGTATCGCGTCCGCTGGCCAGCCTGAGCGCGGCCGCGCGCCAGCTCGGCGCCGGCGTGCAGGGCTCGCGCGCCGAGGTGATGGCGAAGGACGAGCTGGGCCGGGTGGCGCAGGAGTTCAACCGCATGGCGCAGTCGATCGAGGACAGCCAGGCCAAGGAACTGGCGGCCAGCAAGGAACTGCGCACCAAGGTCGACACGCTGCTGGACGTGGTGTCCAAGGCCGCGCGCGGCGACCTCACCGGCGACATCACGATCCGCGGCGGCGACGCCATCGGCCGCCTCGGCGAAGGCCTGGCCACGATGCTGAGCAACCTGCGCAGCCTGATCAACAACGTGCAGCGCGCCGGCATCCAGGTCACCACCTCGGCCACCCAGATCGCCGCCTCCGCGCGCCAGCAGGAAGCGACCGGGGTCGAGCAGGCCCAGACCAGCGTCGAGGTGCTGTCGACCACGCGCGAGATCTCGGCCAATACGGCGCAGCTGCTGCGCACGATGGAAGAAGCGACCGAGGTCGCCGACTACACCACCAACGCCACCGTGGACGCCCAGGACAACCTGAAGCGCATGGACCAGACCATGCAGCAGATGGTGGCGGCCACCGATTCGATCGGCGCCAAGCTGGCGGCCCTGTCGGAAAAGGCCAGCAACATCAACGGCGTGCTGACCACCATCACCAAGGTGGCGGACCAGACCAACATCCTGTCGCTGAACGCCGCGATCGAAGCCGAAAAGGCCGGCGAGGCGGGCCGCGGCTTCGCCGTCGTGGCCAGCGAGATCCGGCGCCTGGCCGACCAGACCTCGGTCTCGACCTGGGACATCGAACAGATGCTGAAGGAGATGCAGTCGGCGGTGTCGGCCAGCGTCATGGGCATGGACAAGTTTGCCGAAGAGATCCGCCGCAGCGTGAACGAGGCGCGCCGCGTGGCCGAGCAGCTGTCCGGCATGACCGAGCAGGTGCGCAAGCTGGCGCCGCGCTTCGACCTGGTACTCCAGGGGATGCAGTCGCAGGCGGTGGGCGCATCGCAGATCACGGAAACCATGATGCAGCTGTCCGACGCCAGCCAGCAGACGGTCGATTCGCTCAAGGCGACCAGCGAAGCCGTGCACCAGCTGCAGTACGCCGCCGGCGACCTGCAGCAATCGGTGGCCAGCTTCGCCGTCAACCTGTAAGCCGCGCAGCGACGCCGCAGCCTCCATGAACGTATTGGTCTTTCATATCGGTCCCGAACGCTACGCGCTGCCGCTGGCTGCCGTGCTGCGGGTGCTGCCGGCCGCGCGCCCGAAGGCGCTGCCCGGTGCGCCGGATTACGTGGCGGGCCTGCTCGACCTGCACGGCGAGCCGGTGCCGGTGATCGACCTGTCGCGCCTGGGCGGGCGTCCGGCGGACGCGGTGCGCTACGACACCCGCATCCTGCTGGTCGACCTGCCGGCGGCGGGTGCCGTGCGGCGCCTGGGCCTGCAGGCCGAGCGCGTGACCGGCGTGGAGGCGCTGCTCGACGCGCCGCTGGACCCCGGCGTGCTGGCTGCGCCCTGGCTCGGTGCCGTGGCGCGCAGCGCCGGCGGCGGCATGCTGCAATTGATCGAGCCGGCGCGGCTGCTGGCGCCCGAGGTAGCGGCGCAGCTGTTCGGCGGCGATGGAGCGGCCGCATGAACCGCCTGCGCGACACGCTGCATGCCAGCACCGGCCTGATGCCGTCCGACGCCGACCTGGAGCGGGCGCTGCGCGATGTCGCCGGCCCCGCTCGCGCGGGCGGCTTGCGCGCCATGGCGGCGCCCGACGATTACGCCCCGCTGCCCGGCACGCCCGAGTTCGAGGCGCTGGTCGACCAGGTGGTGGTGCCGGAATCGTGGATGCTGCGCGATCCGGCCGTGTTCACCGAAGCGCTGCGCTTCGTGCAGCGGCGCCTGGCGGCCCGGCCGCAGCGGCAGGTGCGCATCCTGTCGGTGCCGTGCGCCGGCGGCGAAGAACCGTATTCGATGGCGCTGGTGCTGGCACAGGCCGGCATCCCCGCGACGCGCTGCCGCATCGATGCGATCGACCTGTCGCAGGCCGCGATCGCGCGGGCGCGCGCCGGGCGCTTCACCCGCAATGCCTTCCGCGGCGCCGACCTGGCCTTCCGCGACCGCTGGTTCACGCGCCACGGCGACGAATACCTGGTCGACGACGCGCTGCGCACCTACGTCGGCTTCAGCCAGGGCAACCTGCTGGCCATGGACGAGCGCGCCGGCTTGCCGCCCTACGACCTGGTGTTCTGCCGCAACCTGCTGATCTATTTCGATGCGCCCACGCGCGCCCGCGCGGCCGAGGCGATCGCCGCCCTGCTGGCCGACGACGGCCTGCTGCTGTCCGGCCATGCCGAAGCGCCGTCGTTCTGCGCCAACGGCTTCGCGCCGGCACAGGCGGGCTTCGTCCTGCGCAAGCGCCCCAAGCCGGTCCAGCCGGCGGCCGCCATGGCGGCGCACGCGGATTCGGCGCCGCCGCGCCGCCGCGGGCGCGCCGCACCGGTGCCGCTGCCTGCGCACCGTGCGGCAAGCGCCCCGGCGCCGGCAGCATCGGCTGTGCCGAACGCGCCACCGGCCCGCCCCACGGCACCCGCGTCGGCGGCGCCGGACACGCTGCTGGCCCAGGCCCGGGCTCTCGCCGACGCCGGCCAGCTGCAACCGGCCGAAGCCGCCTGCCGCGCCCTGCTCGACGCCGCTCCCGAGCGCGCCGACGCCTGGTTCCTGCTGGGGACCGTGCAGGCCTGCGCCGGGCGCCCGCACGCGGCCGACACCAGCTGGCGCCGCTGCGTCTACCTCGCGCCCGACCATTACGAAGCCCTGTGCAGCCTGGCGCTGCTGCACGAAGGCCTGGGCGATGCCGCCGCCGCCGCCGGCTTCCGCCAGCGCGCCGCGCGCATCTACGCACGCCGTGGGGGTGCATCGGCATGAACGCCCTGAAACCCGGCAGCGGCGCCGTCCGCGACAGCCTGTCGCGTCCGGTCGATGCGGACTACGGCGAGGACTGGGCGCGCGAACTGGCGCGTCCGGCCGCCGGCGCCGGCGCCACCGATGCCGCGGCGATGGTGTTCCGGATCGGCGCCGAATGGCTGGCGGTGCCGCTGGCGCTGGCCGCCTCGGTGGCGCCGGTCGCGCCGGTGCACCGCCTGCCGCACCGCGGCGGCGGACCGCTGCTCGGCGTCGCCGCCGCCGGCGGCAGGCTGCTGCCCGCGGTCTCGCTGGCGCGCCTGCTCGACATCGACGCCGGCGCCGCCGTCCCGGCCGGACGCCACGCCTTCGCGCGCCACCTGGTGCTGGCGGAATCCGACCCGCAGCGCGGCGGCCAGCGCGGCGCGACCGCCTTTGCGCTGCCGGTGGACGAGGTGCAGGGCGTGGTGCGCTATGCCAGCGCCGGCCTGCTGCCGCCGGCGGCCACGGTCGGGCGCGCGCCGCCGCCGCTGGTGACCGGGGTGCTGGCGGACGCCGTCCGGGGCGCGGCGGACGCCGGCGCCGCCGGCCTGCTGGACGCGCACCTGCTGATGACGGCGCTGAAGGGATTGCTGCGATGAGCCTGGACTCCATGAGCGGCGACCTGAGCAGCTTCTCGATGCTCGACCTGTTCCGCATGGAAGCCGGCGAGCAGGCGCGCGTGCTGACCGACGGCCTGCTGCAGCTCGAGCGCGGCGCCGCCGATCCGGTGCTGCTGGAAGCGATGATGCGCGCCGCCCATTCGATCAAGGGCGCCGCCGCCATCGTCGACCGCCACGCGGTGGTCGGCCTGGCGCATGCGATGGAAGACGTGTTCGTGGCCGCCCAGCACGGCCGCACGACGGTCGATGCCGGCGCCGCCGATACCCTGCTCGACGCCGTCGACCTGATGCTGCGGCTGGCCGGTGCGGACGAGGACGGCGGCACGGATGCGTCGGTGCAGGCGCGCATCGATGCGCTGGCGGGGCTGCTGGCGCGCCCGGCGGCTGCCCCTGTGCCTGCCCCTGCCCCTGCGCTACCGGCAGCGGTACCGGCACCGGTAGCCGCACCCGCGCCGGCAGCGCCGGCTGCCCCCGCCGCTGCGGCACCAGGTCCAATCCCGGACCGGCGGATCGCCACCGCCGAACCGGCGCCCGCTCCCGCCGCGGCCAGCGACGAGCTGCTCACACTGGCCAGCCAGGCCCGCCTGCATGCCGGGCAGCTGCGTCCGTGGCTCGACTTCATGCAGCGCTACAAGCGCCAGCAGACGAGCGTGCTGAGCGCGATGGAACAGCTGCACGAGGCGATCGTGGCCGCAGACGACCCGCGCCTGCTGGAGCTGGTAATGGCGCTGCGCGAGCGCGCGCAGCCGCTGCGCGAATTCCTGCTGCGCTCGATCAGCGACGCCGAGAACTACGAGCGCCAGGCCTCGAACGTCTCGGCGCGCCTGGCCGACGAAGTGCTGGCGCTGCGCATGTGCCGCTTCGGCGACGGCGTGCACGGCCTGCCGCGCATGGTGCGCGACCTGGGGCGCAGCCTGGGCAAGGATGCGCAGCTGGTCATCGAAGGCAGCGCCACGCTGGTCGACCGCGCCGTGCTGGCGCGCATGGAAGCGCCGCTGAACCAGTTGCTGCGCAATGCCGTCGACCATGGCCTGGAAACGCCGGCCGAGCGCGTCGCCGCCGGCAAGCCGGCCACGGGCACCATCGTCCTCAGCGCGCGCCACCGCGGCGGCATGCTGGTGATGGAAGTGCGCGACGACGGCCGCGGCGTCGATCCGGAACGCATCCGCCGGGCCGCCGCGCGCCGCACGGCCACGCCGGCCATCGCCGCCGAACTCAGCCTCGACGAGCTGATGGAATTCCTGTTCCTGCCCGGCTTTTCGCTGAAGGAGGCGCCCAACGAAATCTCCGGGCGCGGGGTCGGCATGGACGTGGTGCACGAGGCGGTACAGCGCCAGCATGGCACCGTACGCGCCGAGTCGACGCCCGGCGCCGGCTTTCGCACCCTGATCACGCTGCCGCTGACCCAGTCGGTGATGCGCGCGCTGGTGGTGGACGTGGCCGGCGAAGCGTATGCGATGCCGATCACGCGCGTGGAACGCGTGCTGCGCCTGCAGCGCAGCGAAGCGCGCACCCTGTCCGGACGCGAGTACGTGGACCTGAACGGCGTCCACCTCGGCCTGGTGGCGGCCAGCCAGGTGCTGGAACTGGACGATGCGGCGGGCACGCGCGACGACACCCTGTCGGTGGTCGTGGTGGGCACCGGGGCGGAGCGCTACGGCCTGGTGGTGGATGCCGTGCTCGGCGAGCAGAGCCTGACGGTACAGCCGCTCGAACCGGTGTTCGGCAAGCTGCGCGACATCGCCGCCGGCGCCCTGCTGGACGATGGCGCGCCGGTGCTGATCATCGACGTGCCGGACCTGCTGGTATCGATCGGACGTTTGCTCGACCAGGGCGCCAGCCTGCAGCCGGCGCGCGCGGCCGAAGCCGGGACGGTGCGCCGCGTGCTGGTGGTCGACGATTCGCTGACGGTGCGCGAGATGCAGCGCAAGCTGCTGGCCGGGCACGGCTACCGGGTCGACGTGGCGCTGGACGGCATCGACGGCTGGAACAGCCTGCGCGCCGGCGAGTACGACCTGGTGATCACCGACATCGACATGCCGCGCCTGGACGGCATCGGCCTGCTGGAACGCATCCGCCACGACCCGCGCCTGCAGCGCCTGCCGGTGATGATCGTGTCGTACAAGGACCGGCCGGAAGACCGCGCGCGCGGCATGGAAGCCGGCGCCGACTATTACCTGGCCAAGGGCAGCTTCCACGACGCCACCCTGCTGGAAGCGGTGCTCGACCTGATCGGCCCGGCCTATCATCGGGGGACATCATGAGAATCGGCATCGCCAACGACAGCCCGACCGCGGCCGAGGCGCTGCGCCGCGTGGTCAGCACGGGCAGCGCGCACCGGGTGGCCTGGATCGCCCGCAACGGCCTGGATGCGGTGCGCCTGTGCG
>Ga0308160_10008208_pt1 | contig 10213 bp, 9 predicted proteins | sample PhyFR1_FD_201036 | JGI IMG/M metagenome (GOLD analysis project Ga0308160, IMG submission 201036) | Phyllosphere microbial communities from UC Gill Tract Community Farm, Albany, California, United States - DLSLF.R1 | ecosystem: Host-associated > Plants > Phyllosphere > Unclassified | place: USA...
GGGCCGACAGATTGGCCTGGTTGTAGAAGATGCGGCCGAAGTGGTCGCGGTCGGGGAACACGTCGTCCTGGTTGGGCAGGTTGGCGCCGCCCGAGTCGACCAGGTAGATGCAGGGCAGGTTGTTCTGCTCGGCGATCTCTTGCGCGCGCAGGTGTTTCTTGACCGTCATCGGGTAATAGGTGCCGCCCTTGACGGTGGCGTCGTTACACACGATCACGCATTCCTGGCCCGAGACGCGGCCGATGCCGGTGATGATGCCGGCGCTGGGCGCGGCGCCGTCGTACATCTCGTAGGCGGCCAGCTGCGAGAATTCGAGGAACGGCGTGCCGGGATCGAGCAGGTGTTCGACCCGTTCGCGCGGCAGCAGCTTGCCGCGCGCAACGTGCTTGGCGCAGGCCGCCTCGCCGCCGCCCTGCGCCAGTTGCGCCACGCGCGCGCGCAAGTCGTCCACCACCGCCTGCATGGCCGCGGCGTTGGTCTTGAAATCCTCGCCGCGCGGGTTCAGTTTGCTCTCGATCTGTGGCATGTGCCGTCCTTCTGTCTTCAGCTGGTTTTCTTGTCAGGGAAACTGCCGTCCAGGTAGAACCAGCGCGCGACGCCGTCGGCGCCCGCTTCGCGCACGAAGCGGCTCACCTCGTGCAACCGGTGCGCGCGGCCGCCGGTCTTGAAGCGGGCGACGAATTCAACGCTGTCGCGCTCAGGGTCATTCGCCGCTTGCTGGCCTGGAGCGTCCGGTGATTCTGCTTTACGTTGACGTAAACGTAAAGCAGATTTTATCTCCAGGCCAAGCCAGTGCACCGATTCCCTGGCATCGAACAGCGGCGCCTGCGGGCGCGTGCTGGCATGCCAGGTGGCCAGCAGATACGCTTCGTCCTTCAAGGTAAAGGCCGTATAGCGCGAGCGCATCAGCGTTTCGGCGCTCGGCGCCGGCGCCGTGCCGGCCAGGTAGGGGCCGCAACATTGCTCGAAGTCGGGGCCGCCGCAAGGGCAGGAGGAGATGGGACGGGTAGACATGGCGGCAATTATCCGCGATTTTTGGGCGGCCCGAGATTTGCGCCGCCGAACCGCTCAGCGCCGCAGCGTCAGCCCGTCGAGCGCAAGCGGCGGCGCCTTGCCTTGCACCAGGTCGGTCAATACGCGCGCGCTGCCGCAGGCGAACGTGAACCCGAGCGGCCCATGTCCCAGGTTCAGCCATAGATTGGGGTAGCGGGTGGCGCCGATGATCGGCGCGCTGCTCGGCGTCGCCGGCCGCAGCCCGGTCCAGACGGCAGTCTGCGAATAATCGGCCGCGCGCGGCATGGTCTCGCGCACCAGGCGCGTCAGGGCGTCGACCCGTTTTGGTTCCAGCGTCAGGTCTTCGCCCACCATATCGACCATCGCCGCCACCCGCAGCGTGGCGCCGATGCGTGCATACAGCACCTTGCGCTCGAAATCGGTGACGCTGATCTCGGGCGCCAGGTCGTCCTGGCGGATCGGCGCACTCAGGCTGTAGCCCTTGAGTGGATACAGCGGCAGATCGATGCCGGCAGTCCGTGCCAGGGTGCGGCTCTGGATCCCGGCCGCCAGCACGTAGGCGTCGGCGGCGAGTGCGCCGGCCGTGGTGTCGAGGCGCACGATGCGTCCGCGCTCGGCGCGCAGGCGCAGCGCGGCGCCGTGCACGATGCCGCGAAAGCGCGGGTGACCCCGCAGGCGTTCGGCCAGCGCCAGGCAGAACGCGTGGCAGTCGGCCACGGCTTCGCCGGCGTTGTAGATGCCGCCGGCCAGCAGGTGCTGGGCCGCGCCCAGCGCCGGCTCGCGCGCCACGCATTGGTCGGGTGACCAGACCTGGCCCGCGCCCGGCCTGGCCGCCGCCTGTTCGAACAGAGCGCGCGAGCGGTACACCACCAGCTTGCCGGCAGCGCGCCAGCCGAATGATTCGAGCGGCACCACCGGCGCCAGCTGCGCCATCATCTGGCGCGACAATTCGCCCAGCGCGAGCAGCCTGGCCGTGGTGCGGCGGTTGACGTCGGCGCGACAGTGGGCCAGGAAGCTGGCCAGCCAGCGGTATTGGTGCAGGTCGAGCTGCGGCTTGAAGCGCAGCGGCGCGTCGGCCTGGAACAGCCATTGCAACGCCTTGAGCGGCACGCCCTGGTCGGCCAGCGGCGACACGTAGCGGTAGCTCAGTTGCCCGCCATTGCCGTAGCTGGCGCCGCTGCCCACTTGCGGCGCGCGTTCGAGCAGGGTGACGTCATGGCCGGCCTCGGCCAGCCACCAGGCCGAGGCCAGGCCGATCACGCCGCCGCCGATCACGCAGATGTGCTGCATACCAGACTCTTTTTTCAGGTGTGAAGATGGAGCTTAGTGCTTGCACGCCGGCGCCGCCAATGAATGCTGCGCAGCCGGGCATAACCGGGGACTATGCGCCAGCGGCGCCGGTCGCAAGTGGTATGCTGGCGCCGTATGCGCACCCCAGACCAAGGATTCCGGCTCGACCTGGACGACCACTCGCCACTCTACATGCAGCTGGCGCGCCGGCTCGCGCAGGATGTGCGCGACGGCCGTTACCAGGCCGACCAGGCCTTGCCGTCCGAACGCATGCTCTCCGAGCAGCTCGACGTCTCGCGCGTCACGGCGCGCAAGGCGATCGACCAGCTGGTGGAGCAGGGCCTGGTAGTGCGGCGGCGCGGCTCGGGCAACTATATTGCGCCGCGCATCGAGCAGCCGCTGTCGAACCTGTCGAGTTTTTCCGAGCAGTTGCAGCAGCGCGGCTACACCCCGCGCTCGCGCTGGCTGCGGCGCGATGTGATGCCGGCCGACGCCGACGAGCAGCTGGCCCTGGGCCTGTCGCCCGGCGCCAAGGTGGCGCGCCTGGAGCGCCTGCGCCTGGCCGACGACATCGTCATGGCCTATGAAGTGAGCGTGCTGCCGGCCACGGTGCTGCCGCGTCCGCAAGAAGTGGATGCCTCGCTGTATGCCCATTTGTCAGGCAGCGGCCACCTGCCGGCGCGCGCCCTGCAGCACATCCGCGCCATGAACGCCGACGCCGTGCTGGCCGCGCGGCTGGAGGTGCCGGAAGGGCGCGCCGTGCTGTTCATCACCCGGGTCGGCTACCTGGACACCGGTGCCCCGGTCGAGCTGACCCATTCCTATTGCCGCAGCGACCATTACGATTTCGTCGCCGAACTGCGGCGCTGAGCCGCATCCGGGTTCGCACCCCACGGCGCCGCCGTGCATAAGCTGCAGGCATGATCACGGCCACTTTTTTCATGGTTTGGCTTGTCGAATTGGTACTACACTGGTTTTACTCCGACCGCGCGAAGAGACCAGCGATGCTCAACACCGAAACCCCCTCCCGGGCCCATGCCGCCCTCGACCTGTATCCCACTGACGAGCTGGTCAAGGTGTTCGTCGACGACCAGGCGGGCGCCGTGCAGGCGGTGCGCGCCGCCGGCGCGCGCATCGCCGCCGCGGTCGACGCCGCACTCCCGCGCATGCAGGCAGGCGGGCGCCTGGTCTATGTCGGGGCCGGCACCTCGGGCCGCCTGGGCGTGCTCGACAGTGTGGAGTTGTACCCGACCTTTTCCTGGCCGCATGAGCGCGCCGTGGCGTTGCTGGCCGGCGGCAATGGCGCCATGTTCGCCGCGGTCGAGGGCGCCGAGGATGACGCTGGGCAGGGAATGGCCGACCTGGCCGCGCTCGGCATCGGCCCCCACGATGTCGTGCTCGGCATCGCCGCCTCGGGCAGCACGCCCTATGTGCTGGGCGCATTGCGCGCGGCGCGCACAGCCGGCGCTCTGACGCTGGGCCTGGCCAACAATCCACATGCGCCGCTGCTCGCTGCCGCCGAGATCGGCATCCTGCTCGATACCGGCGCCGAAGTCGTCTCCGGCAGCACCCGCCTGAAGGCCGGCACCGCGCAGAAGATCGCACTGAACACCTTTTCCAGCGCCTTGATGGTGCGTTTGAACAAGGTTTACGGCAACCTGATGGTAGACTTGAAAGCTACCAATGCCAAACTGGTCCGGCGTGCAATCCGCCTTACCAGCTTCGCCACCGGCGCCGACGAGGATGCCGCGCGGGCGGTGCTGGAGCAATGCGGATTCCATGTCAAGACCGCCATCGTGGCCTTGTCCAGACAAACCAGTGTCGAGCAGGCGCAAGCGCTGCTGGAAGCGGCGCGCGGCAGCGTGCGCCAGGCGCTCGCCTGAGGCGCCATTCCCGCAGCCTGCGCCTGAGCGCGAGAGTGACGCAACCGAGAGACATGCAGAAACCGCAAGCGAACCGCCCATGGCTGTGGGTGCCTTCCCTGTACTTTGTCCAGGCCATTCCCTACGTCGTCGTGATGAACCTGTCGGTCATCATGTACAAGGACATGGGGATCTCCAATTCCGACATCGCCTTCTATACGAGCCTGCTGTACCTGCCGTGGGTGATCAAGCCGCTCTGGTCGCCCATCGTCGACATGGTCGGCACCAAGCGCCGCTGGACCGTGCTGCTGCAGATGGTGGTGGGGGCGTCGCTGATCGCGGTCGGCACGGTGCTGCACCTGCCCGCCTTCTTCGCCGTCAGCCTGGCCGTGATGTGGCTCATGGCCTTCAGCTCGGCGACCCACGACATCTCGGCCGACGGCTTCTACATGCTCGGGCTGCGCCAGCAGCAGCAGGCCGCCTTCGTCGGCGTGCGCAGCACTTTCTACCGCCTCGCGACGCTGGTCGGGCAGGGGCCGCTGGTCGTCCTGGCCGGCTACCTGGCGGTCAGCCTGGGCGATGTCAGGCAGGCCTGGGCGGTCGTGTTCTACGTGCTGGCCGGGATCTTCTTCCTTGCCTTCGCCTGGCACCAGTTCATGCTGCCGGCGCCGGCCGAGGACCGCGCCGTCCCGCGCGGCGACAATCCGCTGCGCGACTTCTTCGGCACGTTCGGCGCCTTTTTCAAGAAGCGCGATATCTGGATGATCGCCGCGTTCATCCTGACCTTCCGCCTGGGCGAGGCCCAGCTGCTGAAGCTCGTCGCGCCGTTCCTGAAGGATCCGCTCAGCGAGGGCGGCCTGGGCTTGACCACCGCCGAATACGGCATCGCCTACGGCACCGTCGGCATCATCGCCCTGACGCTGGGCGGCCTGGCCGGCGGCTGGCTGATCTCGCGCCTGGGGCTCAAGCGCTGCCTGTGGCTGATGGTGTTCGCGATCCACCTGCCGGATCTGGTGTTCGTCTACCTGTCGCAGACCCAGCCGACCGATTTGATGGTCGTCTCGGCCTTTCTCGCGCTCGAGCAGTTCGGCTACGGCTTCGGCTTCACCGCGATGATGATGTACATGATCATGGTGGCCGACGGCCCCCACAAGACCGCGCACTACGCGATCTGCACCGGCCTGATGGCCCTTGGCATGATGGTGCCCGGGATGTGGAGCGGCGAACTGCAGGAATACCTCGGTTACCGGCATTTCTTCATCTGGACCTGCCTGGCGACGATTCCCGCCTTCATCGTGGCGGCGCTGGTAAAGATCGATCCCGAATTCGGGAAAAAATAAACGCGTCTTGCACGCCGAGGGACTGCCGCCCCACGTGGGCCGGGCCTGGTCGCGTCGACGCCTGAACAGAATACATTCCAGGAGTCTGCATTGCTTCCCAACCTGAACAAACGCGCTTTCACCTTCGGCCTGGCCGGCGCGGTCGCTTTCGGCGGCCTGCTGGCCGGCTGCGGCACCAAGCCGATCGTGCCCGAGGCCCCGGCCGACGGCGTGGTCGCGATCGGCGGCGACGAGCCGCCGCCGGCGCCGCGCGAACTGCGCGCCGCCTGGGTCTCGACCGTCGCCAATATCGACTGGCCCAGCAAACCCAACCTGCCCGCCGCCAGGCAGCAGCAGGAGGCCATCGCCATCCTCGAGCGCGCCAGGGCGCTCAACCTGAACGCCATCGTGCTGCAGGTGCGTCCGTCGGCCGACGCCATCTATCCGTCCAGTATCGAGCCATGGACCGAGTACCTCAGCGGCGCGCAGGGCAAGGCGCCGCAGCCCTGGTACGACCCGCTCAAATTCTGGATCACCGAAGCGCACGCGCGCGGCATCGAGCTGCATGCCTGGTTCAATCCCTACCGCGCGCGCATGGATGCGGCGCGTTCGCAGTCCGACCCGAACCACATCACGAACAAGAACCCGGATGTCGTCAAGCGCTACGGCAAATTCATGTGGATGGACCCGGGCGAACCGGCGGCGGTGAAGCAGACCATGGACGTGATCCTCGACGTCGTGCGCCGCTACGACATCGACGGCGTGCACATCGACGATTATTTCTATCCCTACCCGATCGAGGCCACGCCCACGGTGGCCGGCAACGCCGCCGCGCTGGATGGCCGCGCGGCCAAGGGCGAGCTGGATTTCCCGGACGATCCGTCCTGGCACCGCTACCTGGCCGGCGGCGGCCAGCTGGAGCGCGCCGACTGGCGCCGCGACAATGTCAACCGCCTGATCGAAGCCATGTACAAGGGCATCCACGCCGAAAAAAGCTGGGTGCGCTTCGGCGTCAGCCCCTTCGGCCTGGGCCGCCCGGACCGCCGTCCGCAAGGCATCGTCGGCTTCTCGCAGTACGACAAGCTGTATGCCGACGCCGAGCTGTGGCTCGAGAAAGGCTGGGTCGACTACTTCGTGCCGCAGCTGTACTGGCCGATCAAGCCGCGCGGCCAGGCCTACGATGTGCTGCTCGACTACTGGATCGCCCAGAACCCGCGGGGCCGCCACATCTGGCCGGGCCTGTTCACCAGCCGCATCGGCGCGCCGACCCGCGACTACCAGCCCGACGAAGTGCTGCAGCAGGTGAGCGTGACCCGCTCGCGCCCGCACTCGACGGGCCATATCCATTTCAGCATGGTCGCCCTGATGCAGAACCGCAAAGGCATCAGCGACCAGTTGCGCGCGACCCGCTATACGGGCCAGGCGCTGGTGCCGGCCACGCCGTGGCTGGGCAACGAACGCCCTGGCACGCCCGAGGTCAAGGCGACCCGGCGCCCGAATGCGCTCGAGCTCACGCTCAAGGCCGGCAAGGCCAATTCACTGTACGCGATCTGGGCCCGCCACGGCGGCCAATGGCGTTTCAGCGTGGCGCCGGCCTCGCGCGTGGACTGGTCGATCGCCGACGACGTCAAGCTGGGCCCGGCCGACATCGTCTACGTGAGCGCGGTCGACCGTCTCGGCAACGAGGGCAGCCGCGTGCGTGTGTGGTCGACATCATGATGCAGGTAGCATTGCGCCATGCCTACTGACGACGACAATGTGCGCGGCATCGGCCTCGGCATCGATGCCGGCGGCACCCGCACCCGCTGGGCGCTGGCCGCGCCCGATGGCGTGATCCTGGCCGAAGGCGCGGCCGCCGGGCTGTCGGCCCTGCAGATGGCCACGGCGCATGGCCGCGAAGCCGTGCGCGCCACTTTCGAGGCGCTGGCGGCGGCGGTGCTGCGGCATGCGCATCCGGTGCGGGTGCAGGCCGGGCTGACCGGCTTCGGCGGCGATGGCGAACTGCTGCAGGGCTGGTTGGCCGAGCTGCTGGGCGTGGCGCCGGCCGCGGTCACGCTGTCGAACGATATCGAGATCGCCTACCGCGCCAGCTTCGCGCCGGGCGCGGGCTACCTGGTCTACGCCGGCACCGGCTCGATCGGCGCGTATATCGATGCCGGCCACGTGTTCCACCGGGCGGGCGGGCGCGGCGTGGTGCTGGACGATGGCGGCGGCGGCTTCTGGATCGCACGCGAAGCGCTGCGCCACATCTGGCGCAGCGAAGACGAACGGCCCGGCTGCTGGCAGGATTCGCCGATGGCGCGCGCCGTGTTCGCCCACATCGGTGGACCCGACTGGGCCGAATCGCGCCAGTTCATCTATGGCAGCGAGCGCGGCGCGGTCGGCAAGCTGGCGCTGGCCGTCGCCGCCAGCGCCGCCGACGATCCGGCCGCACGCGCCATCCTGGCCGACGCCGGCCGCGAACTGGCGCGCCTGGCGCTGGCCCTGGTGGGGCGTTTCGGGCCGCGCCCGGTGGCGCTGGCCGGGCGCGCCGCCGGCTTGCATCCCTTGATCGCAGAAACCATGCGGGCCGCGTTGCCGCCGGGCGTGGCGTTCAGCCAGCCCGGCCTGCAGGCCCACCACGCCGCCGCGCGCCTGGCGCTGGACCCACAACAAAACACCACCGAGGAAAATCCATGAAATCGATCGCCCTGATTGCCTTTCTTGCCGTGCTGGCGGGCTGCTCCACCGCGCCGCGCTACGACACCACCTACGACGCCAAGGGCCAGTCGAGCCGCGCGCGCTTCCTGGTGCTGCACTACACGGTCGCCAACACGCCGGCCTCGATCAAGATCCTGACCGAGCAGCAGGTCAGCGCGCACTACCTGCTGACCGACGACGCGACGCCGAAGATCTACCGCCTGGTCGACGAGAACCGCGCCGCCTGGCATGCGGGGAACTCGAGCTGGAAGAACTTCACCCAGTTGAACAACAGCTCGATCGGCATCGAGATCGTCAACGCCGGCTGGAAGGATACCCCGCAGGGCCGCGTCTACGCGCCGTTCCCGCAGGCCCAGGTCGATGCATTGATTCCGCTGTTGAAGGACATCGTCCAGCGCCACGGCATCGCGCCCGAGAACGTGCTGGGCCACAGCGATATCGCGCCGCTGCGCAAGCAGGATCCGGGACCGCAGTTTCCGTGGCAGCGCCTGGCGCAAGAGGGCCTGATCGTGTGGCCGGACGCCGCCCGCGTGGCCGCCGTGCGCCCGGCCTTCGACGCCCTGCTGCCGGACGTCGCCTGGTTCCAGCGCAAGCTGGCCGGTCATGGCTTCGGCCTGGTCCAGAGCGGCGTGTATGACGAGGCGACCCGCACCACGCTGGCGGCGTTCCAGATGAAATACCGTCCGCTCGATATCTCGGGCAATCCGGACGCCGAAACGGCGTCGCTGCTCGAAGTGCTGACCACGCCGGCCGGCACGCCGCCGCCGCCGATGCCGGTCATCCCGCCGCAGCCATGGCCGGCAACGCCGGCGGCCACCCCGGTCACCCCGGCCATCCCGGTCACGCCAAGCGCGCCGCTTCCACCGGCTGCGCCGACGCTGCCGACGCCGCCGATGCCGACGACGGCTCCCGTCCCGGCGCCGCCGGCGGAGCCGCTGCCCGGCGCGCTGGAGAACATCCCGCCGACCGCGCCGGTGCCCGCCACGCCGCCGGTGACCACGCCGTGACTATCGCTGGCCGACAATTTTCGCTGTATCCTTCGCCAATCCGCGCATATGCAGCGCGGGTATCTTACTGAAGGATGAAGCAATGCGTCTGCGTCATATCGAGGTGTTCCACGCCATCATGCAGGTCGGCACCATCAGCGGGGCCGCCCAGGTGCTGCATATTTCCCAGCCGGCCGTGACCAAGGTGCTGCAGCATGCCGAGCTGCAGCTGGGCATGCCGCTGTTCGAGCGCGTGCGCGGCAAGCTGTATCCGAAACCGGAAGCGCACCGCCTGTTCGCCGAGACCGAGAAGCTCAACCGCGACCTGCAGGGCATCCGCCGCCTGGCCGCCAGCCTCAAGGGCCGCGCGGTCGAGACCGTGCGCCTGGTGTCGACCCCGACCATCGCGGTGAGCGTACTGCCGGCCGGGATGACCGCCTGGCGACGCGACTTCCCGGACACCCGCTGCGAGCTGGCCACCCACCACACCAGCGAGATCGTCAACGCGCTGCGCCTGGGCGAAGCCGATCTCGCGCTGTCGCTGCAGGACCCGCGCCATCCCGGCATCGTGGCCGAACCGATCGCGCACGGGCTCCTGACGGTGGTGGCGCCAGCCGGCACCTGGGGCGAGAAAGAGTGCAAAAAGCCGATCGCGGCCGACGAACTCACGGGTGAACTGATCGGCCTGGCCGACCGCGATCCGCTGGGCGAGATGGTGGTGGCGGCCTGCGAAGCGCAGGGTGTGCAGCCGCTGTTCCGCACCGTGGTGCAGACCTACCAGATCGCCCGCTCGCTGGTCGAAGCCGGCGCCGGCAGCGCGGTGCTCGACCCCTTCACCGCCGCCTCGGCCGCCGCCAGCAAGGTCCAGTGCCGCCAGTGGTCGCCGTCGATCCCGGTCCACCTGTACCTGCTCACTGCCAGCCATTCGCCCCTGTCGCACGGCGCGCGCGAGCTGGCCAACTGCATCGGCGCGACCGCGCGCGCCTGCCTCGAACAGAACCAGTCATGAGCGCCACCGTGGCCAGCGAAGACATCGCCGGCA
>Ga0308160_10008210_pt1 | contig 10212 bp, 14 predicted proteins | sample PhyFR1_FD_201036 | JGI IMG/M metagenome (GOLD analysis project Ga0308160, IMG submission 201036) | Phyllosphere microbial communities from UC Gill Tract Community Farm, Albany, California, United States - DLSLF.R1 | ecosystem: Host-associated > Plants > Phyllosphere > Unclassified | place: USA...
GGCTTCCCAGACCGTCAACGTATGTCCTTGCAATCACCCCGGGAATCGTCCTGACGCAGAAAGCTAACGCGAGGATATCTCATTCAACCTCCATCGGTCTTTCACGGTCATAACCCCTCTCCCACTTATCGACCCCCGTAACCTATCTTCCACTCTCTTCTCCTCTGACTTCTTCCACCTGAAACCTATCATGTGCCGGACGACCACCATCCATCAAACCCTTCCGACTATGCCTCGATAACGCAACAGGTCGCTCGTTATACCGCCCTCGTCTTGGGTATCTCTTACGGAATCTTCCACCAGGCTACCATGCAGACTCGATATGATGAGAAGAAGGTGAGCGTTTTGGAATGACGGCGGGTGTGGGCTAGGGGATGAGGATGAGGATGAGGAGATTGAGATAGAGGAGGAAGATTGGGTTGAGAGCGACAGAGGGGAGGATGTAGGGGTCGTAATACCGAAACCTTCGGTTCTCCCCTGCCTGCTTAATTACGACCTTTTCGATTTGCTTTCTGAAACGAATGAAATTGAGCTTGAGCTAACATGTGCTTCCACCTCTCCCATTTCTTTTATCTTCACGATCACCCCCTACCTCAACCTCAGGCCGCCGACGCTCAATCTCACCGACAACACCTGATCGAACAAGGTCGAGCGGCGTTCGCCAAGAAAAAGGCCGAGGAGGCTGCCGGTGTTTCGGCCAAGAAGGGTACTGGACGTGAGTGTGAGATTGTTGGGATTTGTTGCTTGTGGTTGTTTGCGGGTGTGTTTCTTGTTGGTCTGGATGTCGCAGGTGGACTGGGTGTGGATGGAAGGGGATGTTGATGAGAGCAGACGAGGGGAGTTGCTTTGGGGCGGTATTATGGTGGGACCGTAAAGACGAGTGGAAGATGACCACAGGGGAAGAGACCACGAGCACACACACGGCAGAAGACGGCGTGGACCGAACAGAGAAGCATGACTTGAAAGATCCAGATCCCTTGAGCCTATCACCCGAACAGCGTAGTCTCGAAAAAGTAATCAGACACATCACAGCATGCTCACACCTTCGATTCCTTCCTATTCCCAGTCATAACGGACCCCGAAGACCCAAAATTCGACTTGGAGAAGCTTGTCAACTCGTGGGCCGAGTCCTCGTAGACGGTTGGCAGTATGTGAAAGAGGGGACGAGTATGGTCGCATGGTCTGGGGAATGACCGGTCCTTGGGAGGAGGACGAAAGGTAGATAATTTCGTAACGCCAAGGCTTTATGGATAGAGAATATGTTTGTCTTTCCTTCGCTCTCTTGTCCGATGGGATTGCTTGTAACGAGGACGATTGGGGGAGGGACGGATATAACAATCTATACGAATGGTTGGGTGGCTGGGCTCCATGCCGGATAAATGGAGAGACAGTATTGATACTAGTCCATGGGGCGAGATTGCAGGGCGCAGTTGACTGACCGTTGGGACGATTTGAATGTAAATGATGTCAAACCTCATCTAAGTCTGTCCGGACGAAAGTGAGCCTCGAGGCGGATTCTCGGAGGAAATTGACGTGTCAGCTTGAACTTTCGGCTCGCGCGACTTTTGTTTGGCAGCGACACCATCACCGAACTTGGGTCAGAGAAAGATGTGAGATAGGAGTTGATGCAAAAGTCGTTCGTGGACAACTGCCTTGCCTTGATCAAGTTCTCATCGACCGAGACAGCAATCACAAGGCATCTCATCGTTCCGGCCTGCATTCGTTCTCAAAACGAGCTGGACTATGGAAACCAACGAGCTTCGCTACCGAGGCTCGGCCAGCGACGGCACCGGCGGTCCTCTGACGAAAGATGTCGCTGAACAAAAGCAAAACACGGTTCATAGCAAAGTTGCTAGCGAGACGACCTCGTCCAGCGATGGAGGGGCAGAGATGTTTGGAAGGACCCCGGACGGGAGCAGTATGTTGTGTCATGGGTTCTGTCACCCTTCCGGCTCATAGCTAACATCCCGTCGTCCGCTGTTCCTAGTCTTCAAAGTCCCGACCACTCACTCTTTCGTGCACACTTTATCCCATACGATATTCACCTCCCACTTGACCATCCTGACCCTAGCGACTCTCGCCTTGCAAGGAATCCTCTTCTGGTGGCTTCCCCGTTGGATCGCCGGCCCGTTCTTCTTCCTTTACTTTGCCTTTTGGCGAGCTGCCTATGATGGAGGACTCGGTTGGGTTCTGAGGAAACAAAGCGAAAAGAAATGGATCGTCCGGAAATTGAAAAGCTATGGCTGGTTAGCCAAGGGCGAGGACCGTGAAGATTGGGCTGGATGGTGGAAGAAGGAGTTGGAGGCCAAGTTGGGTAATGAGGGGTATAGGTGGAATGATGTGCCAGAGGAATTCAACGCTTGGTTGATGTTCCGTCAATTGGTCGATATCATCCTTCTCAAGTGAGTCATGCGGTCCAGTTACAAGCTTGGGCACCCTGACTGATCCGTCCACGATCTTTCCCGACCATCAGCGACTTTACCTCATACTGCTTCTTTGCCCTCTCCTACCTCCACCTACCCGCCAACCAATCCATCTTCACCCACATCTTCCGTTGGGTATTCGGCTCGATCCTCATCGTCTTCAACTTGTGGGTCAAGATCGACGCTCATCGGGTCGTCAAGGATTACGCTTGGTATTGGGGGGACGCGTTCTGGTTGATCGTCCAGCAAGAAGAGTTGGTGTTTGATGGTGTTTACGAAGTGAGCCTAGCCGGTTCGAAGTGGAGAGGAATGCTGCTTGGGCGCGGGTATTGACGCAGAGGTCTGATCGTCGTGCAGATTGCTCCTCACCCAATGTACTCGGTCGGATATGCAGGCTACTACGGTCTTTCGATCGGTGGGCATTCGCTTCGGGTCTGTTTTCAATGCGCTATTCACTGACTTGATCTCATCGCAGTGACCGGGTCGTACACCGTATTCTTTGCATCTCTGATCGCGCATGCCGCTCAATTTGCTTTTCTTCTATGGTTCGAAAACCCTCGTGAGTTGTGCTTGTTGCCCTGTTGGCTGACAAGAGTCTCGAAGCTGACGGTGATCTACTCTGCCAGACATTGAGAGGATTTATGGAGGAGGAAAGAAGCCTTTGGCTGGGAATGCTAGTGCTGTTGGGAGCGGCGATTTGGCTCCTGCCGAGGTCAAGAAGCCCAGTGGCTTGGAAACTCGCACTCCTAGCTTTACGGATGGTGAGCGATCCCGACTTGGGCAAGACCCTGTCTCCGCGTACTTATCCAATGCCATGTTCCCAGGCGAAACGGACGACGAGTGGGACGGTAACCCTGCTTTGAACACCCCTGTGCAGGAAAAGGAGCCCGAACTCGATCAGACTCTGCCTCAGTCTTTCGAGCCCTCGCGATTGTCGATGCGCGAACTTTCGTTGCAGTATTTGCAACGACCTGCCATTATCTTTGCCAACATTGACCTCTTCAGGTGAGTCTCGACATCTTTGTATCCCACTGTGATGCCTAGGGAACTCAGACGGTCGAGGCGAATCACTTCAGGGCCACCGACTTTACGTTCACCTTGCTGGTCGGTTACGCCATTTTGCCAGCCATGTTCAGCCCAGTCGTCATGTCACGACCGCGTCTCAGCTTGACCTTTTACTTTTTGCACGCCTTGGCCTGGAGATTGTTTCACTCTTTCGGGTTGGGTTTCCTCCTCAAGGTTCAATCGGAGGAACGATGGCTTGTCAGGCATTTCCTCAAGCATTATCATTATCCTTCGGACCAGCGCTCGGCAAGCTCGACCGCATCTGCTCAGAAAGAATCGCGAGCCGAAGATACACAGGATGACGAGTCATCCACCGATATTGCTGCGGCAACGAGGGATGCTTTTGCCAATTGGAAGGTACTTTATAACACTAGTTTGGTCATGACCTATGGTGAGTTCCAAGACCCCATTCCCCGGATCGCCATGATGGAGGGCTGACGCAACCCGCAACCGAGCGCAGTCTCCTTCACCTGCTTAGCATGGAAGATATACAGCATTCCTTACGACTGGACTGTCAGCGGTCAACTCTTGCGTCACGTCCTCGGTAGTGTAAGTGGTTCCCTCTTCGCCAGCTCTTGTCTGTCGGCATTCCTGACTTCTTGCGACTACCATCAGCTCCTGATCGCGTTGCATATTTGGTCCGCACACTCGAGTTTCGAGGTCCTTGGAGCCTTTGGTAAGCCCCAGGCCCTTCGCTCCCGGTTGATCGGGTTTGCTGACAACGGCCACTCTCGCTCTAGGCTGGCTTTACTCCGACTTTTTCCTTGTCGAAAAGATCCCGTCAAAGCTCGCTTATACCGGAATCTACCGTTTTCTGAACAACCCGGAGCGCAGTATGGGAGGTGCTGCGTTCCTTGGAATGAGCTTGATCAGTGGAAGTTGGCTCGTCGCGTTCTTGGCGATCGTGTCACATCTCAGTCACTGGTGGTTCTTGTCTTTTGTCGAGAAGTAAGTTCCTCGTTGCGTTCACTATTTTTTCATGCTTGTTTGGTAACTTATAGGTTTACCTCCCGCTGTAGACCTCACATGCAGAAGCTTTATGGCGAGCGGCTCAGAAAAGACGGGGGCTTGACCAAGACCATCAAGACCGTGGCAGGAAAGCACGCTCGCAAGCTAGAAAGTAAGGCTGGCCGACATGCTCCTGAGCTAAAGCGAGTTGTTAGCGAGGTCAAGGACACTATGGTCAGAGTTGAAGGGCGGGTCCACGAAGCCATGGAGGAATTCTTGCAGTCCGGTAAGGCTCTCGGAGAGCACTGAACGAGGAGTGGAAGCTAAAATCGAGTCACCTCGTACTTAGCTCGACCCCGTCTGAACGAGGTCGTCAACGACACTAAACATCTCATTCAGCAATCGAGGGAAAAGATGATCATCACGTGAGTCCGCCCATTGATTAGAGTCAAAGTCGGTGCATTGAGTTTAGGGATTCACACATATATATAGTCGTTTGGCCAACGACATTGGCAACCTCGATCGGACCCGCTACCATATGACTTTGCCGTCCTCGGCCGCTCGGGCTCAAAAGGCCAGTCGTTTCCATCTGGGACAACCTATCAAGATCTCCTGGAACGCTCCTCCTGGACATTCACGCAAGGACTGGATCGGGATCTACCGCCTCGGATCATGCGGGTCCGAAGAAATTACCAAGATATCTTCCGTCGGCAAATGGGTACCCCTTTACGATGAAGAGTGGGACGGCAACACTCCCGTTGAAACCCCTGCGACTGATACCTCTGATGCAGGAACTGTCGTGTTTGACAAGGAGAAGCTGCCGTGGCAACCCGGCAGATACGAGTTGCGATTGCACCATGACGGCAAGCATAACGTCATGACTAAAATCGCTCCGCTGGAGATCATGGGTAAGTCGATTGCATAAGTAGGCAGAGTGACAATCATTGATAAGATTCGGCGTCAATGCAGTACCTAGACGAGAGAGGTCGGAATCATTCTCTGCGACCCGTCAAGCAGTCGTGACTATCGTCACTCTTGCGGTCGACCTGGATGCCAAATTGATTCCCCAATGCGCCACTGCTTTGGCTCCCAAGCTCGCGTCTGGGATCCCCTATGATGAGCTTTCCCCTACCGAGCTCTCCTCATACTTCACGGCCGGCGCGACAGTGAACGGTACCGATTCTTCTGGTCGTGCCCCTCTAATGTCTCCGTCTATCGGGGACGAGTCTGACGATTTTGCCATTATGGACGAACATCAAGTCAAGAGAATCACGTCGATGCTCAAACTAACGTTTGACGTCGACCTGTCGATGGATATGATTCTCGCCAACACCAATGTCACCGCGATTACGAAGCGCGTGAGGGATTCGAGAAGGCTGGTGGACGAAGTGGGGACAAATACAGCCAGCGGGTGAACGCCCAAGCGGGACTCGACTCTTCAACGATAGTCGCGATGGTCTGGGCCAGCCGATGCTGTTCAGTCTCATTCAAGGCTGCTGCTATTCAACTACCTCGAGAAGCATCCCAATTTGTAACGATATTCGTAAAGATATCCCATGCAAATGCCGGCTCTAGCAGATGACGTATCAACGCCACATGTGACCGCGGCATGAAACGCTGAAACTACATGATACGACAGTTTAGTTTCAAAAGCATCACCTCCAAGGGCGTGCCCACATTATAGATTAAGCCAAACACCGCGATCGGAACGATGTCCAGCGGATGATCGATCCAAAATCGAGCTTTCTCCCAACCCCAAACAATGCGAGATTTACATTTGAATGCCCATGCAACACCTCTTCAAGCATGGCGTTGGCTGAGTACTCCTGCTTCTCTTGACACTGTTTGTGCAAACTTTCAAGGCTGATCTGATTGACTTTCGTGGCAAAAGGAAAACCCAGGCACCGGCAAAGCCGGGCGCAAGAGAACAAACCTTTCAAAAACCCTTGAAGCCAATCTGGTGGCAGATCACCCCATTTAGAATTTGCTCTGCAAAAGTAGGTCCACCCCCTATTGGCAAAGAACCACCTTGTAACACCTTTAGCCCATCGTTCTAAAACTTCCTCAGGCCACCAACTAACAGGAATGTTGTATGTGGCTTGATCAGTCACACATTGTAACATATGATACTGACATTGGGCCTGAACATCGCTCCCTGTTGGCTACTAAATGCTTGGACGGCAATTTGACGAGGCTGCGAGAGGATATCAGTTGCGATTGTTACAATCCGGACGAGTCTGGCAAGGTCAGCGTTTGTACTTGCTTCGGATTGCTTCGATCTACAAGGTCCATCCACGTTGTCTTCATAAGGGTCCACCGTCTGATGAAGGCGGCAGGATCTTACGCAAGCGTCTGATTCTGGTTTCTTGTTTGGTACCTCCCGTGTCACCGCCACTCTCGGTTTTGACTACCCCACGAAAGATTCGGTGATGCTGCGCTACGATAGCAGCTGTAGTTACTTAGTACTCGGTTCCCTTCCTTTTCGCTTTTGCTGTTCTGGCTCGTGGTTGACCTCCCGCCGTTCCCTGTGCTCCACTGCACATGATGAAACACCCTCGGTCGGTACCAAGCAAGTCAACGCGCAGACCGTCCAGTGGCGGATGATGATGGACTTGGCTCAACCTGGTATGTATGTATCTGAACGGCCAGGAAACCCCCTAAAGTAATACAGCGCTACAAGCATGCAAATGATCGTTTTCTATAATGTTCGGAGCATGGGCGAAAATCGTCACCCGTCTAGACGAGACTCTGAGTCTCCAAGAGGAGGATGATGGCTATAAAGAGAAAACGCAAAGCAGGGAAGTTTTAGCAATCGGGTGTACGACGCCGACACTGACGCGATCCCCTCGAACTCACCGTGAACAATCTCGGGAACGGTCGATTGGGTGAGGTCGACGACGAGCTCGGCCTTGGTAGGGGTCTCGTATTCGATGTCGACACCGGCGAAACCCTTCAATGAACCATCTCGGGCTCGCTTGTAGACTCCTCGCCTGTCGGTCTTTTCGCAATGTTCGATCGGGGTGCTGACGTGGATCTCGAACATGTTGGCAGATCCGATGCTGTTGACGAGATCACGTACGGCCTGTCGAGATTTCGCGAGAGGGGCGGTGGGGGCAGCGATGACGGCGGCACCGGCTCGCGAGAGTTCGGCAGCGACGAACCCGATCCTGCGAACGTTGGCGTCCTTGTCCTCGGCGGTCTCGTCGTCACCGATGGCACCGAGATCCTGCCTGACGGCCTCACCGAGCAACAAGCTGACGCTTCGTCCTCCCTGTTGTTGCAAGACGACGCTGAGCGCCTTGGCGATGGTATCCTTGCCCGAGTTGTGAAGACCGGTCAAGAGGATGACGAATCCTTGCTTGAGACGAGGAGGGTAAGACTCTCTCAAGACCTTGACGACGGCCTCGTAACTGAACCAATCGGGAATGGAAGCACCCGTTCGAAGACGCTTTCGAAGTTCGGTACCCGAGATATCGGCCGTAGGGGTTCCCTTGGCGACCTCGTCGACCGGCTGGTATTCGTCGGAACCAGGAAGGTAGGTCATCATCTGGAAGGGGACCATCTCGATATGAAGTTCATCCTTGTACTGGGTGACGAGCTCCTGAGCATCATAAGGACCGTAAAAGTCCTGCCCCTGCGAGTTCTTGCCCGGACCGGCGTGATCACGACCGACGATAAAGTGAGTCGCTCCAAAGTTCTTTCGAATGATGGCGTGCCATACGGCCTCTCTGGGCCCAGCCATCCTCATGGCAAGGGGCAACAAGGCGAGCGTGGCCATCCCGTTCGGGTACTTGGGCATCAACGCCTGGTAAGCCCTGACTCGGGTGTAGTGGTCGACATCACCGGGCTTGGTCAACCCCACGACGGGGTGAATGAGCACATTGGCTTGATGTTGACGAGCGGCACGGACGGTCAACTCTCGATGAGCTCGGTGCATAGGGTTTCGGGTTTGGAACGCCACGACTTTCCTCCACGAGACTTTCTTGAAATGAGCTCGGAGTTCAGCAGGGGTGTACCTGATGTCGACATAGTCAAAGTGTTGAGGAGGCTGGACGGCTTGAACTTTCCCACCGACGTAGAACTCTTTGACGTTTTTCCTGGCGTAGGCGACGGCCGGGTGAGCGGGGTCATCCGCGCCCATAACCTTTTCAGCCTCGAGCGCCTTGTCGAATCGGTAAATGTCCTCGACTAGAGGTCACACACGCCAACATCAAATCAGTCACTCGAACACACCCACCACCCGCCGGTCTTTCAACTCACTGGTCAAGATGGCCAAAGCGGCCTCATCACGAGGATCCCTCAAGGCGATCCTAGATCCAGCAGCGAGCTTGAGGTCATCGACATCTTGTTGCGAGACGTCGAGGGTGATGGGCATGGAAAAGAGGTCACCCGAGGTGAGTCGGAGGGTGTCTCGGACGCTGAGGGCAGAAGAAAGTGTTAGGGCTCGGATAGGCAGAGTGTGGGGAGTGTATTGCGGCTGAAAAGACTTACGACTCGTAATCCGCCTGGTTCATGAATCCCTCGAGAGGAGAGAATCCACCGTTACAGATGAGCTCGAGATCACATAATTGCCTCTAAACGAATACACCAGTCCTGGTCAGCGAAAAAAACGACGACCACCTCATGACAGGGCGTGAGAGCTTCGGGCCACTCACCTCGTTCAAGTAGATGTCGGGCAACGATCGGGACTCTTCGATGAGAGAATCTCGGAGGTGAGCGTCACGAGCGACGAGGTCTTTGAGTTGTCCACCGTGAGGAGCGTTGGCCATTTTGAGTGAGGTGTAGAGGTGTTAGGGAGATAAGATTAAGGAAGGGGTGGGTTTAATTCGGAAAGTAATAGGGGTAAAGTGGTATAGATTGTTTTACAAGAATTCGGAAGAGGTAGAGAGTTTGATTATATTCGGTCTGACAGGTTGCCACTCTGGTGCTGCTTGCTGCTTGCAAAACCTCTCCCTCGACCTTTCCTCGACGTCATCCCCCTCCCTTGAAATATTTGGGAATTGCGATCCGATTAATTCCCAAATATCAACACGGCTACAGCGCTGGGGGGAGCGGAAGCAAAACGCGGATTACTTCAGATGTCGCCATCGCCGGAGAGGTGTTTGCTCGCGCGCGCCCGACCCGGTTTCTTACTTAATTCGAGATTCGAACGAGAAGCGGCTCTAGGGGTGTTGCATCGTTTTGCATCACAGCCGGGTCGCCGTAGTGCGGGGGTTGCGATGTTTCAGGTCAGGCTTGTGGTCGTAACATGTTTCGATGGTCATCTCCCCACCCTCCCGGATCCGTATGAAGCGCCGCAATGGTCAACCAACAAGTAATTGCGATCTCGTTTGTCGTTATCGTGATGATCTGGAATCACGAAAAAGAAAGCAGGAAAACACCCCGATCGGCAAGTTTTCCCTCGCTCGATGCCGAGAGAAAAAGCCGGGGGCGGAGATCTATTTGCGCGTCGCCTTCTCGACTCACCTGCGGAGATGACCGACGGGGACCGGGGGGGAGGGGGATATGCCGGCATTTCGGCATGTCAATTGAGCGACTTTATATGAATAGCTCAGTGTCGTCTCGTCGTCACTTCTTCTTTGAATTGGGTTTGACCATTCATGACTAGGACTCCTTTGACCTCGAAGCTAGAAGCTGCTCGAACCGTCTCAGATCAAAGACAGTATAACCCAGACCAGTAACACCGCGATTTCTTCTTGTTTGCAAGTGACCACGATGAATGGATCTACTACAGGACCCCCTCTACACGGAGGGATGGATATCGAAGCGTAAGCCT
>Ga0308160_10008211_pt1 | contig 10212 bp, 10 predicted proteins | sample PhyFR1_FD_201036 | JGI IMG/M metagenome (GOLD analysis project Ga0308160, IMG submission 201036) | Phyllosphere microbial communities from UC Gill Tract Community Farm, Albany, California, United States - DLSLF.R1 | ecosystem: Host-associated > Plants > Phyllosphere > Unclassified | place: USA...
CCTGCTGAAACTGAAAGAGCTCAATACCCACGGATCAGCCCTCCTCGGTGAAGGACTCGGTTCGCACGTCCAGACCGAAGTCAGCGAGGATGCGATCCGGGATTTGGTACCAGATCACGTCATCGGTCACGATAAGCGTCAAGCGAGAGTAGACGTGGTAGAGCGGTGCGAGACCTTCGGCTTCGCCTTCCTCTGCGATCTCCTCGTAGACCTCTTCCGTCAGGTCGGTGTTCGAATCCGCACCTGCCCAGACCAGATAAATGCCCTCGTTGTTCGCGTTCTTCGCGACGAGGTACTTGTAAGGCTGATCGTCACCGACCGGAATCAGCACGGCGGAGCGACGGTTGCCAGTGTGCGAGGCGATGACCGTGTCGATCATCTCGTCGCGCTCCATCAGCAACAGCGTCACCGCATCGACGCGCTTCTCCAGCGTCTTGAACGTGAAGCCGCTACCTAGCGGGGCGTGCTTCTTCTTGCTCGCCCAGTCGCCGTCGATGACCCGACGCAGTCGATCTACCGTGAGCGTCTTGGCGTACGAGTCGCCATTCTCTGGTCGACCCTGCTCGATGAGGATGAAGCGACGATCCGCTTCCTGGTCACTGTTTAGCTTGAGAACGGCATGTCCGGTGGTGCCAGAACCAGCGAACGGATCGAGCACCGTGCCGTTCGGCGGGCACCAAATCTGAATCAACTTGGTCATGAGCTTCATCGGCTTGACCGTTTCGAATCCATGACCGCTTCCGACGATGTTCGTCAGTTCCGTCACACCGGTCTGGCTGTGTCCAGACTCTTCGTGATCCCACGAGACCGAACCGAGCACGTCAGGCTCTTCGTCCAGGTCGTCGTCAGCCCAGTAGGTCATCGGGACGCGACCCTGCTTCACGTCTTCGAGGTACTTCTTCTGTTGCGGTCGTCCCTTGCCCTTGAGACCGAAGGTGATCTTCGACCAGTTGCCGCCCTCCAGTCGCGCTTGCGCCGCCTTTGCAGCCTCCGGGAGCGGGGTCTTCAACATGACCGCCTTCACCGGACGAACGTCTTCGGGCTTCACGCCAATGATGTCCGCACGGGTCTTCGCGTCATCAACGGTGCGCAGTTCGTACTCGACATCCCAGTCGGCGAGCCAACGTAGAACATCGCTCTGCGGCGAACGCCAGCACTTGCCCGATGGCGGGTACTGCACCTCACCGGTGAACGGCGACTGGATGCCGTAGACCATCCCCTGATGCGTGAGCGCCTTCGGTCCCGCGAAGTTCTCGCCCTTCCACACCCGAGGGTCGCCATCCGGGCTCCGGTAGCGAGCATCCATGCTCGCCGTGCGCGGCTGCAACCCGGTCTTCGCCAGGCGTTCGTCCTTGGCATACACGAGCACATACTCCGTGGCGGTAGAGACGTGACGGTTGTCGGAGCGTGGCGAGTAGGACTTCTGCCAGTTGATGATCGCGAGGCGGTTGTCTTCGCCGAACAGTTCGTCGAGCATCTGCCCGAGGTGGAACAGTTCGCGGCTGTCGATACAGATCGCGAGCACTCCGGCCGGCTTGAGCATCGCCCGCATCATCTGGAGACGCGGGTACATGAACTTCATCCACTTGCTGTGCTTCGCAGGGTCGTCACTGCCGACGAGGTCACCCATATCCGGGTCGTTGGGGTCTTTGTCCCACTTGTCGTTGTACCGGAAGTCGCCGCCCGTGTTGTACGGAGGATCGGTCAGGATCATGTCGATCTGTCCGCGCTCACGGTAGAGCGATGCGAGAGCCTGGAGGTTGTCGCCCTCGATGATGAGGTTTCGAGCCCTGCCGTCTTCGTCACCGGCGCTGAGCGCCTTCACCGTGCGCTGGACGCGTGGACGGACTCGGCGACCGATCTGGCGTGCCATGATCTTGCCGGGGAACGACAGGTTGACGCCCGCGCCAGTCTTCTCTCTGATGATCTCTACCAGTTGCTCGACGGATAGCGCTTCGAGTTCGGTCAGATCATCCATAGAGCATCCTTCGGCAAGTTCGCGGGCAGTCTTCCGGCAATCCGCGCATGCGCAGCGAGCCCGCCCTCAGAATATCGGGAGGGCTCTTGACGGGTTCGGACGCTCGGGGTGCCTGTCGTCATCTAAGCGCGAAGCTCCGACATTGAGCGAGACGAGGTCACGTTGCCGCCCTGGGCGCGTCCGAAGCGCCGCCATCACGGGGTGAAGAGCGTGTCCAGACCCTCCGCAGCCGTCACGTTCAGCACCTGCATTCGGTCGATACCCAAGCCCACGGCGAGCGTCGGCTTGCCCCCTACCGTGCAACGCTGACACAGCGCGTCGACGAGAACACGGATCGCTGTCGTCTCGGTGTCGAAGTACGGATCGACGATGATGATGCGTCGTCGCGGGTCGAGCGCAAGCCAGCGTCGGATTGGTGCGGTGATGTGCGCATCCCAGAACGAGAACCCAATCACCACGAGAAGCTCAACGTCTTCGAGCATGCGGTCGAACTCGCCCCGCAGCGCCGGGTACGGGTCGTAGGGCGACATCTTGCCGGAGAGACCGAAGATCGCGGGCTCGTCGAGGCGCGCGAATAACTTGCCTGCACCGAGACCGTTTCCGCCCACTTCTTCGAAGCCAACGATGGGGAGTGGTGACCCGACGACTACACGGGTCTCGCGCCAGTTGAGACTTCCGTGGAGCTTGAGCAAAGGAAGGACACCATCGCCGAGATCATCAGCGAACCATCGGATGCCGCCGTCCCATTCCTCTGCACCGGTTGTGTAAGGACGCTTAGCTTCGACAGCAGCCTTCTCGACCATGAGGTCGTAGTTGAGCGTGACGACGCCACGGAGGTCGGCGGTGACCAACGGATACAGGTAGGACTTGTCGGCAAGCTCGGTCTTCTTCGCGAGGATCGTCATCACCGAGTTCTGCACCATGTGAGCGAGGAAGCCGAACGACTGACGCCCGCTGACGCTGTCGCCGTCAGCAGACAGCACCTCCGGCAGAGGAACCCACTCCTTCACCCAATAGCGTGTCGTGTCGTCGTCCTGGTGCTCAACGTCGGCGAGCGACGAGTAGAACTCCTCGATGTTGGAGGTGCCACGCAGTTGTTCGCGCGCCGTCACCCAGGCGCGCTTGAGGTATCCCGGATGATCGTCGAGCCGTTCGTTCATACTCTCGACCACGAGTTCGGTGAGTTCGCGTGACACGGGCAGAGACGGCGCAGATGCGCCCGCACCGAGGAGCACCAAGGTCTTGCCCTCGGCGGCTGCGACCCACTCGTGCATCACACGGTCTCGATTCCGCGCAGCGCGTCGTACGCAGCGCGGAACGTGCTGGTCACGTCACGTCCATTCGCCTTCGCTCGACCCATCGGAAGTCGAGGACCGTCAGCGTGAGGACTCACGAGCGATCGAAGCTCCTCCACGTCATACTCACGCGCCCAATCGAGGGCATTGTTCTCACGATCGAAGCGCATGCAGACCGCGAGATCGAAGTCGAGACTGTCGAACTGGAACATGCGCGTGACGCCCTTCGGCAGCGTGCGAGTCTTCACCTGGACGAGACGCCCCTGCGCGTCGGTCAGGTCGTACGCCCTGGTGCCAGGAGGCGGGAGTGTGCCGCCGTAGACAGCCAGCGCGAGCCCTTCTCCGACCTCACCCTGGATCGCACCCGAGGTGCGCGAGATGCCACGACGACCGAACTCGCGCTGGATGCGCGCGTGAAGATCGAATAGCTCAGAGAGCGGGAGGCGTTCAAGGTCGAGATCATTCACGATCTCACGTTACTGGGGTCGCGGGACGGCAACTCGTGGTGCGGCAGCCCTCGTTCGAGGTCGTCGCTAGTGCTGCCAGTCTCGTTCGTGGAATCGGATGCGCCACCACGGCGCGTCGGGCGGGTTCCATGCCCACTCCGGTCGTGTCGCGGGTGTACGGATGCCACCGGTCAGTCGCGTCATGCGACCTTCGACGAGCGCGACGAGCGTGCTCGGTGGGTCGTTTGGAACGAGGATGTCGACCGATGAGCCCTGGCGGCTGATGATCTGCTCGGGCGTGAAGGTGACGAATTCGATGGGCTCGTCGATGACGCGAATGGTGACGCGGTAGCGCCCCTGCACTCGGGGCACGAGAGCCAGTGAGAGCACGCGGTAAGGCACGAAGTACGCGTGATCGACGGTGAGCCCGTGCGCCGTGGTTACGGACGGGAGATCGTCGTAGCTGACATCGAGCACGAGGATCGAACCGTACTCAACGGAGGGCAACATCTCTCCGCGCGAGTACGAGCGCCCCCAGAGAAGACCGCCCTCCACGCGCTCAATCCACTCCACTCCCCGTGAGTGCTGGGGATGTACGGAGAAGGAGGTGTTCTGCACGACGCGCGAGTGGTCGTACACGTCCGCCAGCAGTTCTTGGAAATCGACCGGCTCGTCCGACCGGTTCGTCACTTGACGCACCTGGGTTGCCGCCCAGAAGAGCCACATCTCGTGCGTTGCGACCACCGGGTCGGATGAGACCCACCACATCATCCGAGCGCGCGTTTCAGGCGGCAGTGAGCGTCGGATGTCCAGAGTCGCCTCACCAATCGAATCGCCAGTCAGGATGCGCACATGCTCGCCGAGCGCAGCTTTGACCTCTGCGCCGTCGAGATGTCTAGGTCGGTGAGTATGACGATGACTTCGGGCGAGGGAGTCACCCCTCGTGCTCGAATCACGAAATCGCGGATGCGCTCGATGACCTCGTCCAGAGGCATCGACGACGCGAACAGTGATGCCGAGGTGAGCACGACGTAGTCGATCGGGTAGGTGGAGGCGTCACTCGTCGAAGAGACTCGCGGCACTGAGGACTCGGCGTCGTCGAGCACGCGCGCGACCGCCCGTCCAAATGCGATGTCGAACGCAATGGGGTGAACGCGCGCGAGATCGACCCTGCCCATGACGGCGCGCACAGCATCCGTCCATTCGGGGCGAACGCGATCGCGATCGTCAAACACGCTCTCCGCCGCTTCCTGACGCCCGAGAGCGCCCGCCAGCCGGTCGTGAGACACGAGACGGTGCAAGCCCCTCTGCGTTGCGGCGCTGTCGAGCGCGCGGTCGAGCACCTGGTCGTCGGCGGAGGTCCCCGACGCTGCGAGGCGGGCACGCAGCGCGTCCCGGAGAATCGCAGGCTCAGCGTCGGCATCGCGCGAGAGATTGTGGACGAACGTCGCATCGGCTTCGGGTGCGAGCCCCTGCACGATCCTCGGAACGACTTGGTGCAGGGCAGGTAGCCGATGTGCCGGAAGGGCATCTCGAACGGTCGCGAAGTAGACCTGCGCCCATGCCCGCGCGAGCGTTCGATCGCCGAGAGTCCGGGTCAGTTCACGCGCGAGATCGTCAGCATCCCAAAACATCACAACGGCTCCTCGTCTTCGGCGACGCCGAACGCATCGAAATCCTGGTGATCCTCGTCGGCGTACACCCCGACCGGGAAAGCCATCGTCGCGGCGTATTCGAGGATCGCTGCGCAGATGATCTCCCACTGAGGAAGCTCCCCGAGCGGGACGACGAACTCGCGTACGCGGTCGGCGTCGAGCGCGAACTCGAAGTGCCCCGCCGGTCGGCTCAGACCCTCCGATCGAACGTGGAAAAGCTGCCGCGTACGTGCGGGGACGGCGTCGCGCGCTGCTCCCCGAGTGCTCGTGAGGGGGACCAAGAAAGTCGAGACGGTTCCGGGTCTCACGAGCCCACGGCGAGATCGTGTCGTCGCGCGGGAACAACACGATCACCCTCGACTTCGGCAGGTACTTGCCGACCTCCTGCGCCAACCAGAGCACACCGGCGGTCGCGGAGTCGTGTTCCAGGACGAGCGGCGTTGCGAGCGTCGAGGCTTCGATGAGCACGACCTCGTCGAGACGCTGTCGCGTCACCAGCCCACCACCTTCGCGTACTCGTACAAGACCTCTTCGACATCGGTGACGAGGCAGGGCTCGACGCGCACTCCGAAGTCGAGGATGCGGATCGGGAAGTTCGCGCGCCGGAGCCGGTTCACGTCACCGACATCCGTCAGGAGCCACCCCTGCGTCACACCGCGCACCGCACGTACGTTCGCGTCGATCGTGACGGCAGCCGAGATTGCAGACGGGAGCGCACGCGTAGCGCCGATGATCTCCTCGGCACCGAGCAGGTCGATGTATCGACGGGGTGTCGCATGGAGGTGCGGCGGGGTCACGACAACCAACTCGATCTCGTACAGCGTGCGCACACGGGAGATCAGGTCAGAGAACTCCGTGCACCACGCAGGGGTCAGAAGCGGCTGCGCCAGCACTCTCGCGTCGAGGTAGAAGACGGCGGTCATGAAGCTCCAGTGGAAAGAGAGCGGGGCGGTGATCTCACGCACTCAACTGGTGGAATCACCGCCCCGTGTGGATCGGACACCGACATCATGGTCGGAGCCAATCTAGTCCCCGGAAGGGAAGCTCACGAGAGTAGCTCGACTTCCTGCTCACTCTCCCGTTTACGCCGCTGGATCAGCGTTTTTCATGTACCGAACGCCTCACGGAGGTGGCTGTCGAGATTCCTCCCGATTCCATTCCGTGCCGTCCCGACCATGATGCACCCGTGGCTATTGGAATCAAGAAGTACGAAACGAAGAAGGGCGCGCGCTGGAAAGTTCGCTACTACAAAGCGGACGGCAGCGAGGGCGCGAAGTCAGGCTTCACGACGGAGGCGACCGCAAAGGCGTTCCTGCGAGAGCTTGAGCACGGACGCGCGGCGGGCAACTTCGTCGACCCTGCGCGCGGTCGGGTGCTCCTGGAAGTCGTCGCGCGCCAGTGGCTCGCTGACCGATCCAAGGGCATCGAACAGAACGCGGGCAAGCTCACGACTCAGTCCCGCAACGTGGGCATCGTGGAGAACCACATCATCCCCGCGCTCGGTAAGCGCCAGGTCGGGTCGATCACCCAGGCTGACGTGGACGACTGGGTGCGGTCGTTGAGTGGCGAAGCGGAGACGATTCGCAAGAACGTGTCCACCCTGCGCGGCATCATGAAGCTCGCGGTGCGGTCGAAGCGGATCACGACGAACCCTGTCGTCGATCTGACCCTCCCGAAGGTCGTGCGGAAGCGGAAGCGGTATCTGTCGTTCGAGCAAGTCGCTGCGCTGCGCAGCGCGGTCGATCGCACAAACGACGGAAAACGGCACGGCTACGGCGTGATGGTGGCGGTGCTCGCCTACTGCGGTCTCCGCTGGAGTGAGATCGCGGGCTTGCGAATCCGCGATGTCGATCTCGCCAACCGCAGGATTCACGTCGACCACACCATCGTGCTCGTTGACGGGAAACAGGTCTCCGGCGTCCCGAAGTCGTATGCGCAGCGTGAAGTACCGATGTCGCGCTTCCTCGCGAACGATCTCCGCGAACACATCGAGCGCCGCCGCATCGACCTCATCGAGGACGAGGCGACCTTGCGCCGACGACTTGACATCATCGCGCAGCGTGCGAGCAAACTCGACCTCGACCGGATCAAGCTCGTCGAGCACGACGCCCGCATCGCGAGGGACGCAGATCGCCGCCTGACGCTCCAGACCGTTCTCGGCGGACTGCGAGCCGATCGGGACGCTCGTATCGCGGCAGAAGTGCCGTACGAGGCGCTGGACGAGTCGATCGCGCGGAAGCTGCGGAGCCTTGAGCGCATCCCCACCGAGGAGTGGCACGCCCAACGACGCGTCCACATCGTTGCCCGCATCGAGCGCAGGGAACGGCAGGTCGCGAAGTCGGAACGGGATGCCGAGATTCTGCGTGAGCATCTAGAAGCCCTGCTCCAGGAGCCCGTCTTCGTGGGATCGCGAACGCGCGCGTGGCTTCGCAACGCCCAGTTCCGTAGAGGGTGGCTGACCCCAGCAGTAAAGCTCATGGACGCCGAGGCGCGTCAGGCTGCCCTCGACGCGGAGACCGATCCCCCACGACCGCTCACCGACATTGAACCGCACGAGCTTCGTCATACGTGCGCGTCGCTGGCGGTCTCGGCTAACGCGAACGTGAAGGCAGTGCAGCGGATGCTCGGGCACCAGAAGGCGTCGGTCACACTCGACGTGTACGCCGACCTGTTCGACGCTGATCTGGATGACGTGGCGGATCGCCTTGACGAGATCGTGTTCGCGATGAGTGCCAATACCAACTTCAACCCCAGCACGTCCGAAGTGCGTCCGATCGCCTACGACGATCCGATCTGGTCGACCGACCCTGAACCTGATGCGTCCGAAATGCGTCTGATTCCGGAGTAGACGGCGGCGGAGCGTCCGCACGGGGAAAGCACTAGAGCCCCGGTTCCCGTTGATTTCAAGGGAACCGGGGCTCTAGTAATGTTGTGACCCCAGCGGGATTCGAACCCGCGTTACCGCCGTGAGAGGGCAGCGTACTAGGCCGCTATACGATGGGGCCGCGTCACAACCGTTCAAGTATGCATCACGATTGGCGCGCACGCAAAATCGAGGTGGAACCGTCGAAATCTCGGGCGTGTCTCAGCACGGTACCGCGAACCGGGGGCCGACGGAAGGGGCGATAGACGCTGTTCACCCGCAGCGCCAGCGGTTGCCGCGCTCCCCGGTGGAAGAGTTGACTCGATTCATGCGCCTCACGAAGCACGAACACGCCGCCCTCGTCCTCGTCGAATCCGGCCACTCGCTGGTCATCGACCCCGGCAGCTTCACCTCGCCGATCGAGGACCTCGTCGGTCTGGTCGGAATCGTCCTCACACACGAGCATCCCGATCACTGGACGCCCGAGCACCTCACCCGCCTGCTCAAGGCGCACCCCGGCGTCCCGATCTACGGGCCCGAGGGGGTCGTCCACGCCGCCGCGGGGTTCGAGGTGACCGCCGTGCACCCCGGTGACCGGCTGGATCTCGGACCGTTCCACCTCGAGTTCTCGGGCGGTGAGCACGCCGTGATCCACGAGTCGATCCCGGTGATCGACAACGTAGGCGTGCTGGTGAACGATGCGTTCTACTACCCCGGTGACTCGTACACCGTCCCCAAGCACGCGAAGGTGGCGCTGCTGGCCGCCCCGGTCGGCGCCCCGTGGCTGAAGATCGGCGACGCGATCGACTACGTCCTCGCGGTCAAGCCGGAGCGCGTCTTCGCCACGCACGACATGACCCTGTCGGTCGCCGGAAAGCAGATGGGCGACGCGCGCCTGACGTGGGCCGTGGAGCAGAACGGCGGCTCGTTCGTCGACCTCAAGCCCGGCGACACCGTCGACGTCTGAGCACGGGTACGAGCGCAGCTGCCTCGACCTCCCATCAGAGCGCGTGCGCAGCTCTGGAGACTGCGGCGCAGATGCACCAGACGGCATCCGTGCGCCTCGGCGGCCCAATACCTTCGCCGTTCTGCACACCCAGGGACTTCGAGGTCAGAGCGCGGGCGCGGGCGCGGGTTCCGCGTCGTCCGGGGGTGCCGCGCGCGCAGCTCCGGCCATTCCAGTGCGGATGCGCGGCTCGACGGCATTCTCGTGCCTCAGCCGCGCAATCTCCTGAGTACCGAACACCGGCCGCTGCCCATACATATGAGAACACCGGATGCCACGAGCCCTGGGGCCCGTGGCATCCGGTGTTCTTCGACGTCGTCGTTACTGCGCGTCGAGGTCGGTCTCGAGAAGGGCGACGAGCTCGTCGAGCGCCTGCTCGGCACCCTCACCCTCGGCCTTGAGCGTCACGACCGTACCGTGGCCGGCACCGAGACCCATGAGCGACAGGATGCTGCCGGCGTTGAGGTCGGCACCGCCGTCGGCCGAGATCGTGACGGGGATCTTCTTCTCCTGCACGGCCTGCACGAAAAGCTTCGCGGGGCGGGCGTGGAGTCCCGAGCTGCTGGCGATGGTGGCCTGACGTTCTGCCATGGTGAATCCTCTCGATTCGACGGGGGTCTTATGCGGCGACCGTGACCGCGGGAGCGGTCTCGGCGACGATGGCGTCCTTCGGCGTGCGACCGATGCCCTTGAGGGCGACGACGATGAGCGCCGTCACGACCGTACCCACAATGATCGCCAGCGGGAAACCCCACACCGGGTTGATGGCGAACAGCACGAAGATGCCGCCGTGGGGTGCGTAGGACTGCACGCCGATCAGCATGCTCAACCCACCGGTGATCGCGCCACCGACCATCGACGCGGGGATGACGCGCAGCGGGTCGGCCGCGGCGAACGGGATCGCGCCCTCGGAGATGAACGAAGCACCGAGCAGCCACGCGGCCGCGCCGTTCTCGCGCTCGACCGGGG
>Ga0308160_10008212_pt1 | contig 10211 bp, 13 predicted proteins | sample PhyFR1_FD_201036 | JGI IMG/M metagenome (GOLD analysis project Ga0308160, IMG submission 201036) | Phyllosphere microbial communities from UC Gill Tract Community Farm, Albany, California, United States - DLSLF.R1 | ecosystem: Host-associated > Plants > Phyllosphere > Unclassified | place: USA...
CAAGCTTCGATAAAGTCGGCGGCCATCAATCTGACATAATCCAAAGAAAGCCCATGATCAGCCGTCCGTCTCTCTCGATCACCCCACGAACTTCTTCCTCCCACTCACAACTCCAAAGCCAACTCCGGCTCAATCCTCTCACTAAAATCCTCCGTGATATCCTTCTGCGCCGTCCCCCTATACATCCATTTAAAATGCAAATACTCTACAATCTTGCAGACGATGATCCCTCGGTAATCCAGCTTGATCGTTTGAGTGGTAGATTCGGCGAAGTTGGCGGATTCGTCTAGGGAGGATTTGATGACTCCGGATCCAAAGGCGATGGTCTTGCTATATCGGTAGACGGAGACGCCAGCCGGGTCGAGAGGGAAGAGAGACGGATGAGCGGGTGGTTACGATTGGGAGTTGAGAGTACGGGTGGGAGGAAGCAGCCAGGGCAGAGTTGACTGGGAAATCTTTGAACATCTTGGTGACTCACGGGATGACGAATGAGTAACCATCGATCGAGTTGATCCGTACCCAACCTTGTTCGAGATCTTCAGCGATGGAGGTCATTTTTAGGAAGAGTTGACGAGGTTAGATGTGGCCTAAGGGGTGTGTGGGGGATTGCAACGGGTAATACCCGATTACTTTGTGCTACATGACTAGTCTGACTACTTGACTGGCCACTACTGAGCTATCTGTGTGTCTAGATGATCATCGGTGAACGAGGGCGCGCGAAAAGTCTCGGCTCTAATTCAGAAAGTTCTCTCTCGGCTCAAATCGACACGAGATCGAGATCGACAACCACCGGAGAACCATGGTTGAGTGGGTGTTTGCTTCGTTCAAGTATATCCTTGAATAAGACTATCGTTTGCATAGGATCATCCTCATACAAACACTTTTGACCTCTCTCGACATCATTCCCCCTCACCATGTCGCTTAAACGCACCCAACCTATCCTCCGACAAGCATGCTCGATCGCCCACCCAGCACCCACCTCATCCTCTCGATCGACCACCACCCTCATCCTCACCCACCGCAGAACCTACGCCTCCAAACGTCTTTCCTCCGAACCTCTTCCCCAATCAAAACCCATCTACCCTCCTCCTTCCAACCCATTCCAACCTCCTCCCGAGGCTTCTCCCAGCACGTCCAGCACGCAACAGACGGCCACTCAACATTCTCCCTTGAAAGTCTCGATCGTCAAGGCTTTGGCCAAGTTGATGGGGTATAACACGAGGAGTGTGACGGCGATCAGGGAGACGGGGAATATGGTCGGATCGATCGTCAGGGCCGTTGATCGGGATCATGACTTTTGGTACGGAGGTGAGTAGTTTACGCAAGCACAACCAGACATCCCCACCGATCGATGGTCGCGCAGCACAACAACTGACCTTCTCCCCCGCTTTTTCACTTTTCCCACCTCAGAATGCGCCCTCCCACCGACTTACCAAACCTTCTTCCAACTCCACCTCGTCTACCTCTACCTCCTTCTCCCCCGACTTCGTTCCCTCCCATCATCCTCCACCACCTCTTCCATAACCGGAACCTCCACCCCTCTATCCCAGACATACCAAACTGAGATCCTCACCCATTTCTTCGCGCTCGCTGAGAACCAAATGCGAGTGACCCTAGGTCAAGGGGAGCGGGAGCGAGTGGTTAGGAACTATATGAAGGAGATGGGGGAACAATGGAAGGGCGCAGGGTTGGGATTCGATTACGCTATTGCGATAGGACAAGAGTTGCCAGAGATGGGATCGTCGGCCTCGTCGGCCGTTTCAGGCGAGGTAGCGGGTGGAGTGAGGGGGGATGCCGAGTTGGCCGCTTGGGTGTGGAGGAATTTGTTCGCTGCTAGGTATTCGGATTTACCTACCGATTTCACTCCTTCCGTCAACCCTACGCCCACGACCACCACTACCCCTACCGACCTCGACTCCCCCACCACCCCATCCTCTGCAACGGACCCATCAAGCCCAATCCATCACCTCAAACTCCCCATCCAACTCTCACAAATCGTCACCTTTATCCGAAGAGAACTCTACAGGCTGGATCAATTGACCGACGAGGATATTCAAGAAGGGAGGACGGGGGAGTTTGGGAGGGTCAAGGAGGTTGTCGGAAGGAAAGGAGGGGAGGAGACGGTCGATGGGGCGTAAAAGGAGACGGGACGATAAGAAGAAAGAGGGATGAACTCCTAGAAAATCCGTTTTAAAGAAGACGGATAGGTGACGGGTCGGGTTGGGTTGGATCGTCTGTCTTGTCCAATAGAAATCGGACAACGGGGACGGGAAAAAGCGCACTTGTTTGTAAATCATATCATGGATACCTTAACATTAGATCATTTCGCATGTGGTGAGCATTCCGGGATCCTCAGAGGTGGAGTTATAGATTCCCCACCGATGAGGGTCCTACCATTCGATCGATTCCGAGACGGACAATGCGTCAGTGAAGAAATGGCATACAAGACTGACAGAATCACCTTGCAGAACCCAGCCTTCCGCGGCATCGTCAATCTAGAACCCGTTGTTGTATCGAGACAGTATGCGGTGTCAGACAAGACAAAGATGGAGCCGTTTGAAAGTCGCCATACGCTCTTTCTTTCCGATCTCAGTTACCAAAGATGTCTTCAGTTGCTTCAAGACGCTCGATCTTCAATAAAGAATCCTACACGCAGTGGATCTCCTACAACGAGGAGAGGAGCGCATTGATTGTCATTGCGCTGAATGCTACAAAGCAAGACCAAACGGCGAATTTCTTATCTGTATAGAAATCGCGTCACCACTTTCCAAGTCCCTACAGTACCAATGAAGATATACAGGGAATCACCATTTCACATATTCGCTACCAAGAAGTCGCTTGTGATGTCTCGGTACACTTGGACAAGTGTCAAGCTCTATTGCGACGTGATTCCCTCGAGCATCATGACCAGCTTCAATGCACGACGTGATGCGCGCCGGTCGCGCGGGAGCTCTGAAACCTCGAACTGGGCTCTCGGCCGTTTGTGACGAGGTATCGACGTAGCTTGTGATCCGATCTCAATTGGAAAGGCTTCTCACTACGTGTATCTTGACACTTTCGCGATGGAATGTACTGCACCCGGCCGTTCTCCAACTGAAGCGAAAATGCATTCGTTTTCGATACAGGTGGTCAAAAGCATCTATGGTGTTTCGGAATTGACTACCGTCCTCCGCTTGCGTCCTCGCCGACTATCCCCTCGTTCTCGTCGACCTCAACCTCCTTTACCTTCGTCCTCTCCCTCGTCGTCCAGATCAAGACGGCACAAGACCCTATCCCAAGTACAGCCAATCCGATGGCCAAGTATAGTGCGCTCCGATAGCCCTTCAACAACTCGGTCCCATCCCGATTGATCCTCGTCTCGACCAACCCAGCCAATCCCAACCCGATTGAGATACTATAATTGATCACCGTATTCACGAGACTCGCCGCCAATCCCTGTTGATGCCTCGGCATGGAATTGCTGACTGCGATATTCGCCGCAGGGAAAGAACTATCCATGCCGATCGGCATGATGAGCATGGCGATGAAGCTTGCTGCCCAATAGTTTAAACCGGGAGGAGTCACCGAAGCGATGATATTTCCTATACAGAACGCGCACATGGCGATCATCAGGACGATGCCGGCTCGAACGTGGGAAAGGAGGAAGGCAGTCATAAGCGCCGCAAATGCGCCGGAGAAGATCACGGGGACCATCTGGGCCGTGGCTTTGAGCGGTGAGTCGCCTCGGATGATTTGCCAGAATTGCCAGACGTAGTCTGCGAACCAACGGTGAGATCAGCAAGTGCCGCTCCGATATACTCCTCACCGCGAGGAGACGCGCTGTCTCGACTCACATATCCAGATCCCGAATGAGCTCCATCCGGTACCGACGGCGGCGAGCACGAGAGCAATCTCCTTCGACAAGCTCTTGAGCGGGACCAATGGGAACCTCGCTCTGCTCTCAATCCAGACTGTGTACACACGGGCTTTCGATTTAGCATCTCGTAGACTTTCAACTTGTACAAGCTGGAACAGCGACTTACAGAAGGCCCCCATGAACCCCATCCCGACGATCAACAACACGTAAACATAAACCGTGGGCCACCCGACCACAGGCCCCTGATTAAACGCAAAGTTTATCAACACCAACCCAACCACCCCCGTCACACAACCAGGAGCATCCAAACTCCCGCTCTCTCCCTTGTCCGGATTCTCTTCATCCATCTTCGGAATCACCCAGGCGCTCAGCCCGGCCAAGATGAAACAAGCAATCGCGTTGCACCAATAAACCCAGGGCCACCAGGTAAATGTGACGATGATGGAGGAGAACAGGGCACCGATGATGAACCCCGTAGGTGCGGTGAGGCCGAAGATGGAGAAGATCAGGTTTTTACGAGGGGACGGGGGGTAAGCTCGGCCTAGGAGGGCAACGCCGTTGGGGAGGAGAAAGGCGGGTCCGATTCCCTGCATTGCTCGCATCGTGTCGAAGAAGATATCTGGGCGGTTTCGGACATACACCGAGAAGCCTAGTGAGGAATGAAGACAGGCTTGATGAGTTCTGCATTGGAATGGACGAGATTGATGACCGTCCGCAAGCCGTAGCATATGACTCACCTCCTATCAAGCTCCAGAACCCATACCACACCCACCCGACAACGACCATTTTCTTATGCCCATATAGGTCCCCTATCCTCCCCGCAATCAGGATGAAAGTCCCCACCGTCAAACTATAGGCAGCAGGCGACCAGCTCAGATACGCCGGCTCCTGATCGATTCCCAGCTCTCGCCCGATGACGTGAAGCGGGGCGATGGACATGCCCAGTCCGCTCTGGGTAAAGAGCTGACATGCTGATACTACGGCGATGAAGGCGATCTCGCGAGGTCGAGAGAGCTGTTCGCTGATCCACACGTGCTGATGAGAGGTGGATTCTGACTTTGTAGTCGCCATGTTGCGCACTCGTTCGAGGATGATGTCCGACGTGACCAGGCGTAGGGAAGATCACCGACGAGCGAACGATCCAACAGGCATGTCGGCAAGGACACGATGCAAACTGTTTTGCAACACGTAGGCTATTGAACCTCGATGTACTTGACAGCCTACGACACACGGTCCACCTTGCCTACATGACCCCTATTCGACTTTCTATTTCTGTGTGCGTCAGAATAAAAACTCGCCGAATTCCCCGAAAGTTGGCTCATCGATCACATCGCTTCCTAAGAATTCCCATCAGCCAAATAGAAAAGCCACCGAGAAATGCCGTAATCTCGGCAACACCGGCGTTGCTCACACGGAGGGTCAAGAGCTTGATCTGGTTTGACTGGCTGAAGAGCAACGCATTCATGCAGAATATTTCGTACATGAACGTGGAGATAACAGCCTAAGCGTCGAAACAACGCCTACGACAATGCTCATTCACCTTCAAGGCAATGTGTAAAACCCTCCTAACCTCCTCTGCCTATGCTTATCCTCCTATCTAGCTTCCTTTGAAACCAGACCAGCCGGTAACCAAGTCCCCACTCTCCCTCTGAACGCAATATAATCCTGTCCAAAGAACCTAACGAGGTGTCGTTCTTCATCTATCCACCCCGTACGAATCGTAAACGACCCATCGGACACCACAACCGATGAAAACGAAATCCCACTTCTATCAGCTTGCGTGCTGCGAGGAACCCATTGGTCCTTGAAAGAGAAAACCAGCGAAAAGTGGGAAAACCCGGACTGACCGATAATCCTAGCCTCGAAAAACTTGGCCAATACCCAAACGAAACCAACAACGCTCACCACGTTCCCCAGTACCAACTGAGTCGCGATAGCCCAATAAAAGAACCCCGTGTACGATGGGTGTCTCGACAATCTATACCGAGTACGCCCCATTTCCATGCATCATTGAGCCATCTTGTTCAAGGAAACGGTGGTAGTAAGAAAAGGTAGAGGTAGACTGACCGATAAACCCCCCAGGTGACGAGCACATGATCGTCCGCTTTCTTCCCTCGTGATACTTCATGCGAGAACGAATTCGACGCATGAACCATCGCCAACGACCTCAACGCTTGAGCAGCGAGGACCATAGGAAGAGCTATTCCCATCCATCCATTCCACGGCAGAGTCGTCAGCATCCTCGTGCGTGACCGGCAATCGCTCGAAGACGGGTAGTTTGAGATGCTCACCGAAAAAGATCCATCCGGTCGACATGTACCAGCTCGAGCCGCTCGGCCAGAATCTGGACCATGTAAAGTATTCCGCTAGTCCTACAAGATGAGCGATCGGGTAGGCTTTCCCATTGTTAAGCAAGAACGCTATATACGAAAGTAACACATCCTATCCAAGTCAGCGAGACCGCAGATCGAAAAATGAACGAGAACAGAGCTACAAACTCACCATCCACCGACAGTCGATCCGGGTTCCATCCAGCCGTGATCCAGAACTCTAGCAAATGAAACCCAGCCAGACAAGCCAAATAAACCCCCAACTGAGGTCTCGCCCAACTACCCCACCCTGCCCCTGTTCCAACTACCGCATCACTCGTCCTCCCCGTCAGACCCAGCAAGGCAAGCGTGAGGGACGTAAAGAAGATTCCACCTAGGATGGTGCTTATCAGGGAGACGGCGAATGGGGTGTTGGGTATATCTCCATGAGCTTTGTAAGAAGGATGAGTGGGGAGCAGGGTGGTCGAGGGCGTCGATTGGAAGACATGAGCGGGAGGAAGAGGTTGAGTAGGTGCGGTGATGGTGTGTTTGAGTTCGGAGGTGGTGGGGGCGGGCAAGGCGGTAGTCGTCGCCGTGGAGTCGGTATTCGAGGTGGACATGTTTGTGAAATGAATCGTTACTGATCAGAGCTCAACGTCGTGGTTCCCCTCTTGAGTGAGCGGGTCGTCAATTGTCGTTCGTTATGTATCGTATAGTCTGGACAGTCTGACAGGAAAAGCTAGTATAGGGAGAGGTTCCCCTAATCGATCTCCCCTACTCTGACTTTGTACGAATAGACAAAAGGAACTCGACCAACTTCCCAAGCTAAGAACATCGAACAAAAGGGAATCCCGCAAGCATCACGGTCAAAATGTGGAGACCCCACAAAGTTCGTTACGTCACTTGACAATCACGTGATCGACCTCATCTAGGCGTTTCATCCGATGTTCGCCCAAGGCTCAGCTAATAAAGCGTCCAACTTGATCCCCGTCGATTCCCTCACATCGATCGTTCGCTTACGACGATGACCTCCCGCCACTCGCTTGTCCTCCAGCGACAATCTTACCACCTCTACCACTGTAGCCAGGGGCGCAGATTCGGTACTCGATGCAGTCGACCTGATCAACCCCGATCGTCCAGTTGGCGAAAGTAGATCTTCCTCTTTCTCTCGAGTATCGCTCGAGCCGTTAGGTCTTCGGACAGTAGAGCGGAATATCTGGATAGCCCTCAGAGTCTCTTTGTCATTCCGTTTCGTGCTGGGCAGTTGGCTCGTGAGCGTTCCCTCGCTAAGGAACTCAGGATGAACTCGCCTTCGCGACTTGAGCCGAAGCGGATGGATCTGGAAAGACTGTATTGGTTCTTGTCGAGTCACAGAATCATCCTTGAGATCGCTGGCTACGTTATTCCATTGTTCCGATATGACCGTCCCGACTTCCTCCATTCGACCTATGTTCGCCTCTTCGACCTCGTTCTCGTTATCGATGCCGGACCTTGGATCTCGCTCTCCAGCATCAATTTCTACTTTGATCCCACTTGGACTCTCCTCCGCAGTCCCAGAGTCGCTGAGATCATTTTTCTCATTTCTCTCGGTCAAGAATGTATGAGGATACCCTGTTCGATCGTTTTGGGTGTTCATTTGCCACCTCGCCGGCCTGATTGACACTGCGTCGTCACCTCGATGTGAGCGTCTCGAGCTGACAGTAATGGAGTTCCTATATCCTTCGGTCCTTTGAGCCCGTTCCTCATGAGTATGACTATGACATCGGGCCTCGGACCTCTCAGAATCAGCCTCCCAGTCCATCAGTCCTTGTGGGATGTCGTCATGTAGGTCGGGAGCCGTGCGTCGACGATCAGCTTGCCGGTCACACCTGACTGAATTCTTGCGCTTGTTCTGATCGTCGTCCTTTCCTGCACTCGGACGACCAGGAATTCTATCATCCCCTGCTACCGTCTTCGCCTTATCCTGATCATATCCGTGATCGTGGTCGTCGCCGCCATAATCATTGGCGCGCTCGTTCAGGCTCAGCTTCGGAACCACCCAACTATATCTCCTTCCATCCCGTTCCTCTCGAACCGATCTCGAATCATATACCTCTCGATGGCTTCCTTCGTCCTGCCCCATCCATCCCATTGGGCGATGAGCTGACCCCATCGAGTCCCGATCGGATCTCGAACCCTCGGAATCACTGGTACTCTCACTGATGGTCGGGTGTACGAGAATATCACCACCCTCAATCTCCTCTTCGTCTTCTGTATACTCCCCGTTTGCCTGTTTGAGCGCATGGTTTGGGGACGTTGAGGAAGGAACCGCGCACTTGTGGCCATATTCCATAAGGTGCGACGTTGTCCTCGCTCCAGAACGATTCCTAGATCCAGGAGACACTCCTCCCTGCTCATAGCGGATGATAGTCCCCTTCCTGCCTCTGTAAAGCGCATCGACGAGCTCATCACACCCCGTCTGAGTACACTTGTCCACCCCCCTTTTCCCTTGCGGACTAGAACCACCTCCCCACCCCTCATCCGCCAACCAATAATCCCACAAAAGCCCACCCTTTAAACCTAACCGGACGAACCCCCAAAGTCGGCCTTCCAACCCTAATCCGAACCCAAGGGCTTGGGAAAAAAGATCGAGGGTAGTCCACCAGAAAACTAACTCCAACAATTTCATCCTCCTCAAAAACCCGACTTCATCTCGGCAATCCATTCGATCATCTCGACACTCCCAAGACCTCCCCGACCAGCTCATCCTCCTCTCAGTCGCACCAGCCCATCCCAGCTCCCTCTCCCTCCCACTTCGTCCCAACTCAATCAACCCAACCATCCAGCCAAGCCCCTCGAGAATACGCTCAACTCCCTCCACCCCCCTCCCCACCCATACCCAAGGGAAAACATAACCTAAACACCCGGAGACGAGTACGAGGGAGATGAGGATATCGGTGGGTGTTAATTGAGGGTGGGCGAGGAGGATTGGGTGGAAGGTTTTGTTAAGCTTTTGTGGTTGGAAGCCGGGGGGGTGGAGAATCCGGGGGATGGGGTGGGGAGGTGAGGATAGTGGGGAGGACGATCGGAAGGTCATCGTCAAGGCGGAATATCTATCAGCTCACCACTCGTATCACATCCAAACGAAGCCCACCTCGAGCTTACCTGTTCTACCACCTGAACGTATTTCGTCCAGACCCAACGAGTTACCCGGGCGTGTATAGGCGTGTATACGTACAGCGGAGGAGAGCGGAGGTTCATACCGAGTCTGGAAATCTTGATCGATTGAGAGGTTTTGTCACCCCGCTGATGAATGATTCCAAGATCTCTCAGTATCTCTACTATAATCAAGCAAGAGCAAAGAACACAAGGATTGTATAACAGAAGAAAAGAAATGTATTGTCGATCCTTATACTAGAGCTTCAAAACCCAAGCCGGATCCCCTTTGTGATCCAATCCATCCATACGCCACATCCCAACTGAAACACGCGCGCGTGTTAGCGCAAGGGGGACGATCACCTCGACCCAGTGGTGTGGGTGGGAATGACTATTACCGTGCATTCTCATTCTCACCCTCACTCCCATGACAGTCTGATGTTCTTCTTACGTTTTTCCGTTTAGAGATTTTTCTGATTTGTTTCGCGTCTAGGTATCACGGGTCAAATGGTGCCCCCCAGGTTCAAATCAGTCGAGATGACCCGAATTCTGTCTCATCTTCATCTACAGGAAGATGAACAACGTCTATCAACCCTTCAAGTTGTGTACCTTCATCTACGAGAAAGATGAATAACGGCAATCAACCCCTCGAGATATGTCGGGAAGGGATTAAAAGGGCAAAACCCCTCATCCCCCCCTTCAAGACACGTCTCTCGAGAAGAAACCAATGTTACTGTATCGTGTTCAACTCGAATTACGACCAACCGGGTTGATCGTAATGAATCATTCCATTGAATCTCAACCCCGCAACTCATCATCTATCCAGTAAAAGAATGAACAAAATTTCCGGACGTACTAGTTTAACCTGTACTGGTAGTCGTTTGTCCCAGCCTAAAACGACGCAGGGTAAG
>Ga0308160_10008213_pt1 | contig 10211 bp, 11 predicted proteins | sample PhyFR1_FD_201036 | JGI IMG/M metagenome (GOLD analysis project Ga0308160, IMG submission 201036) | Phyllosphere microbial communities from UC Gill Tract Community Farm, Albany, California, United States - DLSLF.R1 | ecosystem: Host-associated > Plants > Phyllosphere > Unclassified | place: USA...
GACCTTTCCGTCCAAACTACTAAGCCAACATTTATGGTTCACAAGCCGAAGCTCTATTTAAACACATCTAACATGTGCGGGACCAACATCACCGTTTCCAGTACAGATTTCGCACCTAAGGCAAGACCTAACTCACCCTAGACAACAGGGCACAATAACAAGCAATTTGACTGCCCCAAATCATAAGCAATCAAAGCCGGCCCTGGGTTATCATATTCAAAAAGCCAAATTCAACCCCACGCGCTTTGTAAGAGCTCAGGCATGAAGGGGCTGCACTTGGCCAATCCCAAACTTTGCAGATTAGAATTGAACTTCACCCATCACTATCCCATCTACCATGTCAAGGTCACCCAATCGAAATTGGACGACCCTGGCCTCTACATGGAAAAACGAGCTAAGCAATGGGTGCAAGGGAGTCAGTAGGTACAAACAAAATATATCAGGAATACCCAATATGTGGTTGCATGGTGATATCATGCTTGAGACGGAATGTAGACTCTGAGATCTAAGTGCAGCAATAGAAGGTAAACAGCTCAACTGAAAAAGAGAACGACCCGGCGATGAAGACCACAGTGGGATTAGGACCATGGATAACACGTCAAACCAGTAATGTCAGGCTATCTCCCCAGGAGCAACAAATATGTGCTTCAACCAAGATTATCATCGCCTGCAGTTCAGATCAAGACAAATAGACGAGCCTGATAATTAAATATCCAAGGTCTCGACAGCAAAGGTTCCAAACGATAGGCAACTTGCACTGTAGACAGTAGCAAAATAGTAACAACCCCCAGAACTCAATCAATTAATGTTGTGCAGAACCCCCCTTGATACAAGACTCCCAACATTCACTGATTGAGAATTTGTAATCGAGCAAGGTTCTGACACCATTCGGTTGTCAAAATGAAACCAAACCATTAGGGTGAATAGGTCAGCAGCAACAAAGACCACCTAATAATTCGGATGCCATTCTTAGACCGACTGCATCCCACTTAACAATTCATCATATTTGGCAAAGGCAATTAAACTCTCAAGCGATAGGAGGACAATAGACGCCAGAGGCAGACGCTTCTTGTCCTATGAGGTTGGCAAGGCGAGGTCCGACGCGACCCAAATATCGTTGTACCAGAAAAATCAATTTTATATGACATTATTTGTTATCGTTTAGATATGGTTGTCGGTTCAATCCACTAATACAACATCATTATTTCTGCGCACTTGATAATTTTGTTTGTGACATTCTTGACGCATTGACATTGCGCAATGATCCAGCGCTGGCTCAGCTGTTCAGACAACGGCAAAGCAGGCATCAAGGAATTTGTCTACCTTCTAGATCGGACCTGTATCTCAACTGCCGTTTGTTCTTGATCTAGGAATAATATTGATAGTAATAGTGATAGTAATGATACACCAATGACGAGACGGCCTCTCGCTAAGCCTTTTTCGACTGCTTGCCTTTTCTCTCCCTGAGAGCCTTTTTCGCGATTGTGTTACTTGTTTCTGCCCTGGGTTCGTCCAGTAAAACCTTTCCTGCATTGCCCTCATGCAAACCCGCAACGGGTGCTTCTTCGAGGACTTGTCCATATTCATTTGCTCGAGTATAATCGACCCGGTAGATCCATCGTTGGTACAAGAGAATGACTGTGATGATAGTTTAGGATGATCAGTCGACTGCAGGGACTCGCCTGTCCCGATGTGACTACTTACGAAAAACGACATCGTCACGGAAACATGCCAATCGATGGACTGGGTATATTCATCGCCGAGCGGAGGAGTCAGCGTCAAGACCGGCGCAATAAAAAATCAAACCGTCGAACTCACGCCATGGCATCGGTATGATCATCGAGCCGAAATCGTCAATCACCGTCGTTAAGGTCTTGTAGAAGAATGCTTTCATACTGTCGAACATGCAAATCAATTAACTTGCGATGCTTTGCCTTGATCGCTCGATCGCATGAAGATTCTTACGGAAGGTGTGCCACCGACTTCAACTTGTAATTGATGATAAGCTGAGGAACAAGCTGAGCGAAGCCAAACCTAATGGACCGTCTCCGTCAGATCTCCGTCCATGTATCGTCCCGATTGATCTGGACTCACATGTATACGGCCTCAGCAAGCGTGGTGACGATGAAGGAGTACCATCCTTTATAGGTACTAGATTGGCAGTGGAATGAGCAAGCGCAATGTGGGGTCTGCCACGACCGGTGACATACTGAGTTTGAACTGCGAATGGTAGCGAGATTCACGAAGTTTAGCTGTTGTTCCTGCCTGTCAAGTCCGAACGCGACTCACGGGAATACGCCGCATACGCCATCAACGTAGGAACTGCTACCGCTCCAACGATTCTGAAAGCAAGGGCATCATACTCCCGCGTACGTCTTTCGTCCTCACTTAGGGTCTTTTTGTCTTCGAACGAAAAGCTAGGCAGTGTTTGGCCGGGGCCGGGAGGGTGGTATTCAAACTTGATGACCTTCGTGATTTTCCAGACTTCCACCATGATACCCCTAGACGCAAGGCGACATCGTCAGCTTGGTTCGCTCGACGACAAGAAAAGGCGACTTACATTCCGTTGGTCAGAAGTATCATCTTGGACGTCTGTTCTCCGCTATCGAGCAGGTACAGCAAAATGATGACCTGTCGAGACGTTGCACGAATCAAATTAGCTCAACTACCCCCCTGCATAGGCGAGTCTTGCCGGACCGACCTGAGTAACGACATTCGTGATGATTGACCGCAAGGACACGCCGACCAGATTCTTGTCTGTCTTTCGCCAGTGACCGACATCAGACTTGAAAGCAAGAAACTCGAACCTGACCATCGGATGCAGGTTAGCGACCATCATCTCCAGCGATCAGCAGCCAGACAATTGACTTACAGCATGTGCAAAACCGACAGAATAGCCGTCGCCGCAGCCCAGTAAGGATTGGCGGACAACAGCAGCTTCTTGATCTCGTCCGGGTCGATCCCTTGACTGGATAGCGGATTCGGGTTGGGGTTGGCTTGTTCCTTTTCCCAATTATCGGTCATCGAGGCGTAAAGATTGAATTTCATAAAGCTGATCGGATCGTAGGTCACCTTAAGAGGTACGGTCGGCGTCGTCGTGTTCATCGGGAATTGGGAGTCCTTGAGTAACCAAAAGTCGTTGGGATAAATGATAGGGTAATAGCGATTGTCCTCGATCACCATGTGGGGCTCCAAGATCGGGTTATTGGTTGCGGGTCCGATGTCGCTGACGATTGTCAACGTCAAGTTCGTTGCCCAATGCGAGACAATAGGCAGAGGACCTGTGCTGTCGACCTCCTCGTCATCAACCTCAGGCTTCGCTCCCTTGGCGCCGATCAACCTCTTCGCCTTCTTGACTTTGGCGGGCTGATAAAATCTTGATAGAGGCTTGGCTCGGTGTACGACATGCTGAGAATTGTTGGCCACAAAGTCTCCCAATCGTCTTCCATCTTCGAAAGCCTCGGCAATGAGGTAGATGTGGCCGTAAAAAGAGCCATTTTTCTGGACGGACTCCGGTAAGTCAACCGTGACTTCGGCTTCCCGGTGGACCTTCCAGTCCCCGTAGGAGATATTGTTGAACGTTACCAGTGGTGATACTGATTCGAAATCAATCGCAGGGGTCTCTTCCTCCGAAGTGTAGACTAGCATGGACATGCTGGTTCCCTTTGGCCACATCGGCGGTATGCGGGCGTCAGGGGTACCTGATCCACTAGGGATGGCCACTGATGCCGCAGCTCCCTCGGACATCTCCGTCGTTGGTACGAACTTGGACGCTGTTTTACCGAACTGTGATAGAGGGAGGATCTGAGCTTGCTGGCAGACTGCAGGCGGCTCGTTCCTGCGTGCCTACCTGACTCGAGAGGATGGAGATTACTGTCGATAGAAACCGAAACCAGTATTTAGCCCTGATATCGTCAACTAAACGCCGGGAATCTGAGCTGACTCACGGCTTTGAGATACCATGAATATCATGATATACTTCAAAGCCTTCTTCATCGTTCTGGAAAGCGCAATAGCAAGATCAATGTCAGGCTCGGTGGAACGAGTAGAGAAGCAACACCGCTGACCCACGTATCTTGCCCAGCTCCTGCTGCCGCAGGTGCGGGCTCTACAGGTCCTACTGTGGCCATGCTGGTGAGATTGGGGTACTAGACGGTGAGCTGACTCTATGTTGGACACAGCATTGACCAAGCCAAAACTAGTCTCGAAGCGTATTCAATATATGCCTTCGTTGCGGTTGATCTAGCTGGCCGCCGTGAGCGATAGTTTGTTGACTAGAACGAATATGCGAAATATCTTGAACTGGCATCGCTTTGCGATCCCACACAGATTGACTGCAAGCTTTCAATTTGCCTATCAGCTCGATAAGGTGTGACTATGTACGGCTTAATGAGTCGCAGACCGGAATCGATGCCGCACGACACTCAATAAACATAATCTACAAGATAAAACAATAGTGCTTCAAACGAGAGAGATCCCTTGCCTGGTAAATTTGAGATTCCGTCTACTGGCGCCCGCACTGCTATGCACGATCGCCCGATGATGGATAAAACTGGTAAACCTCTACATCAGTCGATGTGCGGATTTAAACCCAGCACATCGGGACAAGGACACCCGTCTTGATCGAACATCGAGATCCAGTGAGCGACTGGTCCGAAGAAGACTGCGTTGCTGGTCGAGATGACCCTAATCAGGGTCGCTCGACCGCGACCTTTCGATTCGGGGCGAGGCCTGATGAGGAATTTGAAGGCGAGTCTGAGGGCGATCGATGGGAAATCACAGAAGCAGGAGCAGCATTGGATTTGACGTATTCTCTTGTACTTTCGCTGATTCCTGCTGTCCTTCCATCAGATTGAGACGTCAAATCAGTGGAGATGCACGCGACTTCCTCGATTCCATCGACCTCGGTCCTTTCCTCCCTGTCGTCCACCCTCGGCTCGCTGCAAAATGCTTTCCCTTCAACGTCAACTTCTCATCTCCATCCATTCTCCTCCACATCAAGCGACATCTTCGCCCAGCGCGAGAAAGTGACGAAGGACATCGCTACCGTTAAACGATCGCTAGAATCGTTCCGTCGGTCATGGACGGCCGAGAAGGGAATTGTAGATACGGAACGACCAGCTTTGACAGTCGCTGAGCCCAGCGGGTCAGGTCAGGATTCGAGGGAGCTAGATTCGGAATTGGAAAGGCGGAAGCTGGGTGTGATTAGGGTAATGATGGATTGGTGAGTGATCTGCTGGCGTGGAAATTGGCTCAAGGAAGAGGGCGATAACCCCAACTCAGCGTCGTCCAGGTGCCACAACGATAATACACTCCTCTCTACATCTCTCGCTATCTCGAAAATCAGCCCTCCACCTAAACGCCTGCGCAAGACCCCTTTCGTGCACGCGCAAACGCTGGTCAACCCGACGGAGAGATTACAAGCTGTCGCCGTGTCAATCCCGCTAGATGTCTACCTGAACAACGAAGACCCAGATTTGGGCAATGCGACCGATCAACCGGGTAACGTCCGGATAGACACTTTGAGCTTTGGGGGCGAACGAATGGCAATCGATATGGACATCCAACATCCGAGATGGGAAGCAAGTGCAGCGGGGGCCAGGCGATATACCATCGTGGACGGTTGGCAGGTCGTGAAGTGCGAGGTGTCATACTTTCCTCTTGGAGGGGAGATGGCAGAGCCGATCGTTCTTCCATGGATGAGCGAAGTGCTTTCCTCATATCTCGCCCGGTACATCACGGTGGTCAATACGCATCAGCTGGACTTGATCGGTGCAGAGGTATCGGACGACGATTCCGTTCTCTCGGTCCCTTTTGCCGACGAGAACGAGTCGCTCGCATTGCGAGCCGAAAAGATCCTCCTGGACTTTAGCGAGAATGTGGCTCATATTGCAATCCTGGATAAGCGTATGAAAAAGGTCGAATTTGAAGCGGTCACTTCAGAGCCTGTCACTCCTCGACCGATGACATCGGAGGCAATGCAGACCGAGAGGAATTGGTTCGTTGAGGCAGAGAATCTGGGACTATCGATGAAGTAAGCTTGACTGGAAAGGATACAACCTCGACGTGTGACGTTGATAGATTCCTTCTGATAGATCACTTCAATCAGCTAGCATCAGCGCAAACGAGCATCAGGGTATCTTCCCGAGTTTCATCATCCCTTCGGGAGCAGCATCCGGCTCCGGACCAAAATGTACATTGAGACCGCTACCAAAATCTCATGGCGGGGCCGTGTTACTCTCGTCCGCCTCGCCGAACGCCCCTCAAGGAATGGAGGTAGATCGACCCGATAATCAGGCCTTACTCGCCTCCAGCGGCTGGATGCTCGAATTCGAGGAGGATGTCTTGGTCAATCGGGGTGGGGTGGCCGCCGGTCCCTCTACTGCCGGGTCGACAAACCCGTCAAGAACGAAGATTGCCGTTCACACGGACGGATCAATCGATAATTGGCTAGTTGTACGTTATTCTGATCCCGCATCGATGGATCGTGGTGCTAAACATTCGCTTTCCAGCCTGATTCGCTTCGTAGTGCTACTTTCCGTCATCTTCCTGGTCGTCCTGATGAACCGGTACTGCGCTTCAATCTCGGTCCCAGCGACGTGCAAGGAGTTCATGTATCTAGAATCGGCCTGCAGGATTTCCAAGTCAATCCACTGGGTGCACAGGCCAAGTCAATTGCAGAAGTGAGTCGCCAAAGAGACTAGTACCAGCCACCAGTGTTGACTCGCAGCCCCATTTATCAGATCTTTCACATCGACCTCTTGTTGTCTCAAATGCAGCTTTCTTGCTTCCAAGAGACTATGCAGGAAGAGGCTCCAACTAAACGGACGCAAGAAGACATTGACTCGGAGCTGGATCTTTTGATGTCGGGTGAGATTTCCTGGACTTACGAATGTCAATCCGCCTCGATGTTAATGCTGCTTACGACAGGCGGTAAACTTCCCGGTCACGGCCCCACGTTCACTGTGACTCGCTGCTCGACTTGGTTAGAAATCTCAATGCCATTACCGGTAGATGGGCAGACTGGAATGAGATTGATGGCCATCTCAATCACACCCCGCTTCGCAAGCACCGGTCAAGTTGAGATGAGCGTAAACCAACAGGGGCGCCCGGAAGGGACATCGCTCGATTCGGCCTTGTTGTTTGACACTCAGGAAGCCGGAAAGAAACTGGTGGACGCTCGTTACAACGTGCCTATCTGGCTAGAATGGGTTACCAAGCACATACAAAAGTAGTTCCACGCCCCGAAGATTGTTCATACGAGACATCTATTAATAATAGTTCAGGCGATCCATGGCGGCACTCGGAGACAGTCAAGGACGCGGTGCAATCCTATACACGCTGTGCTTCGGCGAGTAGTCATCCTGGACGACTTCGGTGTTGGTGTGGTGCTCGATGTTGACTCGGTGGGGAGAAGTGGGCGAGCAGAGCTCAAAGCTCATGTCGGGGTTCTTGTTCAGTTTGCTACGGTAGTGATCTCGGCTGGATGAGGGGTCAGCCAAAGGCTTTCCGAGTCATAGATCTGCTCAACTCACTTTAAAAGCAGTAAAAACAAGGACAAGAGAGCCAACTTGTGCATCGGCCACACAGCAGCCACGTCCATGCTAGACTGCATGGAGATTGTCAGACATGCGAAGCTCGAGAAAACAGCCAGGATCCAACGCTTACCCGAGCTTCCGTGACGTTATACATGCTGATGGCGGCGATGCTGCACGCGAGAGGCAAGGCCATAGCCTGGATGGAGAGAAGAGCGTACTGCTTCAAGAAGTTCGCCGTGCTGAACGATCACATTATCGGGCGGGACGATGAGCTATCGATGCGGAGGAAAGCACGACCAAGAATACACTCACCGATTTGTCACTTTCTTCATGGATTTCCTGAGAGCGACGGTGGTCGCGACGCAGACCACAAGGTCGACTACCATGTTCATGATGTACATGATCATGATGATGGGCTCGTACTATCATGAACAGGATGCAGCGGTCAGTACGACGGAAACCCGATCGCGTTCGCTTTGCATACCTTCTTCAGCAACCGGTAGGTCTCAACTTGTTGTGGATCATCGGCACTCTTGGGTTTTGGGACAGCGAAAGACAAGATGGAGGGACTGACATATGCTCAAAAGCTAACTCAGCGGATCGTCTCGCTATGACTCGGATGAATGCGACTTACCCCATGTTGGCGAGTAACCCGACGAATATCAAGGCTCCTAATGATATCTTCATCCATAGTTGACTTCCGTAGAGCTATCATGATCGACGAGAGTCAGTACCGGATTCATCGGTCGGATAAGTAGAGCCAACTTACTTTGATAACCCTGTATACATAGATCGATTGGACTAGAGCCAGCACGATGCCATTCATGAGGAAGGTAATTTGAAAGTTCCACTGTGCGACATCCAAGCAGGTCGAAGGACGTGAGCATACTCATTGCGACGAGGAGAACCTTTAAGGCTCACGTCAAACTTGACCACTCGATCTGTGTCGCCGTAGTGAACCAAAGCTACATCGATGATCTGGTGAAAGTGAATGACCGAGTTGGTCCTAACGAGCACGGTAGCGAGCCACGTCAGCTAGTTGACACTGATTGATCCGATTTGAGCAACTCACAAGGCAAAGAGGCAGGCGGCGTATACGATCGAGCGTTCCCAGGTGGATCGACCTTTGCTATGAACATATCGAATCAACTATGACAGCAGGTGTGGGTTGTCAGATCCTGCTTTCGGGGGCGATATCCTGACGGTGCTAACGAGTTGAATGCAGATCCCGCTCAGAATGAGATCTAGATAAGTTCCGACAATCGGTCCGGCTCTGAGTTGATGCACCACGAGTGTGAGTGAGAACTTGAACACGATCACAAGGACGACGATACTGACAATGCTGCCCGGATACGTTTATCTAAAGCTAGGTCATGTTGTTCGGATCCGGCCATGACGGCAGGACAAGTCGGAATACGTTTAGATCGCGTTTACGCATGCGGAGTGAAGCGAAAAAAAGGGGAAACGTTGTTGATATTGCCGTGATCGTGACGTTCTGATGGCCGTGAGCCTATATACGTGGCTAAGCTCACACGAGGGAAAGGAAGGGTGCAAGGAAGGAAGGAAGGAAGCGCCCCGGGAGAACAAAGCCGCATCGGAGCCACGCAACCGAAGCTTCTGAAACGTCAAAGGATGGCCGAACCCCTTCCCGAACCTCAAGGACCGATGACGCGCACGTGAAAAAAAGGCAATTCGAACACCGACAGGTTCACATCCCCGAACGCGGATGTTCCTTCTTCGATCATCCTTTCACACGCCGCACGTGGGCCGCGATCGAGCTACCCTCCTTTTGGGACGGCAACATCATTCTGATGGCAGCTGGCAGCTGGTGCAAAGATCATATCGACTGCGAATCCGTGGACAACAAAGATTCCGTATCCAAAGGTATCACCTGGACCCATTGAACTTGCGACAACTGAAAGGTAGGCAAGCCGGGTATGTGGGAAATGAGTAGAGTTCAAGAGGTCAGCTAGGGGTCATCAGCAAACGAGGCCCTGTGATCGAACTCACAATACCCCACCAGTCTTTGACGCTCTGATTGTACAGCTCGTCCTGCATCGAGGTGGTGCTCATGAGAGCGATAATGATTCGGAGTACCTTTCCACGCTGAGGAAAGAAGATCACCGCTCAGCAAGATGTCACTCGATCGATACTCGAAAGGAACCGACTCACGATACTCTCCCCATTCATAGCCAGATGTTCGACTGGAATACTGAGGCCGTCAAGAGCTGGTCAGATCCGAGTGCTACCGGATATTCACACCAACGTCCTTTCGCACTCACGCAGACAACATGGTATACGATTCTCTCGCAGCCGCTTCCCGTTCCTCTGCGATATCCACTTCCGGTAAGATCAAGGCTTTCAAATCGAGCTGTCGGTGAAAATATCGACGACGTCAATCGCTCGGCCAAATTGCACATTCCTTCGCGTTGACGACTCACCAAAGCAAAGTCCAACGACGCCGCCGTGATCAAGATATTCGCCCTCTGTGTCCCATACATGACCCTATCATCCTCATCCTCCATTCCCTGAGGATCCGCTTGCCAAGCATTCGGAAAACTCCTCAACTGTCTGGTCAAATCCCGCCTCGCGCTCTCGATCCAAGCCAACGTGCTCTCAGGATCCGCTGCCGTCCCTGGAGTGTACGAGAACGCTCGATGTCGGAAAAGGCAT
>Ga0308160_10008214_pt1 | contig 10211 bp, 10 predicted proteins | sample PhyFR1_FD_201036 | JGI IMG/M metagenome (GOLD analysis project Ga0308160, IMG submission 201036) | Phyllosphere microbial communities from UC Gill Tract Community Farm, Albany, California, United States - DLSLF.R1 | ecosystem: Host-associated > Plants > Phyllosphere > Unclassified | place: USA...
AACAACCGCAGAACAAACAGCAGCAACACCAAGGATGAAGGGATACACGGGACCATGGAAAAGCTCACCATCAAAACACCATCGGATGTCCTCAGTTTCATCGGACACACCCTGGGCTTCTGGCCCCAGGAAAGCCTGGTCTGCATCACGATGAACGAGAACAGCATCGGCGCCACCCTGCGCATCGACCTCCCCCGCCAACCAGGCCAAGAACTCAACTACGCACATACCGTCGCTCACTACCTCACCAGCGACACCACCGCCACGTCCATCCTCTTCGCCGTCTACACCAGCGAAACCACCCAACCCGGGCGGGCAAGGCCGCAGGCGGGCACCATCGCCGCGCTCACCGGAGTCCTCGCCGAGAAGGGCATCACTATTCGCGACGGCCTCTTCGTCGGCGACGAAACCTTTTCCCCCTACGACGGCGAACCCGGCACCAGCCTCGCCCTGCCCATCAGCTCCACCCAGACCAGCGCGATCAACGCCGAATTTATTTACCGTGGTAGCTTCGTTGAACCCACCAGCCTAATCACACTTCCCCCTGCCGGCCAGGAATCAGCGAAAGCGGCTGCCATCGAAAGCCACATGGACTCCATTAGGACTCAACCCACCGAGAGCGCACTCCAGCACGGGCGGGAACTCTGGTCAGACATGCTCCGCTCCACTGACTTTCCCAGCGACGAGGACTGCCACGAACTCGTCGCGAACCTGCAATTCCCCGCGATCCGCGACCGGCTCATCGCGGACATCCCAGGGATGGACGAGCCCATGCAGCAGATCCTGTTCGCCCAAACTAAGGAACCTCCAAAATGGTCACGCATAGAATGGGCACAACAACTCCTCCTGCACGCCTACACCCGCACCTCCCCCGAACACGCAGCACCAGTCCTCACCGCCATCGGCTACATCAACTGGTGGGAAGGCAAAGGCAGCAAAGCACATCAATTCCTCCAACTCGCTCTCGACAGAGACCCCGCCTACCGCCTCGCCCGCCTCAGCGACCAAATGGTCGGCTCCGGCATCGTCGCAGGATGGAACATGAACAAGAACACGGCCTACAAAGCTCTTCCGTTCGACATGCCGTAATTCTCTTCCGTTCGACATGCCGTAATTCTTGTCCCTATTCAGGGAAAACAATGCGCTCGCCGCGACAGTGGAGATTCCCTACCGCTGGCCAAGACCGCGAGCCACGGCTCCGACATCATTCAACGACCGAGCAGATCAGGTTGACGGAATATCCATTATCGGCTCTTGAAGCACGGGAGTAGAAGTAGCTGCGAGAAATCCCGGCCCTACGAATTATCGACGCTTGGCTTCGCTTGCGGGGAGCCCTTTATCCTCGGCTGATCTCCTCAACTGAGGCGCGTTAGTTGGTGCTGGATATTCTCAGGATTGTAAAGGTCGAGGTACCTGTGGATGCATGCGTGTCACGTAAGGCGGGTGCTGTGACAGCGGCATGTTGCCACAATCCCCTCAGATTAGAGGGGCCGCCGCTTTGGCTGGATGCATCCGGCACGTCCAGGGAGCCGGATATGCCATGCAATCTGTTTCTGGAGCGCACAAGAGGGCATCGCATTCCTCGTTGATTATCGGTGCGGAGCTAGGCTGTTGAGGGTGTTCAGCGGTAAGTGGTTGTGCGCCAGGCCGCCTAGTGCTACGCCTACGACACGTCGCAGCAGGCTTGGTTGGGTGGCAGGATGACCGACGACGGTACCAGAGACGATGGACCGCCCGACTACGTTCTGGTCCGGAAGGGCTACATTCTCACCGGGAGGGCCCTATTCAAGGGCTGGGCGATCACCACGACTCTGTGGCTGATCGGCCTCTATACCGCGTTGGCGGTCACCTCGCAAGGATTTCTGCTCAACCTTGCCCTCATGATCGGGACGTACGGGTACACCGCCGCCCTGTTCCTTGGTCTGCCTCTGGGTTGGCTGCTGGGATTCCTGCTGCGTCCAATCCGGAACCAATGGATCCACATAGCCGCGTTCTTCATCGTGCCCGCTCTTGGATTCTGGGCACTTGGCTCCCTCGTCGGCTTCGGCTGGACGCTGGAAGCCCTTGGGCTCTGGGCAACTGTCGGCGCCGCCTCCGCTATCGGACGATTGGCCGTTTGGAACGACGTCATCATGCGGTGATCGACCCTGGCCCCTTGGGTGAGAGGACAACAATGTCAGGAAAAGTTCTTACTTTTCACGTTCACGATCTACCGATGTCTGGGCAGATGCCGGTGGAGTTTCCCCGGGTGGAACCCCACCGCCAGACGTTAATCCAGTAATGGCTTCGTCGGCGGGATTTGGGTTTACCGCATCGTATTTCCTTGAGTCCTGTTCCTCTTCGCGAGGGCTGTCAGGATCTGACGGTTGCTCGTCCGGATGGTGATTGCCCATATCCCTACATTCCTCGAAGCCTGCTCTCGTCACAAGCTCAAACGTACATGCCGATTTTCCGTCAATCCCCGGCGCCACCGCAGAGGAATGACCGGCCGAAGCGATGACCTAGGAGATCTGAGGTTTGTAGCCGACGAGGTGCTGGCTTTCGGGGCCACAGTAGGTGAATCTCCCCGCGGTATCGGGACTGCCCCAACTTTTGTTGACTCGGGGTCTTAGGCCGCTGTGAGCGCGGTCCGGTTGATTGTTTCATATTCGATGGGCGTGAGTTTGCCCAGTCGTCTTTGCCGTCGCCGGCGGTGGTAGGTCCGCTCGATCCAGGTCGTAATGGCTAGCCGGAGGTCTTGCCTGGTGAGCCATCTCTGACGGTCCAGAACGTTCTTCTGCAGCAGCGAGAAGAACGACTCCATGGCGGCGTTGTCCGCGCATGCCCCGACCCGGCCCATGGATCCTGTGAGCCCGTGGTGCCGGAGCGATTCAACGAAGCGGCGGGACCGGAATTGGGACCCACGATCGGAGTGCACCACGGTCCCTGCCGGGCGGCGTGCCCGCACCGCGTTCTCCAGCGCAGTGACGGCCAGCGAGGACTTCATCCGGGAGTCCATCGAGTACCCGACTATCCTGCCGGAGTAGACGTCCTTCACCGCGCAGAGGTAGAGCTTCCCCTCGGCAGTGGGGTGTTCGGTGATGTCCGTCAGCCACAACTCGTTCGGGGCGGCGGCGGTGAAGTCCCGCTCCACGAGGTCGTCGTGGACCGGCGGCCCGGGCTTCCGGTTCAGGCCCCGTTTTTTGGAAAAGACCGACCAGATGCCGTGATCCCTGCATAAGCGCTGGACCCTGTTCTCACCCGCCACGATGCCTTTCCCGGGTAACTCGTCAGCGATGAACCGGTACCCGAACGCCGGGTCATCGGCATGAATGTCCCGGGCGGCGTTGACCAGGTGCGCATCGGCCCAGTCCCGTTCCGTCACCGGGTCGGCCTTCCACCGGTAATAGCCTTGCTTGCTGAACCCCAACACCCTGCAGGTCACCGCCACGGGAACACCGTCGGCGGCAAGATCCGTGACCAGCGGGTAGATCATTTTGGTTTGATGTCCCTGGCCAGATAGGCAGCAGCCCGGCGCAGAATCTCATTCTCCTGCTCCAACAAGCGATTCCGCTTCTTCAACTCCCGCACCTCAGCCGACTCCGCTCCCACGGTCCCGGCCGTCCCGGATTCCTTACGTTCGGCGATGGCGATCCAGCGCTTCAACGTCGTGACCGAAAGCCCGAAATCCTTCGCGATCTGCGCCAACGGCGCCTCGCCCTTGCGGGCCACATCAATAACATCCTGGCGGAACTCCGCCCCATACGGCGTGGGCATGGTCAACATCCTTCCACGAGCACAAGCTCGCTAGATCAAGGAGTCAACAAAACCGGGGGCAGTCCCCCGAAGAACGCCCCGTCATCGGCTGACTCTTCCTCTTGTAGTGACCGCCTGCCCGGACTGCGGCGCAGTCTAGGCTGGGAGGGAATAGGGAGGTGGCTGTGGCTACTGCGTTGTTGTTGTCTTTCGCTGTCCTGCTGCTCATCGGGGTACTGATTTCCGAACGGGCTCACCGGACGGTGCTCTCCACCGCGGTGCTCTTCCTGGTCGGAGGCTTCCTGCTGGGCCCCGGAGCCCTCGGAGTCATCAAAGTCACCTCCGGTGACCCGATCGTGAGCGGGCTGGCCGAACTGGCGTTGTTCTCGGTGCTCTTCACCGACGGGATGCGGGTAGGCTTCCGCGACCTGCGCGTGGCCTGGCGGCTGCCGGGCCGGGCTCTGCTGCTTGGCCTGCCACTCACCCTCGCGCTCACCGCTGTCTTCGCCCACTACGTTGTCGGCATGCCCTGGCTGGAATCCTTCCTCCTCGGGGCCATCCTCGCCCCCACGGACCCGGTCTTCGCCTCCGCCATCGTCGGCAGGGAAGAAGTCCCAGGCCGGCTCCGGCACCTGCTCAACGTCGAATCCGGAGTTAACGACGGTCTTGCCCTTCCGATCGTGCTGATCCTGCTCGCGGCGGCTGGTGGCAGCAACACCCACGGCGAAGACCTCCTCATCGAAATCGTCCTCGGCATTGCGGTCGGCATCGTCATCCCCGTCGTCGTGCTCGGACTCGAACGCCTTCCCTTCCTGCAGGCCATCCGGTCCCTGCAGCCCCTGCTCGCGGTGTCCATCGGACTCCTGGTCCTGGCCATCTGCCAGGCAACCCACGCCAACCTCTTCCTGGGCGCCTTCGCCGCCGGGATTACCGTAGCCACCTTTGGCACCGAACTCGGCCACGAATTTGAACAGTTTGGCGAACTCGTCACCGAACTGCTCAAGCTCGCCGCCATCATGATCTTCGGGGCCCTCATCACCCCCGCCTTCCTGTTCGACGAAATTTCTCTCGGCGGTTGGATTTTCGCCGTACTCGCCCTCGTCGTCGCCAGGCCTCTGGCCCTCCTGGTGTCCTTCATCGGCGCCAAACTCAGCCTCGGGGAACAGGTCACCGCGATGTGGTTCGGCCCCAAAGGCTTTGCCTCGGTCGTCTACGGCCTGATCATCCTCGAATCAGGCATCTCCCTCGCAGACCAGATCTACCACCTGGTCGCCCTGGTCATCGTCCTTTCCATCCTGTCCCACTCCTCCACCGACGTCGTCATCGCCCGGCGCTTCGGCCGAAACCAGGAGCCAACGCCAGCTGCCGCCAAGGGTTGACGGAAGCGGCCGCATGGTCTGAATGAACAGTTCCTTCAGAAGATGCGTCTTGCCTGCCCTGACCTCGTCCACCGGGGGGACGCTCCACGGGTACAGCTGCGCCAGGGCGCCCTGACTGCCCGACGAAGAACAAACGGCGCTCTGCCGTTAAGCACCACCACCAGCGCATGCAGCGGCTCTATCGAGAGGGTATGCCCTGGATGAATTGGCCTTCATGGAGTGTCTAATCATTCACGCCGCTGTCTGTTAACGGCGCATGGTTCTCCCGCAGTTCCCGTCCACGCTGGATGTCCTCTTTCTCCTGCTCATGGAGCTTGTCGCTCTTCTTGGTGTCCCGGGGTGGCAGCTGAATGCTTTCCTCGGCTTTGATGCCCGCCTGCAGTTCCCGCCCGCGCTCGGTCTCGGCGTCGAACTCCGCTCCGAATAGCAGGGAGAGGTTAAGGATCCAGAGCCACAGCAGCATAATGATCACTCCGCCGATCGCTCCGTAGGTTTTGTTGTAATTGCTGAAGTTGGCGACATAAAAGCCAAGCGCCAGTGACGCCAGCACGAAGACCATCAGTGCGATGAAGGAGCCCGGGCTTAGCCAGCGGAACCTGGGCTGTCGGACGTTGGGGGTGGCGTAGTACAGGACGGCGATCACCACGATGACCAGGATGATAATGACCGGCCATTTGGCGATGTTCCACACCGTCAGGAACAGAGCGCCAAGCCCCAGTACCTCGCCTACGGCTTTGGCGAGCGGGCCGCTGATCACCAGCATGGCCGCGAGCAGCGCCACGATGACGATGGCAAAGACGGTCACGACCAGCATCGTCGCACGGAACTTGATGAAGCCGCGGCCTTCATCGATTTCGTAAATGCGGTTCATGGCACGGCCAAAGGCACTGACGTATCCGGACGCGGACCAGAGAGCTGTTAGGACACCGATGATCAGGGTAAGGCCTGCCGCCGGCGACGTGGTCAGTTCCTCGAGGGGTTGACGGATCATCTCCGCCGTTGAGCCAGAAGCTATGTTCCTCACGACGGCCAGGAGAGCGTCCGTCGTTTTCCCCGCCTGGCCGAAGATTCCCAGGAGGGAAACCAGGGCGAGCAGCGCCGGGAAGAGAGACAGAATGGAGTAGTAGGTGAGAGCGGCCGCAAGGTCGGGACAGTGGTCTTCACTGAACTCCCGGAAGGTTCTCTTGATGATGTACTTCCAAAAGGGCCGGGTGAGGTCCGTCGGGCTGTCGGGTTTGCGGTCATCATCCGGTGCCGGCGCGGCCGCCTTTGCTGTGCTCGATTTTGGAACCTCTTCGATTGGCATGCCCCGATCCTTCCTCGCTAAGTGCCTTACCTCTAACCCGCAGGGAAACTTCTTCAATAGAACCGTTGGTGCGGCTGGCATTCGGGCCGGGTGATTTATTTATCGCCCGATAACACCGCGCCCTGGAAAGCCCTTAGCTGCCGTTGCCTGTGCCGGAGGGCTGGTCCCAGCCTGTTTGGGCGACGGTGCACTTTTCACGGTAGACGTATTGGGAGGGCTCTTTGCGTTCGCGGCTGGACCAGTCGATGACGGGCCGGTGCTGTTCCTGCGGCAGGTAGCCCAGCCGATATACGGCCATCAGTTGAAGGTCTTGGGGAACCTGCAGCAGTTCTTCAATGGTCTTCCAGTTTTCGGGAACTTCCATCGGGAAGGAAACGAACTGGATGCCCATGCCGAGTTGCACGGTAGCCAGCCACAGGTTTTCCACCGCCGCGCCCATGCTGAAGACGGAATAGAACGCCGAGAGTTGGCCCACTTGATATTCGGCCCGCTCCAGCATCACACCCAACAGCAGTGGCGAACCGGCGACCAGCTTTCGGTTCTCCTGGCCCAACGTCTGCGGAACGCGCAGCAGATTCATCAGGGCTTGTCCGGACGAGGTCAGGGCTGTTTTGGCGAATGGGCGCAGCAAGGCTGGTAACTGGTCGAAGAGCATCCCGCTGCGGTGTTCGTCCATTTCCTCCCGGCTGAACCGAAAGTACTTTTTGTAGCGTGGGAAAAAGGTTCCCTCGGCCATCACTTTGGTCATGCTGGTGCCGCTGATTCGGGCTATGCGGTCAATTGTGTTGCTGTCTTCGATCAGGACGAGACGCCATGGTTGGCTGTTGAACTGTGAGGGTGCTGCCGAAGCGGCTCTGATGAGCAGCTGCTGGTGTTCTTCGCTGACCTTGTCCGGCAAAAACGGCCCGTTGGTGGTTTTTCGGTTGAATACCGCATCCAGGAATTCCATACCTCTACCTCCACGCGATGAGAATGCTAATCAAATAGAAGGGCGACGCTGCCAGTGCGATGAGTGCGTGCCGGAGGATACTGCGGGATCCCGTCACTGGCAGAGCGGCCAGCGGCACGGCGGCCGGAACCAGAAACCAAGCAGCCCGGGAGGAAGACCAGAGCAGCGAACTGACCGCCACGGCCAAGAGGGTGCAGGTGACAATGAACAGCACGTGATGCACTGGGTGTGCACGGACAGAACTCGGCCTTGCCAGGACAGCCGCTGCTCCCCACCCGCAGCTTCCCAGATAGCTGGCTCCGGCCAGCGCAATACAGGCTTGAACTCCCGTCACCAGCTTCCCCTCCCGATTCCAGCGGACCTGACGCCGTCGGTCCTATCCCGGCAGTGTCCGGGAAGAGACAGTTCCGTGCCGACGGTCGCGGCGTCGTACCCTTTGCCACCGCCGGGACTCCGTGACGGTCCTGGGCCGGAAAAATTTCCTAGTCAACCCCTTCGGTGATGTCAGGGTAGGCAAGGTGCGTATCCACCAGCGCCTGAACTCCCCCGGGCAAGTAGCGGACATGGACTCCATGCTCCTGAGCGGCGGCCGATTGTTCCAGCACGGGCAGAACGGCCTGCCTGAATGTTGGGTCCTTGTCGGCCAGGTATTGGATGTAGGAGTCGGGCAGTCGTGACTGGACGCCGCGTCGTTCTCCGGCAACCGGGAAGCCCACCCCTTTCTCATAACTGCCGGGTCCGGGAGGAGCAGGTGCCAATCGCTCAAACGTCTTGCCGAGTACGCCCCCGTAGAGCAAATGCGCGGCCAGCATCGTCAGCGCCCTGCCTGGTTTGTCCCGGTGTGCAGGCGGCAGAATGCCCATTGCCGGCAGCCACCCCTCGTACCCTGCCGCCCATACCAGCGCACCATAAGCAAGGCCAGTCGTGACGCCTGGCCGCTTAGGCTGGAAAGACGCATAAATTGCTCCGCCCGCAACGCCGTAAGCAAAATGCGCCGCGACCGCAACCGTGTTCCTCAGCGTCAAGGGAAGCTCGGGAAAGAACCAGTCGATGATCTCTTTCGCGGAGGCTCATATTTCACTACGCCGGAGGCTCCGGCGGCTATGAGCAGCGCACTCATGGCCCCGATCCCGACGAGCCCGGCGGCCCCTCCCCGGCTGAGGCCCATCACAATGCTTTCGCGGCGTTCGGTACCCATTCCCCTATGGAACTCGAACATATGTATAAGCGCAAGTATCTAGCCGGCCGAACAGGGCTTGGTGCGACAACGTCTGCCTTCCGCTTGGCGTCGCATCTACATGGCTGGGGATTGGGGAGGACCGGCCCGGGCCTCAAGTGAGTCGAAAAGGCAGACACTGCTTGCCATATCAGTGATCGGCGGCGAGGCTCCTCCGGTAGCCAGCATTGGTCTAGGGGGATGATCCATAAGCACCCTTGGGCGCGCAGGCTACCGCCCAAGCATCAGCATCAATGTTCCCAGTTAACTGTTGTTCCTATGCATGCTTTGCGGTTCAATAGAGATATGGGTGACACCAAGCGGTGCTTTGGATCCCATCCGGATGGCACGTTAAAGCGAAACCCGGAGGTCCTGCGGTTGCGCGCGCTGAGCCGGGCCGCAGCTGGAGATGACACCCCCATGTAGACACTGGAACCATCTCGGCTACCCGCCGGGCCGGACGATCTTGTCCCGGATGGCCGGCGGGGCGCCGGCATGGGGAAACTCCGCTCCTGGCGGGGCAGAGACCTTACGGAAGGATGTAGCGGAATGCACTCTGAATCGTCAGTAACTGGAATTTCGATCCCTCCCCGGCCAGGGAGACCCCCGGCTGTCGGAAGGGAATCGGGCAAGGCGAGAGGTGACCCGCCCGGCATCACCAGGGCAGGCACGATGTGGGCGGTGACGCTTGGGGCCCTGCTGACGTTGAGTCTGCTGATTGTCTTCATCCTCCAGAACCAGGATCTCGTCCGGGTGCAGTATCTGGGATTGTCAGGATCCTTGCCGCTTGGCGTCGGGCTCGTTATAGCTGCTCTCACAGGAGGGCTGATGGTAGCGGTCGTGGGCGCGGTACGGATAGCCCAGCTGCGCAGAGCCGGCTCTCAGGGTCACCCCAGGACCACTGTCCCGGCGCCTCGCCGACGAAGCCTTAGCCTGCTCCTGAACCACGGACAGCACCACACATGATGGCTGGAGCCGGAGCGGGCGCCGAGTGACGCTGCCGTTCGGAACTGTTGGTAGGGAAGGAATTGCAATGCGGGTGAAGAACGTAATTCGCAGCTTTATCAGTGCCGTGCTGGTGCTACTTGCAGCTCTGGGGCTGAGCGGGTGCTACAACGCTGGAGCTGATAACTATAAATCCGTAGCCCCTGGTTCCAACCTTGACCTGCAAGGACTTGAGTTGCGGAGTATCTCGATTGTCTCTGCCGCAGAGAACCAGCCAGGCCGCCTCCTGGGGACAGTTTTTAACACCACGGACAAAGATATCGGACTGGTGATCAGGGACAAAGACGACACGGTGCAGGTGACAGTCCCGGCCAAGGGGAAGATCGGATTCGACACAGCAGAGCACATCCTTCAAAGCACGCAGGATCCACCAGGGGCACGCACTAACCTCACCGTCGAAGCCAAGGGCGGCAGCAAAGTCACGGACGTTCCCGTGCTCGATGGCACTCTGTCGCAATACGCCCCTTACGTGCCTAAGTAGGACTCCCTGTGACGGAGGCCAGCCCTTTTCCTAACGTCCGGTTCCATCACCCCACTTGTACCGCTCAATTGCGGCCCCGGAATCCACGGAGGCGCCGCGGAGGGCCGAAGGAGGAGAAATACGTGAAATCGCTAAGACTT
>Ga0308160_10008215_pt1 | contig 10210 bp, 11 predicted proteins | sample PhyFR1_FD_201036 | JGI IMG/M metagenome (GOLD analysis project Ga0308160, IMG submission 201036) | Phyllosphere microbial communities from UC Gill Tract Community Farm, Albany, California, United States - DLSLF.R1 | ecosystem: Host-associated > Plants > Phyllosphere > Unclassified | place: USA...
TGTAAGCTCTCAATATCCTCAAGAAATAGAGCTAATTCAAAGGATCAAGTTGACTTCATCGCTGGACGTGAGTCTCTTGACGGATCGGAGTAAGGAAGGAACTGATCTTTAGAAACGTTCGATATCCGTGTCGAGGTCCAGGCGCCAGTCAATGGTAGCGAGGCTTACAATGGTGGTGTTCCCAGCTCAGACTTCTCCGTTGTGATCGCCGGGGGAGATGCCGAGCCCATCGACATCACCCAGTTCTTTCAAATCGAGGAACCAGAGGGTAAGCCGATCTCTCTTTTGATACTGTGATGTACGAAGCTGACAAACAGTCCAAAAGTACAACTTCTCCTATTATGAAGACTTATTCGCCCAAAAGGCAGGAGCCAAGACCCCCGTCAACGTTCTCGCCAAATCCTACAGGAACGTTCAGCTCCATAAACCCGGTCAATACACTGTTACATTCACCTACAACGATGGACAGACTACCGTTGCCAAGTGGGATGTCCTTCCCCTCTCCGAAAAGCCAAAAGCCAAGAATGCTATCGTTTTTATTGGTGATGGAATGGCTACTTCTATGATCGCTGCTGCCCGATTACTTGCCCACAAGACCATTAATGGTCGATACCAGTCCAAGATGAAGATGGATGAAGCGTGAGTTACACGAGAACTGGTCGTTGAACCCGTTGCTTATGACCAGGCCTGGATACGGATCTCAAATGACTCACTCGTAAGCTACTACCACTCAGGAGCTCGTCACGGTGCTAATATCAGGCTCGACTCTTTCATTACCGACTCAGCAAACTCTGCCTCTGCCCTCTTCACCGGAAAGAAGATGACTGTCAACGGTCTTAATGCTTACACCGATTCTACCGGTTCCGGTTTCATGAACGCCAAGGTCGAGACCGTTTTCGAGATGTTCAGGCGAATTTACGGTGGTCAAGTCGGTATTGTCTCCAAAGCCTACATCGCCGATGCCACTCCCGCTTCCGTCTGCACCCATACCAGTCAGCGAGGACAATACACCGCCATCATCGAGCAATTCTTGACCGGAGTCACCTCGAACTCGTCCTGGTACCCATGGGGAGGTGTTGATCTCCTATTCGGAGGTGGTGCCGAGAACTTCCTCGCTGGACCCGGTAATGGAAATATTTCCCAGTTTGAGCGATGGCAGGATCATGGATACTCTTATGCTTCCACCAACACCGAGTTGGAAGCTCTTGACGATTCCCAGAGGGCACTTGGGCTGTTCACCAGGGGTAACATCAGTACTTGGCTCGACAAGAACGTTTACACCGACACCCTCAAGTTTGCCGTCCAGCCCGATGGAACTGAGGGAGCCTATGATCAGCCCGGACTCAAGGAGATGACCTTGAAGGCTGTTGACATCTTGGCCAAGCGATCCAAGGATAGGGATACCGGATTCATGCTCATGTCGGAGGCTGCCGTGAGTGGACCCTTTGGTCGTTCAGGTATCAAGCTTACAGCTAGCTTATCGACAAAGAGATGCACGTCCAGGATGTTGACCGAGCATTGGGAGATCTTCTCGAGCTTGACGACACTATCCGAGCTACCGTTGCCCACCTTGAAAAGCTTGGTCTTCTAGAAGAGACTTTGATTCTCGTCACTGCCGATCACGGACACGGATTCGATGTCTACGGAAGTTCCGACACCGAGTACCTCAACGCCCAGGACAACGATCGAGCCAAGCGAGGTGCCGTCGGTGTTTACGCCGAGTCTGGTCTGTCCGCCTATACCGTCCCCAACAATACCAGCCCCACTTCTCACGAAATCTTCGACTCTCCTCAGGGAGAAGGTTTCCCTGTAACTTGGGACCCACGATACACTATCGCCCACGGCTATACTGCCTTCCCCGACAAGCGAGAGGACTTTGCCGTCAACGACCATCACGAGCGAATCCCCAGTACCAAGAACGAGAGTGGTTACTTCTTCAACCCCCAGGATAACCCTAAGGGATTCGCCATGACTGGTAATCTCGATGTATCCCAGGGTCAGGGTGTTCACTCGCTCGTCGATGTACCCATCTACTCCTGGGGACCTGGTCACGAGTGTTTCCGAGGTGTTATGGGCAACGTCGATATCGCCTTTAACCTTGCAAAAGTCATGGGTCTCGGACAGTGTTCCAATATCACTGCCGAGTATAAGCCCTAGAATAGTAGAGCTTAACGAAAGTAGATTGATTAGAAGTAAAAGTCAGTATAGTATAATCGCATGCAGTCGGGGAAGTGATTGCACTCTTGATCATAGCTGCAATCAGAGGCATCGGTTTCACATGATGATAAGCAGTAGATAACTACATCATGTGCGAAAGTGCAGCCGAAGTTGGCCCGACGCGACGAAGGTTGAATTTCGACAAATTGAATCTGCCCAAACACCCATCATGACCATCATAGCCATCATAACATTTGTAATAACCATGCTCGCTGCCTACAGTGGGAGACTGCTGGTGGCTGGGACAGATAGTGGAGGAATGACAAAGAGATGCTTAGTACCCTACCCATGGTCGAGAAAGAAAGTTTGGCAAGATCTCCCGGGATGATCTGGTCTCACTTCTCCTAGGGTCATCACCTACTTATACTCCATGTTGTTTGTCCCGCTCCATGACGTGGAGGTACTCCTGACTCTCTTGACGTCTGGCGATGTTATCCATCTCATTCAACTCACCATCAATCAACCAACCGTCGTCCAACTCCACCATCATTCAACATGCCGCCCTGGAATGTTCATGACATTCTCCTCAGATTCACCAGTCAGTTTCTCTTCCTCTCCCTTCTATCTTTCTCTTCCTTCTATCTTTCATCTTCCCTTCCTCACATCACATCACATCACATACATACCATATCTTGTTCAGTCACCCTGTTCAACGTGACTGATAAACTAGACCCGCCCGTCACCGGCGCCGACGGCTTCCTTCAGGCCGACCGCCACGGTGTCATCAATCGTTGGGACATCGTCAACGCCATCGAACACGCACCTTGGACTACCAAACAGCTCTACGCGATGAGGGCAGCCGAGAAGAACTCGCGAGCCCACCAATACAGCGCGTTTAACGGGTGGAACAACAGCTACAGCTATGATCCAAACGATAGACATAGTGAGTAACGCTTCATCCAACTTCTCCAAAACGATGAGGCACATGCACTGACTCGCAGGTATTACCGAAAGTGACCTCTGGGCGAAGCATAGAGGATATTGGTATCATCATGACGGTCGACCTTTCATACCCATTCAAAAGCAATTCGATCGCGCCATCCGTCTAGGCAACGCCGTCGCTAAACCGATTGTATCCCTTCTACGACGAGCTCGATCCCACTCTGCCCTCCCTCGAGGAATACACAAGGAAGGGAATGTTGATGATCACGACCCACCCGACCCGACTCCTCCTCGGCGACTTCGACGACGAGCGACCATCTCCCGGATGAGCGACAACTTCCAAGACGACTCTTCCAATGATCGCAGGGAGTCACAAATAGGCAAACGACCCACCACTAGGGGCCTGACATGGAAAAGACCTCCCAGTAAGGTCCATGGTCTCGCCTGTCCCTGTTGGAAATGCGACGAGTTTCGTCAATTTATGTGCGGTCGTTATCGGATCCCTCAAGATGGCACTTATGACAAGAACAAGGGCACAGGGGTAGACAACTACAGCGAGACTTGGGACGACTGGAACATCCGGACCGATTTCGCTCGAAAAGCGTCGCGAGCCCCGTTCGAAACGCTGGACCTCAGGCGTAGGTCCCGACCCAAAGAAGCTCGAGACGCTGGAGGACAACCGGTCGCTTCAGGTTCTCGACCCACCCATCATGCACAAGCCATGCCACCCCCAACAAGGCGTTCCGATCCTCCAGTCGCTCCTACCTCCCGTCCTGTTCCTCCCGCTCCGGTGGTCCCAGATCATGTTGCGTCCCATTACGGGAACGCTCGTCTTCTCAACGAAGAACAACAACGATACGCCAAAGAGCGAGCCGACTGGAAGGCGGCCAGACTTCAGGAACGTCGAGAGCTGGAAAAGTCTCAGGAACGCCGGCCACGAGGCCCAGTCGATGAATGGAGGAGGGCGGTCGATGTCCCACAACGAGAAGAGGGGACCAAGGATAGAGAGCATGTGTCTCGACCGAAGGAAGCGAGGGCTCCAGAGCAACGAGACGTACCGGGCAGACGACATCGACACGAAGCTCCCGCAAACATAAAACCCAAGCAAGTGCCTGTCACGGCTCCTCCAAAGGCATCGAGAGCTCAAGAGCCTCGACCGGCTCCACCTGCCATTCGACCAGCTCCATCTGCGCCTCGACCTGCTCCCCGACCGGCGCCACCGGTTGACCAACAGCCTCCAAGGCCAGCCTCTCGCGTGGCTCGACAAAGCGACTCGCATAGGCGACATCTGAGCTTGGCTCCGGACCAGCCTTGGGAGGATGACGATTCGGATCCTTTCGACGAGCGAGCCTTCCATCTCGCCCAATTCAAAGAGGTGTCCCGCCCCGCCAAACCTCCGGCAGATCCAGTCCCTCGACAGGATCCACTACCACCCAGGGCGCCTGGTCGAATGACCCGAGCAGAACGAGATGCGCGTATCGCCTACCTCGCTCGAGACACGCCGACCACAGCCGAAGAGCGAGCCCAGATCCGACAAGACCTCTCGCGATTCGCCAATGGTGGAGCCCGAGAACTAGAACCTAGAGGCCGATCAAGGGACCGTCCAGACCCCAGGCAGAGGCATTCCGACAACCGTAACAACGGCGCACTAGCAGAAGCAGAACTGCGACGCAGAGAACAGTCGGCCGGATTCTCGGGACCGACGAACGCGGAGTACGGCTATATCTATGGCAGGTTGCAAACTCATCTTGATGCGCAGCCACGACCATCATCACATACTCCGGCAGGTCCGCCCATTACTCACGCCGCACCCGGACGACAGCCGAAGCCAGCTCGGGATATCGGTCTTGGCCGTCCGCCTGCGCCTGCGCCTCGAGCCGAGAGAGTGCTCCCATCGCTACCAAGCTTCCCGACTTTTGCTTCCAGTGGTGATGCCGGACCTTCACGAGATCGTGATCAGCCATCCCGCCGGGTCAGGGCGACATATGTTCAGACACCGCCCGAAGATCCGCCCATTCGACATGGTAGACGAGGCTCACCCCGAACCGACCAAACCGACATTGGCGATAGTATCAGCTCCCGCAACGTGCCACGCGCTGGCGACGAAGGATGGAGAGAGGCTTGGTTGGATGCCCAGATGGCAGCCAAGAAGCAAGAACTGAAGAAGGCATTGGAAGAGTATGAAGAGATGGCGGAGGCAAAAGCTCGAAGGGAGAGTAAGAGGCGATAAGGCATGATTTTGGGTATTGGTTACGATATTGAATTTTGGGTTCTATGTTATTCACATACATTTTGTTCATAGTACTTTTAGTCAGGTTGGTATGTATTCGAGTAGTTATCTATCGCACCGCCTTTCTGTAAGCACGCTTTCCGAAACTGCCAAACCCCAGGTACTTCGTGTCCGGATATATCTGCCTGGCTGTTGCTCCATCACACAGTGCACTTTGAGCCTCGGAGCTGATACAGTAGGCTGGCAGAAAGCTGGGAAGACTGTGAGCCCGTAGCATGCATGGACTAGTGAACGAGTTGAAGACGTCCTTGTCAATAATCTCACCAAATAGCTGAGCTGCCGTGGGAAAGCAACGCGTCTTCATACAACGCGTCAAATGTTGAAATGAGGTCTAGCAATATCCATGCACTGACAAACATGTCTCTAGCAACAGTGAACCCATAGTAAGTCCATCTACTCCCTTCCAGCTGAGGAGACAATGAGCTGTATGATATCGAATCATGAAGAAGCTGATGACCAGTGCGTCAAATGAACAGTTATCGTCCCTAGAGCAAGATGTCTTGTGGGAATACGCAAAATTAGGAGATAAGATCAAACGTGTAAGCTTGCCCGTGTAGATTCTTGTGACAGGAAGCTGATGTACAGATATCGGAACTAGCGAAATTGACCGCTGAAAATCCAAATGAATCTCTATTAGCGGAATTACGTGTATTGGAAAAGAAGATGGGTCTAGTCTTGACTTTGGTGAGTCTTTACTCCGGACTCTCTTGGTCGCAGGACCGACAGAGAGTAAAAGTAATGAGAGAGCTGATGATAGTTCAAATCGGCAGTGTGGGGAGTTATGCAGGATCATGATGCTGCTGAAGCCGAGGCTGAGCGGGTTGAGTTGGCTAAGCGGGACGCTGAGGAGAGGGCAGAGGCAGAGAGGTATAGGGCTCAGGAGGATTCATATGATCGGTCGGATGATAGCATCGACGACTACTAAGATATTGGATAAGGGCGTTGGAGATTGAGAAAGGGAGTAGCACAGACAGCAGGACGGAGTCAGCTTAGATACTTTGTGAAGTATGGGAGACTAAATGGATTTGGATTAGGGATTATGAACTTTCGACGGAGAGGGATATGCCAGTGCCAGGGGCTCGGCTGTAGTGGTAAAACTGTACAACAATCGTGACTTGTAACAATCAAACTATGGGATGTGATGCATCGACGCCATCAAGCGGAGTCTACAACCGACATTAAAGATTTTTCAATCTGTTCACTTGTCAGACCTTGCGCCCACCACAAATCATCTTCTTCCGTCTCTTCTTCTTCCTGTGCCTCCTGCTGCAGAGGTTCCCGGTCTATGCGGAACTTCTTGCCCCTAGGTCCATCTCTTTCTGTACTCGTACCATTCTTGCGTTTCGTCAAGTATTCGAGGTACTCTAGAGAATGGGTCGGTTGAGTGGGGATCTTGATTTGGCCTGGTAATAGTGGTGGACCAGAGAACCATAGGACCTGGTTCCGAGAATCTCTTTCAAACAACCGGGCTGAATCATCAGTCCTCGACACCATGAAATCTGAGGTCGCAGCAACTTACCAACTTCAATAGGCAAGTATTCACGGACTGCAACCTGATCAACGACCTGTGGGCCACCCATCAACGCAGCGATAGTCCGCCCATGACTGGATGGCAGTAAAGCCGGCTGGGCCGTAGTAGGGCGCTGTTGAGGCGCATGAGACGTTGGTGGTCGATACGTAGACGCAGAGGGGGTGGCCTGGGGATATGTCGGTGTAGGATAGCGACCAGCCTGAGTGGCGGGCACATAAGCCCGTGCAGGGGTCACTGCAGCAGCGGATGATCTCTTGGTGACTGCTTCTGGTTGACGTCTTCTTGGAGTTTCGTCTTCTTCCTCTTCCTCTCCTCCTTCTCGAGGTTCGGCAAAGAACCCTGGACCTCGGATACCGCGTAGGAATGGGGATTTCTCCATTTGTGGATCAATGATTCGTTCCCAATTTTCAATCTGCATGAAATCCGTTTGACGCAATTCCTGATCATCAGCTCTGACCCATGCACAGGTATCGCCAGCTTACATCTGGGATGCAGCTCGCCCAGTTCTTGATCCTGACAGTGAACCATCCTCGGTCGTTGTATCGTGAATGGCAGATATCTGGGGATCAGTCACGATGTCCAACACGAATATCGTTTACTTACAAAGAGGCCAGCCGGGGTACCACTCGGGAGCTCTTGGTCTGCCTCGAATCGCTCGTACGTAGAATTGGCATCCCACACGTTCAATGATATCCTCGACTGGGTGATCGCAGAAATGACTCGTCTTGAATATTTCCCTTTCATAGAATCGTCTCGAGGCACGGTGGACGATCTGTTATCAGTGATGCTCCACTCGCCCAGAAAATTGGCTTACCTGCTCCGGACGGAAGTACCAGCACACCGTAACGTGGTGCGTTTTGTACCCTTTCGTGGGTACGAAAGTCCTGAATATCTGTCCAACGATCGGCCTCGAGGCATCATCAGGATTGATGAGATGGATGTAATCGCCTATTGTCAGAAGTGTCATCTCGCAAGACGTACCAGTCTTGTAGGCAATCCCCTTATGTCTCGCCTCATCCGTAAAAACTCTATCCTTATTTCCCACCCTGAACGTCGTGATTCCGATCCCAACGTCACCCTCTGCCATACCAGCCTTTAAATCCTGCGTGATCTCATGCACAGGCCTGGCAGTGCCAGGTCCGGCGGGCAGGGAAGCAAACATAGTCGCACTCGGTGCCGGTATACCACTTGCTGGGAGTGGCATAGGAAAGGGAGCGGTAAGGGCATTGTAGAGTCGCTGCAAGACTATCACTTGGCCGTATTCGATAGATCCTTCTGGGTGATAACGTCTTCCTCTCTCAAATAAGCTAGACATGTCACGATCGAAGGCGACGAGCGTAGCGTAGCGTCTTTGGCGGATCACTTCTAGTGACATTGGCCCCTAGTATCAATATCACTCTTCGGGTTAAACGTCGTGGAAGCTCACGGTCATGGACAAATAAGGAATGTCGACAATCTCTGGCATAGAGGTTAACGCATCAGATAGTCTTGTTCCACTGCAACATCAGCTTGATTCCCTATTTTGAGGGCGAAAGCCCACCTGGCATCTCGGTACTCTGTAACAGCATGAAGAACACTGCTTATCCGCCCCGGCCAACTTGAAGATCCACCATTACGCGCCTCATACTCTGGAGCCCCTTGACCGAACCATCCGCTCCCCTCCACCCCTGCAGTTTTCCGCCCAGGCGGCAATTGAATTTCCGGACCGCGCCATTGTTCCAGATTAGCATCGAATCGATCGATAAACTGTTTATCCATTGCCGCCGTCCTTAGTCGATCAGCAGTGACGCCAGGATCAGGTGATCGAGGTCGAGCTAGTGCAGCGGGAGTCGTATATTGGTTGACTCCGGGTGGACCGGCTTCTACTGGTGGTGTGCTGACTGGGATATGCTGCATCGCAGCAGCTAGTGTCGCAGCTGAGAATGACGGCGAAGGTGCGGCAGGAGCGGGTGTCGCGACAGGGGGAGGAGGTGGTGGGACTAGCGCAGGACTTGGTGCAGGTCTCGTTCCCAGTGCAGGACTTGGAGCCGGTCTGGTGCCAAGTGCGGAACTAGGAGCCGGTCTCGTCCCGAGAGCAGGGCTCGGTGTAGGTCTTGTGCCAAGTGCCGGGCTCGGTGCAGGCTTTGTCCTAGGCGTAGGTTTGGGAGCGGGTGAAGCCTCTTTGACCGGAGGTAAAGGCGGTTTGATATTAAGCGTGATTGACCTCCGGGGTTCCTCGGCGGGAACGGGCGTGGTGGATGCTCTAGCATTCTTCTTTCCTTTTCCCTTTGTGACGGGCTCGTCTTTTGGTTTAGGAAACACTCCAGTGGAGATATTGGTTTTCCAAGCGTGATTAACTTGATCTTCGAGCTGTTTGGCGTCGGTCCAGATTTGGGATCCTTCCTCATTGTCTTCCGTCAGCACTGCATATGATTTGAGGGGACGTACAGTGTTTAGCATTGAGGAAGACTAATTGGAGTTGATTGTAGAATGCTTGAGGACTTATGAAAGCTTGTTTGCCTAATTGGGCCTGTTGTCAGCTAAATTGCGAATGTGGACTCACAGAGATATTATCCAGTGATTCAGGTTCGGGGATAGTCTCGTAGTAATCTGGGAAAGAAGCTCGGTCGGGTAGCGCTCTGAAGATATCTCCTATATAACGTCTCATTGTCAGCTTCTTGTCCTTCCTGCATCTCATCAAGCTTACGATCCATTCTTTGCGATATAAACCCCTTCCAGCATTGCCCTACAAGCTCCCCATTGAGGCGCCTCCAATCCCTTCCCGCCGATTCTACCGGGATAATCAGCAGGGAGCGATGTCAGCCTCGACGATCCTGCTTTTGGCCCTTTCTTAGGCGGCATCTTTGAGATGCTATAGTAGGGATATGAGTATAATGACTTGAACCTTTGACGCGACTGACTACTGTCAACATTGCGGCGGAAAGGTTAGATTTGATTCCGCTTAGATTTGGTACGTGCCTGAGTAGATTCAGATTTCTGAAATCATCCTCGTCTTCTTACCGGTAATCACTAGACCTTCTTCAAATACGCCCGAGCTAAAGTATCCATATACGCACAATGGGAGAAGCACGTCGACAAGCATTACGTATAGGGTCGCTACTCTTCTGTCCAGCTTGCGGAACATTATTAGATCTACCGAAGGATGAACAGGATGAAATTGAATGTCATTCATGTGGACGTCGCGAGCCTGCTTCCTGTGAGTCTAGACTGACCTGGAACTTGACAGGTACATGCTGACAAACAGCATATGAGAATCTTCCCACAACTACATACTCCTCTCCACAAGCTTT